>Ga0307412_10000954_pt1 | contig 16544 bp, 14 predicted proteins | sample DK1Cmetagenome_3_FD_203823 | JGI IMG/M metagenome (GOLD analysis project Ga0307412, IMG submission 203823) | Maize rhizosphere microbial communities from greenhouse at UC Davis, California, United States - DK15-C-1 | ecosystem: Host-associated > Plants > Roots > Rhizosphere > Soil | place: USA...
CGCCCAATCTTGGCCATTAGACCCGTCACACGATTCACCTCAGCCAGATCGATTTCGGTAGCGTGAGGCCTTCGCGGTGGAGTAGGGGTGACCAGCGAGACTCCCTCTGCGCCAAGTAATTTGGCTGTCCACAATTCTGAGGGATCGACTGGCACCAGCCGCCTTGTCAGTCCGTCTGCGTAAAGTGGGATTCGTTGACGAATTAAGATGCTGGATGAGGCCACTGCTAGGCGACGCATGCCTTCCGCGGTGACGGCATACGAGACGGGATTGGTGCTGCGCTCCGCTATTGTGCCCTCATAAGCCAAATTTCCAAGTTGGCTTATTACTACCTTGTATGGCAATCCAAGGAAGCGCTCAATGTCGGCGATCGTATCGATGCCTTTGGAAATCGCTTTTAGCGTGAACTCTTCGATGGGTCCAAGTGGAGTGGTCTCTTGAAAGGTGAGGGCACAGCTTATTCGAAATAGCGGAAGCCCAACTTCTCGGTAAGACACTACCCGATAGCCATCTCGGCGATCCAGCCGTTTGCATACTTCGTCTAATTCATTCATAGAGCCAATCCTTTGCCGCGCAACCCTCAGAAGTTTCGATGAAATTCAGTAGCCTCGAGAACGGATTCTCTCCTGTGACTGTCCTACAGAACTCTATGTCTCCGACGATTATCAGGTGGTTGCGGGCACGAGACAGGGCGACATTGAGGTGGCGCCAATCGGACAGCATGCCAATCTTGTGCTGATCATTCCGCCGGGTAACCGAGTAAATGCAGATATCGACCTCGCGACCCTGAAACGCATGAACAGACGCACATTCGATGTATAGGTTGTCTAGAGTTCGTTCTTTTCGAATTTCGTTTCGAATTAGATTCACTTGTGGTGCATAGCCTGAGATGACACCGATTGAGGGTGCCTTTGATGAGGCATGTCCATGCTCAATGGCGAACTGGAGGCGCTTAAGTAAGGCGACAATCGTCTGTGCCTCACATGCGTTTTCATAACTTGTGCCCCGTCTTTGCTCGCCATGAGTGACCTGGCTGGACCCGTACGGGTCCAGCCAGGTCACTTCGTGATCAATTCCCGCGATACTGAGGTCTAGAGCCTTGCGTTGCTTAGCTTCCTGGCTTGTTGTCAGTCGTTTTTCATAAAAACAGTGGCTTACGAGCCGGCCGATGGCCCCTCGCATGCGATGCTGTTCGGTGAGTGCCGCTCGGCATCCATCTGCGAGATCCTTGGTGAGCTTTTCAAATAGCTGCTCCGAGAGCTGTTGTTCGTTTAGATCAAAACGCTCCATGATCTCGGGGGTTTTGAGCGAGTGGTCAAGGATTGCCGGAAGCTGATGGTGGTCACCTAGCAAAACCGCTCGGCGGGCCTGTGCAAGGGGGACTAGCAGTTCGGTTGTAGTGGCTTTGCCGGATTCATCGACAATGCACAGGTCGAAGGTGGTTCGCAGCGAGGCCTCTTCTCGACAAAAACCAACGCACGTGCCAGCGACTACCGAAGAGGAAGTAATTATTGCTGCCTTGAAATCATCGGACTGCCCAAATCGTAAGCGCCAGTCCTCGGATAGCTTCATAAGCTCGCCGAAAGCTTTTCGGTCATCTTCTCCCAGTAGAAGGTGTGACCACTCCAGCAATTCGAAAGCCGTTAGCTCTGCCAGTTCTGAGCCGTCCTTGCCTAGCGATATGAGCTTTTGCTTGGCTGTTTGAACAGAAGCTTTCGATACTACAACTTCATCCCGAACCCGCTCGAGCTCTTCTTCGAGCACTCGTGCGCGAATCTGCTTCGAACTGCGCTCGCGCGTATTCGCTTCTGGTTGAGAGCCTATTTCAATCTCAAGCAGGCTTGCTTCTGCCTCGACATCGGCAAGTAATTCTTGTTGCCGGTCCAGTTCGCGCTTTGTGCCAATTAAGTCGATCACTGCAAGGCCGAGGTCTACTTCATGGCGGTCTATGCCAAGTTTTGAGGCTCTTTCTTCCAAGAACTGATGCGCAGAAATGGCCATTTGTTCCCGGAGCGCACTACTTCGCTGCTCTAAGCTGCTAGCGGCTACCCGCGCGTCGGCTTCTTTGGTGCCGCTGCCAATGCGAACGCATGCCAATTCGTCATCCGCCCGAAGTAGACGTTCGAGAGCGTTATCGAGTGCTACATGGGTTTGTGATGCTAGAAGGATTTTTGAGTCAGGATTGGCCTTCAGTTCCTGGCGAACTAGTTCCACGATCAATTTTGTCTTTCCAGTGCCAGGCGGCCCATGAATGACCAACAAATCGGCACCACCATGAAACCGCGACACTACTGCCTTTTTCTCGTCATCCAGAGTGGAGTCGAAGAATGTTGCTACAGGTCCAAACGCTGGCTCGGGTGGACCTTGGTCCTTACCCGTGAGTAATCCGCGAAGCTTCGAGCTCGGCGTGTCATCGGCCTTGAATCGATCAAGGGCTCGGGCCTGTCTATCAAGCGCAATTTTGGTTTGGGCCCAATCGTTTTCCAACAGCCCTATGGCTGGAATGCGGTCGAGATCGAAAGCGGAGCGAGAAGAGGAAACGAGGATGCATTGATTGCCACGTATAGATTCAATTTCGCCGCGAAAGATCCAGCGACCATTGTTGATATTAATAACCCGCCATTGCTCTTCCAGTGCGTCTTGCGGATTCTCAATGGTGGCGATCAGGCGACTACCTTCCCTTTCGAGAGACGTGTACCGCAGAGCTGGTATTGAGTTGCGCGCAATATGGCGAAGCGACTCAAGTAGGTTAGACCATTCAGAGAAGGTATCGTCAGCGCCACCGCGCCGCTCTTGGTGGCGGTTGCTTAGGTGTGCTTCCAGTCGGGTGTACAGCGATTGCAGGGAGGACCTTGCTGCCTGCCTATCTGCCTGGCGGGGTAACTGCCCCACGAAGTCTATTGGCGCAACCCAGCTATCTGTGCCAAGCAAAACATCCAGGCGGAATCGTTTCCGCGCCGCGCTCGCGATAACCAAATGATCCTGACTATTAGGATCAGGCTTGGCTCTAAGACGTAGTGATGACGTCTCAAGTTGAAGTTCGCCAGAACTATCGCTGGATGGTGATAGTGCAGTTACCTCATTTAGTTCGGCAAGAACCAGCTCCAGCGGCCCCCTTCCGTTCTCGTCCAGGTCCTTGAGTGCCGAGGACTTTTCCAGTCCTGCTGTCAGGCGAACTGCAATGAGAAGACGTCCATCCTCCAACTCTTCAACGTCACTTGAGCGCAATGCATGAGAGAATTCGAGAACGGTCGCGTAGCGATCGCCGGGGTTGCGGCTTATAGCTCGCGCCATAACTTCACGGTCCCTTATTGGGAGATCGATATTCTCGAACGCCTCGTATAGCTCTTCGTGATTGCGCAACACTTGCCCTGTCATGGCGCGGATTGCCACCGCACAGAATGCAAAAGGGTCACGGGTGTATGTATAAGTCCCCGTGTCCTCCTCGGGAAGGCTGTAAGGTGGCGTGTGCCAAGCCATGACCGTCCTGCCTATACCGACTGACGCCAGCTTGGCTTGGCCAAAATCGATGATTTTTATTGCGCCGCCGGGCGTGACAAGGACATTATTTGGCGATAAGTCGCGATGTGTGATATCGCGCTCTGCGGCGTGGATCAGGGCGTCCAAAACAGCGTTGCCGAATCGGCTCAGGAAGTCCGGCCATGTGAGAGCTGGATGGCTTGCCAGATACTTTTCGAGTGTTTGTCCGTCGATCCATTCAAGCGCGATATAGCGTTGATAGCTGTTTGGCAGCCGACCAGCGTCCTTCATTTGAACTATTGCTGGATGCGATAGCCGAGAGAGCGCCTGGGATTCACGGTGCCAGATTTCGTTGACTATTGCCGGATCACTGTTTTGGTTGAACAGTTTGAGCGCCACTAGGGCTTGCGTTTGTTGGTCAAACGCCCGGTGTAGAGTCGCAGTACCTCCCTGCTCACCCGGGGACAAAAATACATAGCGACCTGCGAAAAGTGCTTGTTGATCCATGTCCTTGTTTTGTTTCCCCATCCCAGTTTGAAATTTAGCATCGAAATGCAGCTGGTCATTCTGACCTGCCTCCACTGACCGTACCAGTGATTACTGGCAAAGTCCGGGGTTTGACGTCGTCCCATCGGCATTCGGGCCATCTCCGTCCAGGAGCGAGAGCTCATTGGCGGAGTGATTGACCGGGCCGTTTCGGCTGGCCGCCTTGTGGAGGACTTCGGTGTGCTGGCGGTCGTACCACGAACGGCCTTGTCCTAGACGCTCAATCGTAGTTAGGGTGCTGGCACCCATTGGACCACGACGGGTGCGCTTGCCTCGTTGTCGATGGAGCGCCGTAGGCAAATTCGGCAAGAAACAGCCGCGTGTGCAGGCACCATGCCGTCGTTGATTCCTGGCCGGATGGCGTATGGAAATGAGGCAGCGATGTCGGCTTAAATGCCGCATCGACTGCCGGGGAATGCACCATGCATCAGTCCATACGTTGGTTCAATACGATGCTCTGTCTCATGGCAGCCGGTTGTGCCCACATGCCGGACGATATGCTCAGTTATCGGCAAACATCGGCGGTGGTCACGGTTACGGTGACGCAGAGCTTTGGTTGTTCGTCGGATGGCAAGCGGCGGTCCACCTCTGTTGACGTGGGAATCAAACCGACCTACGGACCGGGGCCGGAGACGACGGTGCATCTTTCGGACTTCGGAGCCGTGTGGAGCAAGACCTCCGTGGGCCTCGACCTGCGTGACGATGGACGTCTCCAAGGCTTCAACGCGACTGGCGAGGGGCAAGGACCTGCGATTATCAAGTCCGCGGTTGAGATACTCGCCTCAATCAATCGCGTGGGCTCGCCGCCCGACCTCTGCGGGGAGATGGCAAAGCTCCCGCCGCCAGCCAAAGCTGAGGGTCCCAAGACCGCGACCATCGTTTATTCCTTACCGGTAGTCATCGACGACAAGGGCGTGGTTTCTGTGGCGCCGAACGTTCCTGAGGGGGAGTTCCGGGTGCTCGACATAAAAACGGATCATGAGGAAGGATTTCTCCTTCGCCCCGACGAAATGGCGAATCCGGATGCCAAACCCCTCGCCGCCGTTCTCGGGCAACTGAGGCTATGGAAGTCCGCCGATGTAGTCGAGGACCGTCATATCGAGTCTATGACAACGGCGGGCACTGCCTTGCCGGCTGTTGATTGCGCGACCGCCGACGTAAGGGACGGATTCGTACGTCTGCCTCTGCGGAAGACTGCCGAGATCACGTTGCGCGTGTCGTACAAGCCAACACTTGACGTTCCACCGCGGGAGTGGAAGGAAACCACTGTGGTTCCGCTCAGCACTTGCTACGCCGTGCGGGTGCCAAAGGGCAGGGCCTTCGGCACCAGCCTTTTCGAATTGACGTTGACCGACGCGGGGCGCATCAACCATCTCAAGTACGGTGCCGGGGGGGCGGCCCAGGACGCCGCTTCGGCGTTGGGTTCCCTAGTTTCCCTGCGTCCGACAGATGCGTCCGAGGCGAAGGACGATCAGGACAAGGCGGACAAGATTTACCAGAGGCAACGCTTGATGGCGTGCAGCCTCGATGCATCGAAGTGCACCCACTGATACAGGACACGAATCGTCATGCTCATCAGTTGGCCGCCAAGTGCTCGATCTCAGTGCGGAGCCTTGCCAGAGCGGGCTCGTCGAACCGAGGGACTCCGCACTATGCCTGGATGCAGTACACCATGGTCTTCTGGCTCACGATCGTACCCACCAGATCAAGGCCTACGGCGCCTATCAGCTCACGGACGAATGGCTGGTCTCCGGCAACCTGCGTCTCGCCTCCGGTGCGCCGAAATCGTGCGTGGGCTTCCTGGACGGAGCGGCAGATCCTGATCCGATCGGTTACGGCTCGTCGTACCACAACTGCAATGGTCAGCCATCGCACCCGGGTGACAAGCGCAATCCGTGGTACCGCCAGCTCGACCTCGCGGTGACCTACCGTCCGTCGTACTTCGAAGGCAAGCTCGCCTTCGGCCTGTCGGTCTTCAATGTCACCAACGAGCGCAAGCCGCTCATCAGCTACGCGACGTATGAAGCATCGCCGCAGACTGTGCTCAACAACTACGGCCTGGGTCAGTACTTCCAGAACCCGCGCTATGCACGCCTGACGGCTACGTACGACTTCTAAGCAACGGTTCCACCTATAACTAGAGTGTCCCGTGAGGGCCATCGCGCGTTTCCCCAGTGCCGCCTGCCGACGCAGGCGGCCTTTTTCTTTGGCGCTACTTGAGCAGCACGGGTCCCGCGCCGATCTTGACCCTGAGCAACTCGTAAGGCTGCTTACGCTCATCCTTCCCTTCATGAAAACCCGCCTGCCGGTACAACTGGTTAGCGGTGAAGTACAGATAACCATCCGTACCGACCGACAAGGTGTCGGGCCACAGGATGCGTGGGTCGGTCACCAGGGTTTCCCACTTGCCGGCGTCGTAGCGGCGGATGCTGTTGTGCTCGTAGTCTCCGCCATAGACCCGGCCCTTATCGTCTTCCGCCAGGCCATCGGACGCGCCCTTCATGCCGAGGTCGCGCACGGCCTTTTCGATGTCGGCTTCGGATGCCTTTTCATCACGCAGTAGTGCGGTCGGGACGCTGAAAAGATGGCGGCTCGACAGTGCGCAGTAATACAGCGTTTTCCCATCGGCGGAGATGGCGATGCCATCGCTGGCGACGAGCCAGGGGCTCGGTGGGCCACCCGCCGGGCGGTTCATCAAGGGCTTGCCCTCGATGACCGGCACGAAGTCCTTGTCCGGCATGGTGCTCGCATGCCCGCTGAGGCGGCGGATCGCGTGGCCTGAATCGAGATCGACGACGATGATGCCTCCCGGACCTTTGACCGAACTGTCGGTGATGTAGGCGACACCCGCCTTGCCCACACGCAGGTCGAAGCGAACGTCGTTCACATAGGTGGTGGGGAGGACCACGTCGTCAGCGAGCACGATGGTCTTGACGACCTTGTTGGTGGCCAGGTCGACCGCGACGAGTTTCGCGCCACCGGCGACCGGTGCCGCGAACTTCGGCGCGCCCGTATCGAGGATCCACAACCGGTTGGCGGCGTCGGCGACCACGCTTTGAACGCTGATGAGGGCGGAAGCGGCATGGGACGGGTCGGCGTTATTGAGCGCCTGCGATGGGTAGGCGGTGACCTTGCCGCCCTTGAGTTCTCCAACCGTGAAGGCGGGGTTGTCGCCCCATTGGGGATAGTTGACGAAGATCCGGCCGTTCGGCGCCACCGTGACGCCCGTCGGCATCGCGCCCTCAAACGTGGCCACTCGCTCGACGGCAGGCGACTGGGACGGATCGGCCACCGCCGAGAAGGAGGCGGCCATAATTCCGGCAAAAAGAAGCTGTTTCATGGAAGTGACCTCGGACAGGGGGCAAGACGCAGGTAAAGTTTGCGCGAGGCCTGTTCGAGAAAAAAGGCACTAGTTGGCACAACACTTTCAACGCTTTGATGAAAGTGGCTGGTAATCGGCGCAGGCCTTATTTGCCGCCGGTGACGTCGAGGAAGGTCCCGGTCACGAAAGATGCCTCGTCGCCAGCCAACCACAGGATCGCCCGAGCCACTTCCTCGGGCTGGCCGCCACGCCCCATCGGAATCGAATCCTTCACCCGGTCGACCCGTCCCGGCTCACCTCCGCTGGCATGCATTTCGGTGTAGATATGCCCCGGACGAACACAGTTCACCCGGATACCTTCTCGCGCGACCTCCTTGGCGAACCCGGTGGTGAAGGTCTCAAGGGCGCCCTTGGAGGCAGCGTAATCGACATACTCATTCGGACTGCCGAGGCGGGCCGCCGCCGACGAAATGTTGACGATGGAACCGCCACGTCCACCATGGCGGTGCGACATGCGTTTGGAAGCCTGCTGGACGCAGAGGATCGGCCCGATGGCATTGACGGCGAAGACGCGCTGCATCCGTTCGAAACTGAGATCTTCGAGGCGCGACTGCAGTTCCAGGACAGCCGCGTTGTTCACCAGCACGTCGATCCGGCCGAAGGTATCGTCGATCGCGGTAAACAGCTGTTCCACCTGTCCCGGCTCTGCGCTGTCTGCGCGCACGGCAAGGGCTCGACGCCCCATGGCTTCGATGTCCGCCACGACGGCGTGCGCGGCCGATGCGTTGGAAATGTAGCTGATAGCCACGTCGTAGCCTTGCTTGGCCGCTAGACGTGCGGTGGCGGCGCCGACGCCGCGGCTTCCGCCGGTGATGAGGATGACGGGTGCTTGGGGGATGTTGGTCATGGGGGCATGTCCTATTTGCTTGTACTTGCGCGGGCGAGAGTGAGGCCAGATTCATACATACCAGCAATTGGAGGCAGAGCAAGACGAACCGCTGCCCACGAAAGGCCATTGAAAGCGCAATACCGGCTAATGCCTCGCATTGACGCGAACGCCCTTTACTCACGGATCCGGCCATGAGCCCCGCCACCTATCACGTCGTACATCTCCTGCTGATTCTCGTCATGGCCGGATCTGGCCTCGCCAGCTGGCGGATTTATTTCCGTTATAGCCGGGCACACGCACCGGAAACATCAGCGGTTGCCATGATGCGGAAGCTCCGGCGAGAGGGAAACCCGGATGGCACATGGATGCTCGTGGAGTCTCTTGTCGCCATCGTCGCCGGCATCGGCCTGCTAATCCTGCTGTACATCCGATAGGGTCGGCGCCCACTGCAAGGACATTGCCCAGAACACAAGCGCCAAGCCACTGACCCCAGCGCCCAACGCACAGACCCCATCCCATCCAAACCGCGCATAAGTCATCGTCGTAGCCATCGCACCCAAGCCACTACCCGCCGAATAAAACAGCATATAAGCGCCGACAAGCCGGCTATGGGCATCCGGCCGAGTGCGGAAGATCAGGCTCTGATTGGTCACGTGGATGGCCTGGCCGCCCATGTCGAGCAGGACGATCCCGAGGGCGAGCCACCATATGGACGCGCCCATATAGGCCAAGGGCAACCATGCCGCGATGAGAAGGACGAGCGCCACGGCCGTGGTTCGTTCGCCGTGCCCCTGGTCCGCCCAGTGTCCGGCGCGCCCGGCCGCCAAGGCACCGATCACGCCCACCAGGCCGAAGGCACCGATGACCGTGTGCGAGAAATGGTAGGGCGCCGCACTGAGCGGCAGGACCAGGGCGCTCCAGAAGATGTTGAAGGCAGCGAACATCAAGAGGGCGATCAGGCCGCGAACGCGCAGCACTCGCTCGTCGCGGATGAGCGTCGCCATCGACGCGACGAGTTGGCGGTACGTCATGCGGTTCGCGTGGATGGGAAGGTCGGGCAGGGCCCGCCAGAGCATCGCCGCCAACCCAAGCATGACGGTGGCGGCGAAGGCGTAGACGCTTCGCCATCCGGCGATGTCGCTGATGCCGCCGGCAACCACGCGGGCCAGCAGCAAGCCGATGAAGACCCCGGCCTGTGTCGCACCCACCACGCGTCCACGTTCGCCGTCACCAGCGGCGTTTGCCGCGTACGCGATCAGGCCTTGGGTCATGGCCGTGCCGAAGAGGCCGGCTCCGAGCATGCCGGCGAGGAGCAGTGCCGCGTTGCCCGCGAGCGTGATGGTGACCAATGCGCCGACAAGGGCCAATGCCTGGATGAGCATGAGACGGCGGCGGCTGACGATGTCGCCTAACGGCACGACGAAGAGCAGGGCCAAGGCGCAACCCACCTGCGTCGCGGTGACTACCCCGCCAACCACCGCTGGCGTGATCGCAAAGTCGGCGGCCACGGCATCGAGCAAGGGCTGCGCGTAGTAGACGTTGGCGACGCTCACCCCACTGGCGCAGGCGAGAAGGGCGAGAAGTGAGCGGGATAGGCGTGGGGGTGGCTTCATGGAATCGCTCGATGGCAAGGCGAATCCGTGAAGAGCCTAAACACATAGGTTTCAAAATGCAACCTAGTTGCGATCGCCGAAGATGGCGGCTATGAACCGGCCTTCACGAGTCAGCCCGGCGATACCGTGACCGCCACGGCAGGCGGCGGCAAAAGCTTCTTCTGCGCCATGCGCACCAGCGTTCCGACGATCAGGAATGCCATCACGACATTGGTCAACACGAAGAGAACAGGAGCCATCTGCGCGATGGCGCCGGTCACACCGCGGCCCGTCATCTGCAACGCATCGCCCGAAAGCGCGGTAACGCCGAAGCTGAAAGCCCAATAGCTCGGCGTGAACGGCTGTTTCATGATCCAGGGCAGCAAGCGAATGAGCAGAAGCGCTTGCAGCAATCCGTATCCCCACGTCGCTTGAACGAGCAACTCGGGCGCGCCTTCCGTATTGGCCAGCCAAGCGGCCACCGCCACCACGGGCGGAGCGAGCTGGATGCCCAGGGTAGGGCGAAGAGGCGCGGGAAGCGAGCTCGCGTTGAACAGGCGAAACACGATGATCGATTCCAGCGCCAACCAGCCGAATGCGCCCGCACCGAAGAAGAGGATGCCCCACGACGTATAACCCATCGTGCCGCAACCCACGGCGATGATGAAGTTACCGGCGACGGAGGGCAGGTAGATCACGGGCGTGGTGGTGATGACCTCACGATCGCCCTGCAACATTTCTCCGAAGCGCCACAGCCAGAAGCTCACCTGGCCGACCGTTCCCACGATCAGCGCAACCAGGGCCAGTGCGTGTGTATAGGGCACGAGCACCAGGGCCATCAGCACGGCGGAGGAGGGCGCCAACCCGATGAAGCAGCACTGGATGGGATGGTGTGCCTCTTCGATCGCCTCGGCCCGGTTGAACACCCATTTGCAGATGTATGCCGCGATCAGCACCAGCCATACGACGAGCGCCACCGCCATCACGATTTCACCGATCGCACTGGGCAGGTTCCAGAGGTGGGACGCGAATCGCCAGTTGGCACCCAGGCCGACGAGGCCCAGGATCATGCCGAAAAAAGATGCCGGGACGGCGCTGCGCGCAGATGCCATGGAGACCCTTCAAAAATCGAGTGACTGGTAGTGCATGCAAGCATCCTTGCGCATGCCTGACCCGTCTTGAAGGAAGCTATGGCGCTAGATATGCATACCCCCCGCCACCTCGATCCGCTGCGCATTGACCCATCCGAATTCATCGGAAAGAAGCGACGCGATCACCGGGCCGACATCTTCGGGAACGCCCACCCGCCCAAGCGCCGTGTGCTCGGCGACGGCCTTGTTGACCTGGGGGTTGTCGCGGACGATGCCTCCGCTGAAGTCCGTGGCGATCGCACCCGGCGCCACGACATTGACGGCGATCCGGCGCGGTCCCAGTTCCAGTGCCATGTAACGGCTCAGCGTTTCGACGGCGGCCTTGATGGAACCGTATCCGATACGGTTGGCCATGGCGACGCGGGCCAGTCCCGAGGAAATGTTCACGATACGGCCGCCATCGTTCATGAGTGGCAGCAGCTTCTGCACGAGGAACAGAACCCCCTTGAAGTGGACGTTGTACAGCGCATCCATTTCCTCTTCGGTAATGGTTTCCAGGCCGGCGCCCGACGACGTGCCGGCGTTGTTGACTAGGTAATCGAAACGCTCGGTGCCAAGACTTGCCAGCGCTTCACGGACCTGCGTCGCGAAGCGATCGAAGGTTTCGACCCTGCCCACGTCCAGCTGCAGGGCGATAGCCTGCACGCCCGCGTCCGCGGCAAGCGCGACCACGCTTTCGGCTTCTGCACGATTGGCGTTATAGGTGAATATCGAGCGGACCCCGCGCTTGGCGAGGGAGAGGACTGTCTGGCGACCGATGCCACGGCTGCCGCCGGTCACGATGGCGATCTTACTGTTTGACATGGCTTGGTTTCTCTTGGGGGGTGTTTGAGACATTCTGGCGTCGGGGGCCGCCGTACTGAATGCCGAAATCCTCCTGTTTCTTGCCTATTCCTGCTTCGAGGATTAGCCTTGCCAGGCATGCAGTACGGGAGTAACCGGACATGCCCGACCCGTTGGTGGAAGCCCTCTTGCGTTACACGGAACGCCATCCCGGCGAGAGCCCGTTCATGACGGCGATCGAGGGCATCGCGATCATGCGGTCGGATCATCCGAAGCCTCCGGCCCATATGCTTTCCCGGCCGGCCATGTGCATCGTGGCGCAAGGTGCCAAGTGGGGAATGTTCGGCGGCAACCGATTGGAGTACCGGGCAGGGCAGGCGCTGGTCATTGGCGTGGAGACGCCGTCGATCGGTCGTGTCGTCGAAGCCACGCCGGGTGAGCCTTGCCTTGTCCTCGCTTTCGAACTCGATCTCGCGATCGTACGCAGCGTCGCGGAAGGACTCGACGCGCCGCCGAGGGCGAGCGGCGAGCCCGGGCGCGGTGTCTTCGTCACGGATTTCCAGGGTCCGCTGGCCGACTGCGCGTTGCGCCTGGTCCGGCTGCTCGATACGCCCCAGGCGATTCCGACGCTCTATCCCATCATCATGCGAGAGATCTGCTATTGGCTCCTGACCGGCGCTCATGGTGGGGAAGTTGCCCGGATGACGCTCGCGAACGGCCCGTCGCAGCGGGTGATAAACGCCATGCACATTTTGCGGACGCGCTTCACCGAGGCAATCCGGGTCGAGGAACTGGCCTCGATCGCGCAGATGAGCCCCTCGGCGTTCCACCGCCAGTTCAAGGCGCTGACGTCGATGACGCCGCTCCAGTACCAGAAGCAACTTCGTCTGCTCGAGGCGCGCCGCTTGATGATCTCCACCGCATTCAACGTCGAGACGGCCTGCTTCCAGGTGGGCTACGAAAGTCCGTCGCAGTTCAGCCGTGAATACGCGCGGATGTTCGGCATTCCGCCGAAACGCGATGCCAAGCAGATGCGGGCCAGCTTCCGGCATGACTCGTCGGCCCAGAGCCTCGGGACGATCGGCCTATAGTCCTTTTGGACGGTATGGACGCCGCCCGGTCGCGCGACAGCCGGCGTTATACTCCAGCAATCATGCCCCAGGCCCGCCATCGTCCCCAACGATGCGCCGATGACGCATTCACCGGCGGCGGGCAGAACGTGATCCCTCCAAGCCCATCACGCACCGACCCTGGCGGAGACATGCCGCCGGCAGGACGACGTCGCCGGTTCCGCGCTGGCGGCCGGCCGGAACCGTTGACGATTCGCCGCACCAGATTCCCCTGGCTTCGGAGCGCGCACACATGTCCCTCAACGAAGAAAAACTCAACGCCTTCCTCGGCAAGGCGGTCGGCGACCTTGGCGCCGCGTTCAGCGCCGTGCTCGTCCTGCTCGGCGACGAACTCGGTTTGTACAAGGCACTCGCCAGCGAATCCCTGACCCCCGCCGAACTCGCTACACGCACCGGCACCCACGAACGCTACGTGCGCGAATGGCTGGGTAATCAGGCGGCCGGCGGTTACGTCGATTACGACGCCGCATCCGGCAAGTACCAGCTCAACGAAGAGCAGGCGGCCTGCCTGGCTGACCCGGCCGGCCCGGTCGATCTGTCCGGTGCCTATGAAATCGCCCTCGCGCTGTTCCACACCTATCCGCGCGTGCGCGACAACTTCCGCAGCGGCGCCGGCATGGAGTGGGGCGAACATCACCCCTGTCTGTTCCATGGCACCGAACGATTCTTCCGTGCCGGATACCATTCCCATTTGCTGGGCGCCTGGCTCCCGGCGTTGGAGGGTGTCGTCGACAAGCTCGGGCGTGGAGGCAGGGTGGCCGACATCGGTTGCGGACACGGCGCAAGCACGGTGCTGATGGCGAAAGCCTTCCCGGCATCGCACTTCGTGGGTTACGACTATCACGCACCGTCGATCGATGTCGCCCGCGAGCGTGCGAAGGAAGCCGGCGTGGATAACGCATCGTTCGAGCAAGCGGATGCGTCGGGATACAAGGGACGCGACTTCGACCTCATCGCCTTCTTCGATTGCCTGCACGACATGGCCGATCCCGATGGTGCGGCCCGGCACGCGAAGGGTGCATTGAAGGACGACGGCACATGCATGGTCGTGGAGCCTTTCGCGGGCGACAGCACGGCGGACAACCTCAACCCTGTCGGCCGCGTGTATTACGCGGCTTCGTCGATGATCTGCGTGCCGGTGTCGCTAGCCAGGCATGGGCCAGCCTTGGGTGCGCAAGCAGGCGAGGCACGCCTGCGCAAGGTGATCGTCGATGCGGGAGGATTCCGCCGCTTTCGTCGCGCCGCCGAAACGCCGTTCAACATCGTGCTGGAAGCGCGGCCGTGAGATCGGTATGCGAATTCGGCATGTATAAACACCTGCGTCGAGAAATGCGAAACAGGTCCTAAAGTCCACCTCCCCCCGGCCGATAACGACCGAAGTCTCAACGAGCGGGGGAGTGCCGATGGCTCGCTATACGATCAAGGTCCGCATGGGATTGCGGCTTGGGCTGGTACTGACGTTCCTGGTGGTAACCGGCCTGGTCGGCCTCTACGGCATCGACCGGGCCAACGCCAATACTGGCGAGATCTACCAACACGCCAGTGAACTGCTGGCCCGGTTGGAAGCGGAACACGGCGGTACCTCGTTCGCAGGGGCAAGGCAGTCGCTCGACGCGCTGGCCCAGGAGCAAGCTGCCGAAGGGCGCGACATCCGCAACGCCGAGCTTGGTGCCGTACTGGCGGGCCTCCTGCTCTCGGTGATCTTCGACGGCATCTTCGTCCGCTCGGTCACCGTACGCATCCGGGACGCATTGGCCCTTGCCCGCACGGTCGCCGACGGTCGCCTGGACAACCGCATTCCCGCCCTCTATTCCGATGAAATCGGTGAACTCCGCGCTGCCTTCCGCGACATGGACGAGCGTCTCGCGGGCGTGATCCGCAAGGTGCGCGATGGCGCCGGCGCGGTGAACGTCGCCGCGGTGCAGATGGTGTCGGACAACGAGGTGCTGGCTCGTCAATTGATCGAGGATGCCGCTGGCTTGCGCGACACGGCTACGGGTATGGAGACAGTGTCCACCCTGGTCGTGCAGACCGCGGAACATGCCCGCCATGCCGACCGGCTAGCCGCCGAGGCGCGTAAATGCGCGGAGGACGGCGGTGATGTCGTCGCGCAGATGCAGCAGGCGATGAGCGCGATCGGTGATTCGAGCGACCGCATCGCCGATATCGTCGGCCTCATCGATGCGATCGCTTTCCAGACCCGCCTGCTCGCCCTGAACGCGGCGGTGGAAGCCGCGCGTGCCGGCGAGCATGGGCGGGGTTTCGCAGTCGTCGCCGGCGAGGTGCGCAATCTCGCCCAGAGGTGTACGGCGGCGGCGGGTGAAATCAAGCAGCTGATCGCCGATAGCCGCGACAAGGTGAGCGACGGTGCCCAGCTGGCGAACAGTTCCGGCGATACGCTGGCGAGGATCGTGCACAGCGTGCGGGAACTCACCGACGTGGTCGGCCACATCGCCCGTGCCAGCGAACAGCAGTCCGATGGCGTTGGCAGGGCCAGCGTGTCGCTCAACCAGATCGACCAAGCCATGCAGGCGCATGAATCGCTATTGCGGCAGGCCAGTTCCGCCAGCCGACACATGCTCGAACAGGCCGACGGGCTGGCCGACAACGTCGCCTTCTTCACCTTCGCACGCACCTGACCGTCACATAGGAATTCCCATGGAACAGCACTACGACATGGTCATGGTGGCGTACTCGTTCGTGATCGCCACCCTCACCGGTTACTGTGGTATCGAAATGACGGCCCGCGTGCGCGCCGCCGCGCCGGAAGAAAAGACACGCTGGATCATCGCTGGAGCCTTCGCCTTCGGCACTGGCGTTTGGGCCATGCATTTCATGGGCATGGCGGCGTTGACACTCGGCGTACCGGTGACCTTCGACCTGCCGATCACCGTGGCCTCATGGCTGGTGGCGGTGGTCGTCAGTGCGATCGGCTTTTATGTGATCCGCGATGGCGTGCGCCTGGTGACCTGGTTGATCGCGTCGGTGTTGATGGCCACCGGGGTCTGCCTGATGCACTACGGCGGCATGTATGCCATGCGCATGTTGCCGGGCATCGAATACCGGCCGCTCTTGTTCTGGGCTTCCGCGGCGATCGCGCTCGGCGCCAGCGGCGCGGCCCTGCTGATCATGACCTGGTTGCGCACCAGCCGGCATTGGACCCACGTGGCCTTGCGCCTGGGTGCCGCGCTGGTCATGGCGGTAGCGGTGACCGGCATGCATTACACGGGCATGGCGGCCGCCATGTTCGCGCCGGGCTCGTACTGCTCGCCGGGGAACCAGCTGAGCGACGCATGGACCATTCTCGGACTGGTGATGGTGGCGACGGCCGTGGTCAGCCTGTCGCAGTGGTGGGCATTGCTCAAGTAGAAAATGGTCGCCGTTTTCCGATGGCGACTACAGACAACATGGCGTTGTTTTGTTACGGTCGGCACGTTGTCTGCGTAGTCGATTTGCACGCGTCGCAGACAACCATCGCTTCATGCGGTGAGAAGCGCGGGCCAGGAGTGCTCTAACACTCCCGGCTCGCTGACCATGACCAACTAAACAGGAGTTGATCCGTGGCTACCCACGATCATACGGCACCCGCTCGCCCGCCGAATCCCCCCGGCGACATCCCCACCGGTTACCGGGCCCTCTGCCCACCGCGCA
>Ga0307412_10000955_pt1 | contig 16531 bp, 12 predicted proteins | sample DK1Cmetagenome_3_FD_203823 | JGI IMG/M metagenome (GOLD analysis project Ga0307412, IMG submission 203823) | Maize rhizosphere microbial communities from greenhouse at UC Davis, California, United States - DK15-C-1 | ecosystem: Host-associated > Plants > Roots > Rhizosphere > Soil | place: USA...
GGTTGAATTACATCCCGCTGGTCACGCGCGGCTTCGAGCCGGTGCAGTTCAACCTGATCAACGCGATGAAGACCGACATCTACAACCCGCTGGGCATGGCCGCCGACGCCGCCCGCGAGGGCGACTCGACCAAGTGCGCGCTCTACATCGAGAACATCGGCGAGGTTTTCTTCCCGCTGGACGGCGGTGAGGACCCGGTCTGGCCGAACGCGGCGAACAACGCCTTCAAACGGGCCGCCTACGGTCTCATCGACTACTACCTCGAGGAGGAGCGTGAGCTGCGCGAGTACGCAGCAGCCACCGGCATGGACCCGGGCACGCTGGAGCAGCGGCTGGACGACATGTGGGGAAAGGTCACGCTGTACAACTGCTACCAGCTCTTCGTGCAGCTGACCTCGAAGAAGTGGAAGAACCCCGCTGCCGAGCTGGAGAAGCGCATCAAGAACGGCGAGTTCGAAGAGGACGAGGACGCCCTGGCCGAGGAGCAGGCCAAGGTCGCCGAGAAGGATTTCCTGTGGGAGGGCAAGGCCGAGCAGGACCTGCTCACGCTCTACTTCAACGCCACCCAGGCCCTGCCGCGCAACTCGATGCGCACGCTCGTCGGCAACGCCCACAACGCCCTGGTCGCCATGGCCGGTGCGGAGAAGATGATGTCCTCGGTCTACGGCATCGCGATCACGGGCATGAGCTTCTTCACCGACCCGACGATCTCGACCCTGACCTCGGGTAAGCCGAGCCAGAACACTGACCTGGCGGGCCTGTCCTTCCCGCGGCGGCTGGGCGTGCGGTTCTCGCCGAACTTCATGAAGCGCGACCACCTGCTCGGCCAGATGGCGAGCTGGTCGGCGTACGCGGACCCGATGTTCATCCAGAACCTTGGCAAGGACTTCGAGCACTCGGAGATTGTCGGCCGCGTGGGCTGGGCGCGCTACAACTTCAAGGGAATCTTCCCCGGCGACGAGGCCTGGCTGAAGCTGGAGCTGAAGAACCCGCAGAGCGGCATGCTCGTGCGCACTTTCTACTTCCACTTCCGCAAGAGCTACCAGCTCTCCCTCAACGGCCGGCACTTCGTGGTCGAGCCGGTCACCGGCAAGAAGATCGTGAAGAACGGCGTGCTGCGCGAGCTGCGGCCGGTGCGCGAGGGCGGCACCCGCGACAGGAAGATCCTCTCGTTCCAGCCCGGCGACACGACCTTCCCGAGCCGCAAGCTGGACTTCTCCGGTGGCGGGCACCCCGAGGAGGTCGAGGTCCGGGCGCGCGCGATCACGCAGACGATGGCGCGGTACTCGGAGTCGCCCAAGGCGGTCTTTCTCGTCACTCCCCCGCACCTGATGAAGTACGCCAAGCTGATCCTGATCCTGGTCAAGCAGCTGGTGGACGTCTCGTTTGACCAGTCGTACATGACCAAGTCGAACCAGAAGCCGCTCTACCGCACCCGGTTCATGCTCGACGAGCTCGGCAACCTGCAGTCCGACGGCAACGGCATCGCCGGCTTCGAGACCATGCTCTCCATCGGCCTCGGCCAGGAGCAGCAGTTCACGCTTATCCTGCAGACGCTGCAGCAGCTGCGCGACGTCTACGGCGAGTCGGTCGACAAGATTGTGCAGGGAAACACGAGCAACATCGTCTTCCTCAAGTCGACCGACGACTCGATGATCGAGACGCTGGAGAAGATGAGCGGCAAGACCCACCGTACCCACGCCAGCTCGAAGCAGATCACGCAGAACTTGGACAAGGTGGTCGGCGGGAAGACGGACGGAGCGATTTCGCGCACCTGGTCGACGGAGGAGGAGCCGCTGATCAAGTACAACGATTTCGCCTTCCTCTCGCCGCGCAACTCGATCGTGCTGCGCGCCGGCGACGCGCCGGTCTGGAACCGCAACGAGACGATCCTGCCGATGTCATTCAAGCTGCTCGGCAACACGATCACCCACCCGGGGCACGAGTACTCGCTGCAGACGATCCCCACGCTCAGCTCCGCGATGGAGTTCGACGTGCGCATGAACCAGCCGGACTTCGTCAAGATGCTCGACAAGCGCATGGCCCAGGCGGTCAGGGCGGCCGACGCCAAGACGCTCTACCAGGAGACGTACGACTACAAGGACATCGACATCGAGCGCCTTGACCCGGACGTCTACTCGGACGAGGTCATGGAGGTCATCACGCGCATGGTTTTCACCGACGAGAGTGGCGACCCCAACGCCCCGGTGGTCGTGGACCCGGACGACTACGAGGCCATGATGCTGGGCAACGACGAGGAGTTCCTGGAGGACGTGGAGGTGGCCGCGACCGTGGCTGCCCACCAGGCGACGCAGAAGGACCACAAGCGCCTGGTCTACGCCGAGGGCACGGTCAGCAAGGAGATGCTGATCAATCTCGACGGCTCGGCGAAGGTTAAGGCCCTGGACCTTGAGATCGGTGAGGCGTACAAGACCGCGCTGGTGGAGATGCAGCGGGACCGCGAGCACTTCTCAGTCGGCGGGGACGGCGAGCTGCGCAGCGCCGACGGGTCGAAGACCTACATCAGCCAGGTCCGCTCCGATGCCTACACCGACGCCGCCCGCAGGATCAACGGCCAGATCAGCGACGAGGGCTCGCGCGTGTTCGCCGAGCAGGACGTGACCGAGGAGGATCTGCGGTCGCTGGCCACGGTCAAGGTGCACGCCGCCTTTTACACTTACCTGGCCTCGCTGCCCAGCTGGGAGGTCCTGGCCGATGGGGCTTTCGACCGGGCCATGGCCGTTGAGATGAAGTCCCGGGGGTAGTGCCGGCGGGTCTATTCGCTCCGTGCCGGGACGGTCGATGCAATTCGACTGTCCTGGCATTCGTCTTTTGGCTCGTTTCTGACTCATCTATCGCTTCCATTCGAATCATCAGCGTATGATCTATACATAGTTATGTCCCCGAGCGTCCACAGGAGGCTGAGTAGCAATGAAGAAGGCACACGGACTGAGGCGGTACTTCTACGAGTACGTCTTCTACAAGGCAGTCGAGCAGGCCCGGGAGCAGAGCGGGGAGATCATTCCGATCTCCCAGGCGAAGGCCATCCGTGCACGGGTCGACCAGATCCTCGGCCAGCGCGGAACCGCCCTGGCTGATCCCGGACTCGGCGTCACCGCGTGTCTGACTGCGATCGACACGGCCTTCTCCGAGCGCGTCCCGGACTACGAGCCGCAGTTCGGCGACCACTCCCCCGCCAACGAGCGCTACCAGACGCTGCAGCGCGAGTTCACCCGTGCCACGGGCGTCGGAGCGGAGATCGACCCGCGTTCGGCGCGGCTGCCGATCAGCCCTTACGACCCGGCCTGGTCCGAGCGCGCGACGGTGAAGCGCGCAGGTACCGAGCTGCTGTACATTCCCGACGAGACGATCGTGAAGAACGCCGGCGGCGAGGTGGAGTCCTTGTCTGAGCCGCGCCGCGGGAACATGACGCTCTGGCGGCTCGACGAGGACAGTAAGCCGTACGAGGCCGGCCGTGCCATGACCAACGACGACGCCGCAGGCCTCACGGCGCTCATGGACAAGATGAGCCGCCAGGAGTACGACCAGGTCCGCGAGTGGGTCATCGACGGCGGACGCGACCCGCAGACCGGCCGCGTTGACCGCAACCGTTTCATGTCCCAGCGGGCGGTGGCACGCTCGGCGGCGTTGCTCGAGGAGCTGAAGTCCCAGGGCGTGGCCTACGAGGTCCTGCGCGACCGTGAGCCCGGACAGATCAAGGCCCGGATCTCCGGGACCGGCATGGAGATCCGTCTCACTGACACGCGCCAGGAGGAGTACGCCGGGGCGCGCATCTACGACAACGGAACGGTGCTGCGCTACAGCACCAATCACCGGGTGCCCGGCGGCATGGCCGTGCCCGCCCCGACTCCCGAGGACGCCGTGCGGCTGCTGCGTTTCGCCCAAGGCCTGCCCATCGAACGCGAGGACCGTCCCGGCACGGTGGTTGGCGTCGTCGGCTCCAGCCACCCCGAGCATGGCCGCGGCCGCTCCCTCATCGACGTGCCGGACAGCTATCACGTCGACCGCGAGAGCATGTTCGTCGTCGCGGACTATGTCGTCCCCGGTGAGAGCGCCCCGCGCCCCGGGTCCAAGGTCATGCTGCGCCGGGATGCCAAGAACCGCTCCCTGCCGACCTTCTTCGTGGACGCAGAGCCGGCCGAGGCCTACGGTCGCGAGGCCGTGGACACCGCGCGGGAGAACCTGCGCGCCGCCCTGGGCGTCGAGGAGCTGATCCTGCGCGCGGAGTCTGAGCTGCAGCGCACCGAGGGCGCGCTCGACGAGATCGAGCCCCCGGAGTATGCCTCTGACCCCGAGGTCGCGGCGATCCAGCGCTCTTACTGGGACGTGCTCACCGGAGCGCGCAGCGAGCTGCTGCGTCCGGGCGCGACCGAGGAGATGTACCAGGAGCGCCTGGAGGAGATCGGCGAGCTGCAGGCCGGTGAGCTTCCGGACCTGGGCAACCTCGTCTATGGTGGCACGGCCGCCGACAAGGTCCGTGCGCACGCTGATGACGTTCCGTTCGAGCTGGTCGGCACCTGGGATGCCGAGCCGCACCTGATCGACGGTGAGTGGCTCGACCAGCGCTTCGACCCCGCCCGCGTCGCCAAGTACATGACCAGCCCGACCGGCCAGTGGTCTAACCTGGACAACCTCGCCTCGGCGCTGCGCCGCTGCGGGGTGCCTCCCACCGAGCTCATGGGTACCAGCTTCCAGGCGACCCGCTTCAAGGACCGGATCGTCTCCTTCCATGCGGCCACCGCCGCCCCCATCGCCGAGCATCCCTCGGAGTTCATGCGCCGGATCGGTCAGACCGTCCGGGAGAGCATCGAGCGCAACGCCGCGACGCCGGGTGAGATCCTGGTCGACGCGCAGGGCGTCATCAGCTGGACCGCCGAAAAGCTGCGTCGTGACGGCAAGGCCACGCCGGTCTCCGGTGAGATCGGCCAGGTCTTCGATGTCGGCAGCCATGGGGAGATTGTCACGCGCTTCGCCAGTGGCGAGAACGCGCTGATCGTCCCCGGCTACGAGGCGCGGATCAAGGCCCAGACCCCGGGCGAGGCCCCCAAGTCGGTCGAGGAGCGCACGGTGCTGCGCGGCTACGAACAGCTGATGCACGAGCGCATCCAGTACCAGCTTGCCGGTGACCTCGTCTCCGGCCGCAGCCGGACCGGCGTGCCGGCCTCGCTGAACGCGGTGTACTCGCAGCTCTACGGCACCAAGCACCCGGTTGACTTCATCGAACGGGCCACGACGTATGAGGTCGACCCTGCCACCGGCAAGGCCACCGCACGGCTGGACGAGTGGACGGCCTCGATCCTCGAGACCGAGGCCAAGCGCGTGCGCTACTCCAACGAGATCAAGCAGGGCTCGACGATCTACGCTGAGTACCGCGCCGAACGCGATCGCACCGACCCGGCCGACGACAACGTCTTCGACGCCTGGCGGCTCACCGGTGGACGGAACATGACGGTGCTCACGGGAACCGACCGTAACCATGTGACGGCTCCCGGCGGCTTCTTCGATCCGGTGATGACCGGCGGCGCGACCAACCAGGGCATCGTGCGCTACCTCACCGAGGACGCCGCCGTGCGCCCCGACGGCACGATTGAGCCGGGTGACCCGGAGACCGTGACCGGCTCCCGCGCCCCGCTGATGAGCCGGCCGGAGCTGGAGACGCTGCGCTATGACCCGTTCGACCGCCAGCAGATGACGGCCTCGACGATCATGCAGTCTTCCGAGGTGACGAAGCCGACCGGCACCGCTCTGATGACCTTCGGCGGCTGGACGGCCGACGACCCGATCGTGGTGTCGACGGAGTTCTCCGAGCGGCACCGCATCCGCGGGGCCGGTGGCCAGCTGCGCGACCTCGTCGTGGGCGACAAGATCAGCGATCTGCACGGCAACAAGGGTGTCGTCTCTCTGGTGGTCGACCGCCACATGGACCCGGACGAGGCGCGTGCCCAGGGCCTGGAGCAGGAGGTGGCCTGGTTCAGGGAGAACCCGGGCATCGACGTGGTGATGAGCCCGTTCTCGCTGATCTCCCGCCGCAACGCCGGATCGGCGCGCGAGCTGATGGGTGGTGCCGTGGGCGACATCCGCCGCCCGGCCGTCCAGGGCCCCGATGCCGGGCCGGTCGACGGAGGGTTGGGCGAGATGCGGTTCGTGGTCACCCACATGGCTGTCGACGAGAAGACCAAGATCTACGACGACGAACAGGTGCGCGCCGGCAAGGGGCGCAAGGCCTCCTCGCAGCTGGCCTGGGCGCTGCAGTCCCAGGACTGCCCGGCGATCATGCGCGAGTTCTACGGCCACAACTCCGGTGCCGAGTCGAACCTGCGCGAGTATCTGCTGGTGGCGGGACTGGACATGGAGGCCGACGGCACCCTGCGTGTCGTGGGCCAGGCCGAGAGTGTCGACGAGCGGCCCGAGCGCCGTCTGATCCCGATGCCGGAGCTGATGCGCACGCAGCCGCGCAGCGAAGGCGCGACGCCGGGGCTGAACACCACGGCCATGCGCAAGTCCTTCGGCGACCTGATCGGCGATCGTGGCGGCGACATGGAAATCCCCTTTCCGCTGACCTACCCGACGAGTCAGCTGACCGAGACGGTCAGCGCGACTTCGTGGAAGCTGCCGGTGCTCTCTTCGCACCTGCGCAGCGGCCAGGAGTTCGACGACGGCACGTCCGTCACGCACGACTACACGCGCAGCTATCAGGACGTCTTCGTCGAAGCCTGCCGCTACCGGTACATGGCCGAGCAGCTGGATGACCACGGCCTGTCGCCGGACAAGCGCGCCGAGGTGCGCCGGGGCATGAGCGAGTCTGTCTCGCGGGCACAGCGTGCCTTCGAGGCGATCACCACGGACGTGCAGAACCGCGTGCTGACCGGCAAGAACAACATCTTCAAGACCGGGCTGATGAGCTCGCGCCTGTCGGACTCGGCCACGATGGTCTGGACCGCCGACCCTCGGCTGGACATCGATCAGATCGCTCTGAGCTCGGTCAAGGCCGAGCAGCTGGGCCTGGCCGAAGGCGATCACGCGCTGGTCTGGCGCGACCCGGTCCTGCGCGACGCCGGCGTGCGCTACATGCGCGTGGCGATCGACGACCGGCTCACCGGCGCGGCGATCAACCCGGTGATGGACCAGTGCTTCGACGGCGACTTCGACGGTGACGCGGTCGCCGTCGTGAGGCTGCACAGCGAAGCCGCCAAGGCCGAGGCGATGGCCAGGCTCTCGGTCGGAGCGAACCTCCTGGACACCGGCGTGGTGAAGGCCGACGGCTCGCACCCGCTGGCCATGCAGGTCTCGCTGGACACCCAGGTGGCAATGTCCAAGAGCCCGGAGCTGGCGGAGAGCCTTGAGAGTGCCGTCAGGGAGGCGAACCGCCTGCGGTTCGTCAGCGATCCGCACGAGGTTGCCGCCGGCCACGAGGTCCTCGTCGAGGAGCTCAGCGATCTCTATCGCTCAGCACAGCGCGGCGAGTTCGGCTCGGCGCTGACCTTCAGCAGCCGCGAGGCGCACCTGCAGAGCGTGCGTGAAGTCTGCGTCGAGACCGGGGCCAAGGGCAGCGAGAAAAAGCTCGCGGACTACTCCCGCAACCTCGGCGACGAGCAGGGCACGCCGGGCATCACGCAGGAGGACCAGGAGGCCTCGATGTTCGCCACGGCGATCAAGGCCCACGGCACGGGACTGGGTGGCTCGTTCTCCCAGCGTGCGGTGCGCGCCCTGCGTGGCGCTGACCTGAAGGCGGTGCTTGAGGTGACCTATCCGGTGACCCAGTCGATCCTGCAGGCCAAGCACGACGCTGCGGAGGCACGGCACAAGTACGAGATGCTGCAGGGTCCCGGGCGCGATCTGTGGCGCGGCCGCAAGCTCGAGCACCCCGGCCCCGGCCAGTGGCGTCCCGAGTTCGCCGACGGCGAGGCTGTCCAGGCCACGGCCGAGGAGTGGGAGGCCCAGTTCGTCGAGTTCTACGAGGCCAAGGACGGGTTCAACGTTTCGGTCAACCCGGACTGCGTCGCCCGTGTGGCCCGCGCGCTGGAGGACCCGAAGTCGGGCCTGGTGCGCAACCTCGAGGAGGACCCGTCCCTGGCGGGCACGGTGATGGACCGTATGGCCTACGGCGGCGACTTCGAGGCGCTGGTGCAGGTCGCGAAGAACCGCGAGAGCGTCTTCGACGGCGAGAAGAACGAGCAGTTCGCCTCAGCGGGCACCCGCCGTGCCCGGGCCGCGGCGGCGCGCGAGCTCGACGCGTTCGCGGCGCACGGCCTCGACGGGCTGGACGGCCTGGACTCCGCGGAGGCCGCGGTGGATGCCTCGGTCCTCAAGCGTGACGTGCTCGCGCAGACCGGGGACGGGGCCGCCAGGGCGCGCGGTGCCAGCCGGCGCTCGGCACACGCCGTCGGCGTGGGCGGCCGTCGCCCGGCCTGGACGCCGAGCTACGAGACCGGGCAGCAGCAGAATGACGACGACTATGGACTGGGAGGCTGACATGACACAGGACACGGAGCAGGAAATGGGTCCGGGCGGCAGGGGCCGGGGGCGCAAGGCACTGCCTGTCGACCCCTTGGGCCACGTCCATCCTGTGTACGGGATGGACGCCGGGGAGGAGGACATCATCGACGCGGAGATTGTCGACGAGCCGGACACGCAGGCCGGACACGACACCTCACGCGGGCAGCGCGAGCGGCTGCGCGACCGTGCCCGCGGCTTCTTCGGGGCCACGACGCGGGAGCGGACCGAGGAGCGGGAGCGCCAGCGTGCACGCGACCAGGAGCGCGCTGCGGCCGACGATGACGGCCTCGACGACCGGGAGCGGCTGCTGAAGCTCCGGGCGGAGACGCGGCTGGCGGGCGAGGCGTACATGCAGACGCTGCGCGATTCGAAGCTGCTCGTGCCCGGCTTCAACGACGGGGAGCGCACGAAGGAGTTCGACGCGATGCACGCGGTCTACATGCAGATGATGATGCAGGGCTGCCTGCGTCCGCTCACCCGCGGCGTGAACCCGAACTCGGTCATCCAGGCCGCCGGCATGATGATGGCAATGCGGATGCTCGCTCCTGACTTCAGGAAGGAGATGGACTCCTACCTGCAGCCGTTCAAGGACAAGGTCCAGGACCGGATCGACGCGAAGACCCGGCACATCGGCGAGAGGGCCGAGCGCCAGGCGGCCCTGGTCGGAGATCTGTTCGGGGGCGCGCCGGAGGCGCAGGAGGCCTCCGGCGACGACGGCGACGACGGCGGGAAGCAGTCCGGGAAGTCGGGCGGGCGGTGGGGCACCAGCAGGGACGACTTCCTTTCCCGGCGCTGGCGTACCCGCCTGGAGGACCTGGAGCGCCGCGAGCGGGGCAACCGTGAGTTGTTTACTCCCGAGTCGGCGGCCATGACCGAGGTCGCACTCATGGAGAACGCCTTCTGGAAGATGCGTGACCCCGAGCAGGACGCGAAGCAGATCAACGCCAGCTACAAGGCCCTGCGCAAGCGCCTGCGCCAGCAGATGGAGGACGACGGGCTCGACCGTGCCGAGGTGGTCAAGCGCGCCCGGACGATCATCGGCGAGCGGATGGAGTCCGAGCCGGAGCTGCGCCTGATGTTCAACGGCGTCGCGCACGGCCGCATCGTCAAGGCCCCGCCGCACGAGGCCCGCCTCGCGGGCACCGACAGGGTACGCGAGGTCTGGACCGGGGAGTTCGACGACCACCTGGGCCGGCGGATCCCCGACGAGGGCATGTTCACGCTGCGCCTGCCGATGGAGCCGGACGAGCACCAGGTGCAGCTGGCGGAAACCATGAAGGCGGCGATGCTGGACGGCGTCCAGCGTGGCGACGGACAGGCCCTCGGCGGCAGTGTCATGGGCTACATGATCGGTTTCGCGGCCAAGAAGCAGGGCCTGGACACCCGCGGGCTGCCCGAGGACCTCCAGCAGCGCCTCGACCAGTCCGAGAGCATGCTCGCAAGCATGGAGATCGATGGTCTCTCGGACGAGGAGCAGCAGCGTGTCTACTCGAACGCCTACGTGGACGCCATCGAGGAGCTGAACAAGGAGGACCCGGATTTTGAGCACGAGCTCAAGCTGGCCCTCGGCGAGGACTGGCAGGACACGATGCGGGCCGCGGTCGACGATCCCGCTACTTTCCTGGCGGCGCAGCGCACGCGGCCCCAGCCCTTCCGACAGGGGCCCGGCCCCTCGGCCCGGCCGGGGCCGGAGGGCCAGTGGAGCCGCGACCGCGGAGCCGAGGACTACCAGCCGGCATAGTCCGGAAACGAACGAGAAGGAGACAGGACCATGAGCGACGACCAGCAGGTAGAGCAGCAGGAGCGGTACGGTTCCCGGCTCGCCCAGATGTTCGGGTACGTCACGTCCGAGGACCGCGGTCGCTGGGAGCAGCAGCGTGCGCAGAACAAGAAGAACGTCAACGTAACCAAGCAGGGTGCGAAGTCCTCCGTGAGCTCGATGATGGAGTTCGGCGACAAGAACATCAACGCCAAGCTCAACGCGGCCCACCGGATCGCCGACCAGCAGCGGTTCGACGAGTCCCACGACAAGATCGTCAGCACACGGCGCGATCCGAAGACTCGGTCGATTATTGAGTCAGTTGACTACGAGTACAAGGACGACCGCCAGTCCATTGATCCGGATTTCGAGCTTTAGTTGAATGAATACCGACAGGTCTGTGGATCGCTTTTCGACAGGCCTGTCGGATAAACTGGTTTTCAAGCAGGAAGCGGACGACGAGGGATGATAGGACAAAGGTGTGGGCATGAAGACGACGGTTCATCCGCGGATCAGCAAGCGTGGATTCATCTCGAAGGTGGCCGGCCGCAGCGGACAGCCGATAAGGGTGGTGAGTGAGGTGTACGAGTCGCTCATCGCGGAGCTCACCGACGCCGTGCGCCGTGGAGACACCGTCGTGCTCACCGGCTTTGGCCGCTTCGCCCGGCAGACGCACAAAGGCCACAAGGTCCGGTTCGGCAAGAAGGACGTGGATGACTACTCGGTGCTGAAGTTCTCAGCGTCACGCAGCATCAATCGACGGCTCGATCCGGACACTGACCTGGGCGGCCAGGAGACCTTGAGGCTGATCGATGAATTTGACGAGGCTGAGGAGGTCCTTGCCCGGGTGGCGGGATAGACGACGGGCAGCTGCTGACAGAAAAAAAGAAGAACCCCGGCGATGCGGAAGCATCACCGGGGTTCTTCTGTCCGTAAGGGGCTGCAGGTGCCAAGACCGGTCCCTGTGCACGGCGCATCGTCAGGGGTCGCTTATGATCGCTCGGTGATCTCGTCTGAATTCCTCACCTGTACCTCCCATGTGCCATTGCTCCAGTCAGTGGTGCAATGCGATCCATTCAGTGTGATTGTCAGGTCGGCGGAAAAGGACTGGGACCCGAGCACTTTGTTGTCCGCCCTCAGCCAGGCGTCGGCCGTTCTGGTCGCCATCATTGGTGGTTTCCTGGTCAGCCGGCTTGTCGCGATCTCCAGCGAACGCGAGGGTATCAGGAGGTTAGTGGAAGCAGCCACCGGCCGTATTCAGCACATTGAGTCGGACCTGGACCAGGCCCATCAGACGCGATTGAACAGGGCAAAGAGCTATCTCTACGAAGAAGCAGTGGAGAAAATACTCGAAGATCCGGCTTTGGATCTCGACTCCTTGATCCAAGGCCGCTTGCTAGGGGGAACGGCAGTGGATGAGCTCAAACCGTATGCGCTTTCGCTTCGGCAACGCGTGCAGGACGCGGTGAAGGCTATCAACGGGAAGCTCAGGAAGGGTGACACCAAGGCGTTGGAGCTTGAAGCTCTTGTCGAGCGGGGTCTGGTGATTGCTGACGCCGATCAGGATATTTACGAACAGGCCTTCAAGCATCGGCGACGCAGCCTTCCCTCTCCGGCGGGTCTGGCGATGTTTGGACCGAGCAGCTATGCGGATTTATCTTCGGTACTTCGACCGGGGATCATTTCAGATGCGGCACACGCGGCAAGCCTGCGACGGCAGGACGAGGAAATCAAGGCTGAGGCAGATCTGCGGACGCAACTCCGGGCGGCTGTGGCCGAGCGGGACCGCTTGGATGAAGAGCTGGCCCGCGTCGGCAAGCCTGTGGGTGTGGCTGCGGCCATGTGGATGCTGGGCCTCCTCTCGCTGGGAATCCTCGTACCGTTGATCATGATGGCCTTTGAGCCCAAGGGCCTGGACGTCGTGTCCAAGATTCTGCTGCTTGGCAGCTTTGTCATCGGACTGGTGGCGATTCTTTGGTATGTCGGTTGGTTCTGGCTAAAGATCGGCAAAGACAAAACACAAGCCACGCCAGGAAGGTCCTCGGAAGCCCCGCCCCGGTAATGGCCAGTAGTCACGCAATCTTGATGGCCGCCTTTGCCGACGTTTTGCCGTTGCATTGCGAACCTCGGCGGCAATGCTCCAGGCAGCCGTTTCCGCAGTTCCGTTGGCCGGATGCACGAGAACACCGTGTGGGCCCGTGAGGCTTTCACCTGTACGGGTGCTGGCGTGCACGCAGTACCTGCGCTGGTTGTGCACGGTGTAGGTGAGTTCCAACTCCAGTTCGACATCCCAGATGTGCTGCTGGTCCCGCAGAGCTTTCCTTGTCGCCGCCAGGAACATCAGGGCCGCGGCATCTTCAATCTGCTGTGAGGTGGGTTCCTTGTAGCGCCGGCCACCGGCAGTCCCGGCAGACCCAGCGGGGTTTGTAACAGCTTCAGTGGACATGACGACTCCTGTTTCGAATGTGGTTGGTTTCCCTGATCGAAGAAGGACCCGGTCACAGCTTTGCTGTGACGCTTCCCGGTGCTTGGTGCTGTATCCAGCCGGGAGGAAGCCTTGTTTCCACCCCTGCTTCGCTGGGCTTACGCTGTGCCCACGATGTTCGAAGGTTTGCCGGCCGCCCTGCATCCTCCTGTTGCCCTTGCTTTGGCCAAGGCCGTGGAGTCGATACCACGCGGTGACGCACTGTCCGGCGGCTCAGTCTTTGAGATGAAGTTCGACGGTTTCCGGGCAGTGTGCCTGGTCGGTTCGGATGGGGCGTGGCTCTACAGCAGACAGGGCAAGGATCTGAGCAGGTACTTTCCGGACGTGTTGGCTTCCGTGCGTGAGCAGATCCCTCCGGGCTGTGTTGTCGATGGCGAAGTTGTGGTGTGGTCCGAAGGGCGGCTGGATTTCGATGCGCTGCAGATGCGCCTGGTGAGCTCAAAGGCGGCTCTTGCGGAGCTCGTGATGAAAAGCCCTGCCTCGCTGATCGCCTTCGACGTCCTGGCAGTGGCGGGGCAGGATACCCGCGGGCTTCAATTCCGGGACCGCCGGGCTCTGCTCGAGGAGCTGGCGCGCGGGTGGGTTCCGCCACTGCATCTGTCACCGGTGACCAGCGACCAGGCCCTGGCGGCCACGTGGTTCAGTGACATGACCGCCACGGGCGTGGAAGGAATTGTGATCAAGGGTGAAGGGCAGACGTACGAGCCCCGGCGAATCTGGCTGAAGGTCAAGAGCAGAAGCGCCCTTGATGTGGTTCTTGCGGCGGTCATAGGTCCCATGGCGCACCCGCGGGCAGCGGTGGTGGGTTTGCCGGTACACGGACGGCTGCGGATTGTCGGCCGGTCCACGTCCTTGACGGCTCGTGCGGGAAGGGATCTGGCCACATATCTTCGTCCTCCCCGGGGAAGGCATCCATGGCCGGAGGAAATCAGCGAACGGGTGCTGGACCGCTTCACCAAGGAGGGCGGCACCACTCGCTTGACTTTGGTGGAGCCGTTGGTGGTTGAAGTCTCGGCCGACATAGCCTGGTCGGGTCAGGCATTCCGGCATTCAGTCCGCCTCATGCGGGTCAGGCCTGAGTTGTCGCCGACGGAAGTATCCCTCCCGGAAGGCTTCCAGCGTGCCTGGCGATAAAGAATGTAGCCATGTGAAGAATGGAGTCATGCGACGAGAAGATGAACCTGAAGAGTTCGAGATTGCCGACTCGTATTTTCAGGAGCTGAGGACCTGGCTGGGCTTCCGGGATTCCCACGAGGCATGGATCCCGGAAGCCGGAAGCCGTCTGGCGCAGGACGATGGGCTCATCAAACCCCACCAGGCGTCGCACAACATCGCCAATGCGGTAGTCAGCGCGATCGATCATTTGCACGCGCTGGACAGCATCATGCTTGGTGCCGGAGCATCACATACTCTTGCCCCGTTCTCGCTGGTCAGGGCAGCCATTGAGTGCGCCGCACAGGCCGCCTGGATTTCAGCGCCAGAAGAACAGGCGACCAGGATAGTTCGTTCGCTGTCTCTGTCGCTGAAGGTAGCCAAAGACCGCGAGACTGCGTACAGCGAACTGGCACGTCGCCATCCGAATCTTCAGGGAACGCTTCCGGACTTCGACAGCGACAAGGCGCAACTGCAGGCTATTCTCGATGCCTCCGGGGCCGCTGGAAAGTTGATTCTCCCCAGCAGCACGCACATACTCACGCAGGTCCGCGACCTGGTGCCCAGGACGTCCGCCTTGTCCGTATGGCAGCTGTGCTCGGGTTTTGCCCACGGCAGGCGCTGGGCCGCGGATGCCGTGCTGAAGCCGGCGCAGTCAACTTCTCTGCCGGATGATGTCATCGCCAAGGAAAACCGGCCGACCATGAGGCTGCTTGTCTGGGCCCTTACCCCGGCTATGGATTTGATCCGGTACAGCCTCGAGCGGCATTCCGAGCTGTCGCGGGCCTAAGCAGCCAATTTGTACCCGCTGAAGCAAGAATCGGCGGCCGGAGCGGGTACTGCAAAAGATGCCGCGCGACTCAGTTATCCGCGATGGCGAAGATCACGACAATGATGATGATCGGGATGAGCAGCACGCCCGCGCCGGCGGCGAGGTGCTCCCAGCTGAACGGCGAGTTGAGGAAGGCGATGAAGCCATCCCACAGGCTACGGACGGAGCCCACGGCCCAGGCGAAGAAGCCGGTAGCCCAGCCGATGACGGCGGTGACCGAGACTCCGCTGAGCGCGCACAGCCCCACGATCGTTCTGGTGTTCCTGAGCATGGCCAGTCCCCTCATTTCCGGTCCTCGAACAGCAGGTAGTAGAGCCCGATGTGCGGGATGACGAGCACGGCGAAGGCCAGCCAGGCCCGCTTCGGATCCTCGATCACCCATGTGATCCCCTCTTTGACGGGTTCGGCGTACGCGAGCACCGGCGCAAGAACATCGGTGCGGAAGACCACATGGAAGATGCCGTAGGCCATTCCCAGGGCGATCGCCAGGGCAAGGCTCCGGCGGATTGTCAGCTGCGCCCGCGGGCTCATCCCCCGGCGTGGTTCCGCGACTGCCGGATCCCAGGTCTGGTGGTCCGTGTCGTAGTCGTGCATCACTTCATCCCGTCTCCATCGAATCATCATTCATGTCCATTCTATGAGAAAGGCTGAATGACGAACAGAAACGAGGCCCAATGGTCAGTCGAACTCGAGGTCTGCACCGACTGGTGCGGGTGTGTCGAGCCCCCTGCCCGCCTGCGGGGCATGATTCTTCGCCGCGGATGCGCGGCGCTGGGCGGCGAGCTGGTCGAGGGTGACCCCGACGGGCCGCCCGAGGCGCTGGCCGGCTGTCCGGTAGACCTCGCTGTCGCGGCGTGCGCCGATGGCGACGATCTCGCGCCGGGTGATGCCGCCGGGCGGCTCGGGCCTGACGTCGCGTGAGACGATGCGCAGCGGCGGCTTCTCATGGGGGTCCGCACCGACGTAGGTTGTGTCGCAGTCGGAGAGGTCGGCAAAGCGGGAGTCGTAGTCCAGCGGCTTAGTCGGGTGGCGGCGGCCGTTGAGCCGGTGGAGCATGACGATGGTGGCCTCAAGGAGCGCCTCGTCCCGGCTGTGCGGATTCTTCAGGGCGCGCTGGTTGAGCCGTTCGATGTCTTGGCGGGCCCCGGGGCTGAGATGGACCTTGATCCGCAGCCCCTCAGTCATCGTCGAGCACCTTGCGGATCATTGACCGGGCAGGCTCGCCCAGCTCATCGCCGAGCTCATCGAGGGTCAGGCCGGGCTCCTCGGAGGCGTCGGAGGCACGGATGCGGCGGGAGAGCTCGGCCTGGAAGGCAGTCTCGTCGGCATGGACCCGCCGGAGCAGGTCGACGAAGTCGGCGAACGGGATTACGGCGGCCTCGGGGACGTTCCCGTCACCGAAGATCAGGGGCTCGGCATCCCCGGCGCGGAAGCGCTCGAGCAGGGTGCCCAGGTCGGCGGCGGTAATCTTCTGGGTCGGGGCGACGTTCACGGAGAACTTCGGCAGGGAGCCCTCGCGCGTGGCCTGGGGGGTCTTGTCGTCAGTCATGGTTCCAGTCTATTCGTGGTCGACTGGGATGCCAGTGCCTCATATCCCACCATTCCTGATGGACACTGAGTCGCTGGGGAATGGCGTAGCGGGGCAGTTGAAGAGAAGCAGGCCCGCGCCCTGCGGCCCACTGCGGGTCGAGGGCGCGGGCCATGCATCAGAACTCGCCCGAGCCGGGCTGGACGTCGAACACCGGCACGCCGAGGGCCTGCCAGGCGCGGATCACCCTGGGGCGGT
>Ga0307412_10000956_pt1 | contig 16529 bp, 13 predicted proteins | sample DK1Cmetagenome_3_FD_203823 | JGI IMG/M metagenome (GOLD analysis project Ga0307412, IMG submission 203823) | Maize rhizosphere microbial communities from greenhouse at UC Davis, California, United States - DK15-C-1 | ecosystem: Host-associated > Plants > Roots > Rhizosphere > Soil | place: USA...
GGGCCATCCTCTGGGTGCAACATCGATAGGTTCCCACCGTAAGGCGAGCCCCCTCCACCACGCCGCTTTGCGTCGCGGTCCCCCTCCCCGTTCCGGGGAGGAAATTGAACGCCACATTCACCGCCCATTCAAACCCGTAACGCCATCCTCCCCTTGCCCAACAAGGGAGTCGCATCATGAAAATCACGGCATTGCTGACCGCCGCCGCCTTCTCGCTCACCGCCCTGAGCGCCGCCCACGCGCAACCGGTCGACACGTTCGAGCGCAAGGGCCACGGCGAATGGGTGCATGAGTACAAGGACGGCTATCGCGAGGTGAAGCGCGAACGCAAACCCGGCGAGTATAAGGAAGAGATCAAGCACGGCAACGACGTCGCCAAATATGAGGAAAAGGCGGACGGATCGTGGAAGGAAGAAATCAAGGAAGGCAATTGCGAAATCAAGCGCGAGCGCACCAGCAGCGGCGAATATAAGGAAGAGCGCAAATGCTGACACCGCGCCCCGGTGAATTCCGGAATTCGGGGGACGCAATAGTTAATCCATCTCGAGACACTTCCCCAAACGACTGATCCCCGGCATATATTCCGAGAACCTCTCCATTATCGTAGGCGTCCGGCCTTCGCCGTGTTGCGGTGAGCGTGCCGGTTGGCGAGGAGGTGGCCGATAGGAGTCTCCTTCTGGACTCCATAAGGAGATCAGGATGGGCCGGCTTGAGATCATCACCCGCACGGAACGCCGTCGTAAATATTCTAACGCTGAGCGGGACGCCATTTTGCGGGAGGCAGACGCGCCTGATGTCACGGTGCGCGAGGTAGCGAAGCGGCACGAGATTGCCGAGAGCCTGATCTATAACTGGCGTTCGGCGCGGCGGCAGGCGCAGAAGATAGCCGGCGAGCCGCTGGCCTTCATTTCCTACGGCACGGTAACTGAGCGCGACCTCGTAACTGTCCCACCGGCATTGCAACCATCGCGACCTGCGCCTGCTCCGGCAGCGCCGGCCATGGCGGAAGAGCTGACCCGTCCCCATCCCGGTGCGCGGCCTGGAGGGATCGATATCGATCTGCCCACCGGGGTCCGCCTGTCGATCGACAGCTATGTGAACGAGAAGGCTCTCGCCCGTGTGCTGCGTGTCCTGCGGGATATATCATGATCTCACTGGCGCCGGGTACGAAGGTCTATCTCGCGAGCAAGCCGGTCAGCATGCGCCTGGGTTTCGATGGTCTGGCGGCGCTGGTGCGGCCGCTGTTTTCGGTGGAGCCCTATTGTGGCCATGTCTTCCTGTTCCGCAGCAAGAGCGGCACCTATCTCAAGGCTCTGCACTGGGATGGATCGGGGATATGCCTTTTCGCCAAGCGGCTTGAGCGGCATCGGTTCGTCTGGCCACCCTTGGTCGAGGGCGGCGTCGTGCTGACCCCGGCGCAGTTCGCGCTGCTGATCGAAGCGATGGATTGGCGGCGGACCATTGCTCCAGAAGCACCCCGGATTCCAGAGCAGATGTAGGCACAAAGTGACGTAAAACTGGGATTTTTCCTTGGTCGCAATATGCCTTTTTGCTATGAGGAGCCGTGTCCGCCAATGAGATAAACCTTCCTTCCGATGCCGATGCATTGCGCGCGCTTTTCGCCGATATGCAGGCGCGCATCACTGCCTCGGAACAGGCGCTGGAGGCCGAGCGGGCGGCACATGATGCGACCCGCGAGCAACTCGACGCAGCCCGCAACGCGGTCAAGCTGACCGCCCTTCAGATCGAGAAGCTCAAGGTCCAGCTGTCGCGTTTGCAGCGCATTAAGTTCGGCCAGTCATCCGAACGGATCACCCATCTGGCCGATCAGCTGGAACTGACGCTGGAGGATCTCGAAGCCGAACATGCCCATGCATTGTCCGCCGTGGCCGATCAAGCGCCGACTGATGCCGTCGCCCCGGCAGGGCGCAAGCCAAAGCGCGAACCGCTACCCGCATATCTGCCGCGTGATGAGACGGTGCATGCTGCTCCCGACGCGGATGGTTGCTCAGCCTGCGGCGGCACGATGTCGAAGCTCGGCGAGGACGTAACCGAGGTACTGGAGTATGTCCCGGGTCGTTTCCGCGTCGTGCGACATGTTCGACCCAAGTTGGCCTGCGGGCGCTGCGACGCTTTCAGCCAGGCACCAGCACCGTCCTTGCCCATTCCACGCGGTCGCGCCGGTCCCAACCTGCTGGCCCATGTCGTCGTGTCCAAGTTCGCCGATCACCTGCCTCTCTATCGACAGTCGCGCATCTATGCCCGCGATGGTGTCTCTCTCAGTCGCTCAACCTTGGCGGACTGGCTGGGGCAGGTCAGTTGGCTCCTTCAGCCGCTGGTCGACCGCATCGCCGATCATGTCATGGCAAGCCCCAAGCTCCATGCCGATGATACCCCGGTGCCCGTTCTGGCGCCGGGAACCGGCAAGACCGCCACGGGCCGGTTATGGGTCTATCTGCGCGACAACCGACGATGGCGACCGAGCGACAGGCCGGCGGCGCTGTTCCGCTACAGCCCCGATCGCAAGGGCGAGCGTCCACGCGAGCATCTCAAGACATTTGCGGGTTTCCTGCAGGCCGATGCCTATGCCGGGTTCGAACAGCTGTATGTACCCGATCGTCGGTCGGGGCTGATAACGCCTGTCGCCTGCTGGGCACATGCCCGGCGCAAGCTGCATGATGTCTACAAGGCCGATCCGCACTCCGTTGCGGCGGAAGGACTGAAGATCATCGGCGAGCTATACGATGTCGAGCGCGGCATCACCTGTGACCCTCCCGATGACCGCCGTAAGGTGCGCAAGCTATCCAAACTACGGGCGCTGGATTTCTTCGCCTGGGCCGATGGCGTGCTGGGCAAGATCTCCGCGCGATCCCCGCTGGCCGAGGCGCTGCGCTATGGTGTAAAGCTCAAGCCACAACTGCTCACCTATACCGAGGATGGGCGGCTAGAGATCGACAATAACCTCGCTGAGAATGCATTGCGCGGCATAGCCGTCGGCAGGAAGAACTGGCTTTTTGCAGGCGCAGACTGCGGTGGCGAACGGGCCGCCGCGATGTATTCCTTGCTGGAGACCGCCAAACTCAACGCTGTAAACCCGCAGGAGTGGCTGGCTGACGTTCTCAACCGGATCGGCACAGGACATCCCATCAACCGGATCGACGAACTGCTTCCGTGGAAGTGGACCAAGCAAGGATAATGTAACAGGTGGAAAAAACCGTTAGTTCCTGCATTCGTATAGGGCCCATTCCGCAGGCTAGGTGCCACCGTATGAAAGCAGCCTTGTTCTTCCTTTTTGTCACCATTGCGATTGTCGGGCCGATATGGCTTCCCATCGTATTGCTCAAGCGTTGCAAGCCAGGAAATGGACTTGCCACGTTCGGTGTGACCAACTTGATAACCGCATTGCCAATGATCGGAATGGTGCTCTGGGCTTTTTATTTTCCCGGTCCGCGTTGCCGCGAAATCAATCCTGACGCCCCATGTGATTCATACGATGCCGCTCCTGGGTGGATGATCTTCGCGTTAATATTTGGCGTTCTGGCACTGTGGGGGGTGATCGCATCCTTGGTCACGACCGTGTGGACGGTCAAACGAAGAAAGGGGCCTCGTACCTAAAGTTAACCGGTCGCTTGACGTCGGACAGGCACTCGACGGAGCAGGCCGGACGCTTACCCATTATCAGTCACTTGCCTGGCATCTATTCCCCATTTATGATAGCGCTATCCTGATGGCGGCGATGCCGACCGCAAAAGGAGGGGGACATGCGGAAAATCACATCCATCGCGGCGATAGGCGCGGCGCTTTCATGGCAGCCGGTGGCGGCAATGGCCGCCGAAAAGAAGGCTGAAGTCCAATACACATCGCTGCCCGCTGCCTCGACGTGGCACCTCGATTATTCAGAGGAAAGCTGCAACCTGATGCGTACGTTCGGAACGGGCGATGATGCCCTGACGATGAAGATGGAATGGACCAACCCAGGGACTGATGGCTTCGACATACAAATAACCGGCGGCCATCGTCTGCTTCCCAAGCCGGGCGCAAAGATCACCTACCGGTTTCTTCCCAATGGGCAGGAAATCGTGTCGGATAGATTCTTTTATGGAAGCGGCATGATTGACGGCAAGCAGGCCGTCACAATCGGGCTGGGGGGTGCGAATTTCAACGGAGAATCACCGCCGTTGGCTGATGACAAAAACAAGTCCGGCGGCAAACGTCCCGCATCGAAAGATGGTGGGAATGGGTCCACGGGCGAAGTGGCGCCTGCTTCGGTGGACGCGGAAAATGCGAAAACGGGGGTACGGGTTCAGGCGATGGCCTTTGCCCTCACGAACTATGGCGCCTACCGGCTGGAACTCGGCTCGATGGAAAAGCCCATGCGCGCCGTGCGTGAATGCCTGGATGATCTGCTTGCCGGCTGGGGATTGGACGCAGCAGTAATGGCAAGTCTGCGCAGTCCGCCGACCCCGCGCGGCAACCCCGGCAAATGGCTCGTGCCGGATGATTATCCCAGTGACGCCTTGAGGAATGAACAAAGCGCTGTCGTCGCGTTCCGGCTGATGATCGACAGCGAAGGCAAGGTGAGCGACTGCATAGTTGCCAATATCAATCATGACGAAGGGTTCGCCAAGTTCACCTGCGGACTCCTTTCGCAGCGAGCGCGCTTTAATGCCGCGATTGATGCGAACGGGAATCCTACTCCCTCCTATTTCATCAGCCGTGCCATCTGGGCGGTCCCTCTGTGGTGAGCCGATCGGGGGCGGTGCCAGGGAATTACGGTGCCGCGAATTACGGGGCCAGGTGCAACAATCCCCAAATCCGCCCCTCCCCCGACGACGATAAAGATCGGCCCTGTCCTACACATAACCATATCGGTTATGTTGCTGCCCATGACCAAACCAAAACCTAAATCCCGCTCCGCCAACGCCTCCCCGGCCCCGGCGGCCCGCCGCGCCTATCAGCGCACCGGCCGCGCCCATGAATGGACGCGCGCGAAGATGCGCGAATTCCTGCGGGCGCTGGCCGCCACCGCTTCGGTGTCTCAGGCGGCGCAGCAAGTGGGCATGTCACGCCAGTCCGCCTATGACTTGCGCGCGCGGCTGGTGGGGCGGCCGTTCGATCTTGCCTGGGAAGTGGCGCTCAAACATGCCAGCAAAGAGCGGAGTGGCGAGCGCCCGGAAAGACGCATCCAACAATTTCCTATTTCGTCCCGAAAAAGCCATTCATTTCAACGCCCTTCAGTGTCAACTGTGTCAACTTGCCTCCACATTCATCACCCATTCAAACCCAGGACGCCATGCCGCCATGCATATAGGAAAGGCGAAGACCAATGCTGAGGTTCCTGCTCTTCGCCGCCCTGCTCGCCGCCGGGCCGACCCTGGCCGATCCGCACCGGCCCGCGCCGGCCTATGACAGCGCCGCACCGGAATTGCCGCCGGGGCTGAATGATGCCGTGCTGATCGTTTCCAAAACCAACGCATGGCGTCATATCGAACATATTCCGCACTCCAACGCCGTGCTGGCGCGGATTGCGAAGAAATTGGGGCGCGACAGCTTCGTCACGGAGAATGCGGCCGTGTTCAACGACGCGCAGCTGCGCCATTTCTCCCTTGTCGTCCTCAATAGCGCCAGCGGCGATTTCCTGACGGCGGATCAGCGCGCCGCCTTCGCCCGTTTCGTCGCGGCGGGCGGCGGCGTGGTGGCGCTGCATGCGTCCGGCGACAACAGCCATGTCGCGCCCTGGTATGTGGACACGATCATCGGCACGCGCTTCATCGGTCATCCGGGCGGGGAGGATCATATCCAGAGCGCGCGCCTGACCGTCGCTCAGCCGGACCATCCGGTGATGGCTGGCGTTCGCCTGCCCTGGTCGCCGCGCGATGAATGGTACAGCTTTTCAACCAGCCCCGCCGGTCAGGGCATGCAGGTGCTCGCGCGCATAGACGAGGAAAGCTACCGGCCGGGCGAAAATCTGGCGATGGGGAAGGATCATCCCGTCATCTGGGTCAACCCCGGTGCGGGCGGGCGCGTCGTCTATTCGGCGCTGGGGCACACGCCGGAAGCCTATGACGACCCCAATTACCGCCGCATCCTGACCAACGCCATCGGCTGGGCCGCGCGGTAGAATTTCGGAATTGGGGGGGAGCGGACATAAAACTCCGTCATGCTGAACTTGTTTCAGCATCCATAGGGAGGATATCCACTCAAAACCAATAACCCGTCCGCCAAACGGCCGGCTACTTCCTGCACATGGCGCTTATCGGATTGGACCCCGTCGCCGTGATCAAGCCCAGCCTGTAGGGCAGTTCGATATACTCATAGGATTTGCCCTTCTCCATATCCAGGCCCTGGTAAAGAAAGCGGAGCGGTTTGCACGGATCGATCGTCAGGGTCTGATCGCTGGTGGAGCGGATCATCTCGCCATGCGATATCCCTTCGGACCAGACGCGGTCCTTGAAGCTCACATTGTCGGAATCCGCGAAAATATTCATCGCGTCCGGCGTCAGCGGCTTCCATTCACCGGCAAGGCTGTCGCTCTTCCACGCGCGGAAATAGCGGCCCTTTGGACCAATCGCTTCGATCAGCGTCAGATAGCTGTTCGTTCCGGCGATCTTGTAGGTGTTGCTGGCCTCGAATATGTCGTCGCGCTTGCCCTGCATGACGCGCGTGGTGTTGCGGAATCCCCTGGGAAATTCCACCAGCGATGTCTCGGCCCGGAAGAAACTGCCATTGTCGTTCGTGAAGAAAAGGTAGCAGTTCTGGTCGTCGCAGATGGTCCAGAAATCAAGCCATCCCGGACTTCCGTCCGGCTGTTTCACGATCTCCGGCACCGTATCGTAAAAGGGCTTGGGCGCGCTCCACGAAGTCGGATCGCTGATGTTGCTGCTCGTCGAATAGAGCGGATCTCCACCCTGATAGACCAGGTACCACAGCTTCTGCGGCGCGAAGTAGAAGATCTGCGGCGCGGCGCGATAGCCCGGCCCCATCGGCGAGTTTTCCAGCCCGATAATCGGCGCTTTCGACGCGTCTTTCCAATCCTTGAACGAGGTGTAGGCCAGGCCCCAGCCCTTGCCCGCCGCGGTCGTCATGAACACATGATATTTGCCATCATGGAAAACGACCGACGGGTCTTTCACGCCGTGAAGATCCGGCGCGGCGTCCGCTGGCGGAGCAATGAGCGGGGCAGACGAGGTCCAGCGAAAGCCGCCGGGTGAAGCAGGACTGGCGGCCAGTGCGGCCGCGGCCGATCCCACGACGCCGAGTACCGCAATGGCCGTCAGCATGGCTCCGGAATGGCGACCCTTGTTCCGTCTCATCCGCTTCATTTCCCTCTCTCGTGATCCGTGTCCGGCGCGATGCCGGATCGATTGCCGGGTGATAGGCGGAAAGGGCCTACCTGTAAATACTCATACAAATAGAAAGGGGCGACAGCGTGTTGCGCGCCTTCGGTATCCGCTCCCCGGCCTATGACCCCGGCCCCTATTCCGCCCTGCATGAAGGGGCGTGGTGCGGGAACCGTCGATCCACGGCAGGATCGGGTTCGGGTCAGGCAGCCAGTGCCGGCAGGCTGACTATGGGATCATGGCTTATTGAGCCGATTGTTTCCAGTGTCATGTAGCGGCGCGATACCACCTAAGGCCGATCATTCATGCAAGCGAAACGCCGTCCAGATAGCTTGCGCCGCTGTTGACGGCACTCGTCAGGCCGGAAACTTCGGGAACAAGGTTTGCGAGATACCATTGCGCGGTCGCCTTCTTGAGTTCGTCAAAGGCGGAGGTACTGCTCCCTTGCGCGTTCACGACGTGCAGCTGCCGCTCCATCAGCCATCCGCATGACATGACCGAGGCGAGCGTGAGGAAAGGCGAACTGGCGGCCAGCCTGTCCTCGGCGGACGTCGCCAGCAGATGCTCCGCCACTTCTCCTACCCGCGTGGCTAGCGCCCTCACGCCTGGATCTTGCGCCTCGCCGAGCACATCCGCGACGAGCGACCGCATCCCGTCGCCCTGGTCACCGACCAGCTTGCGCCCGACCAGATCGGCGGCCTGAATGCCGTTGGTCCCTTCGTAGATCGGGGCGATGCGCGCGTCGCGATAATGCTGGGCAGCCCCTGTTTCCTCGATGAAACCCATGCCGCCATGGACCTGAATGCCGAGACTGGCGACCTCGCACCCCACATCTGTCGCATGGGATTTTGCCAGCGGCGTCAATAGGTCGAGCCTCTGCCGCGCGCCTGGAATGCCCAGATGCGCCCGATCAGCCTCGGCTGCGGCGGCATAGACCAGCGCGCGGATCGCCTGGGTCTGCGCCATCATCCGCATGAGCATCCGACGGACATCGGGATGTTCGATGATCGCCACCGGTCCGCGCGCGGGATCGCTCGCCAGCGGCGACTGGATGCGCTCGCGGGCATAGGCCAGCGCCTGCTGCGTCGCCCGCTCGGCAATCTGGACTCCCTGCAGCCCGACATTGAGCCGGGCGTTGTTCATCATTGTGAACATCGCCCGCATGCCGCCGCATGCCTCTCCGATAAGCCAGCCATGGCAATCGTCATGATCGCCATAGCTCATCACGCATGTCGGCGAGGAATGGATGCCAAGCTTGTGCTCGATCGATACGCAGCGAAGGTCGTTGCGTGAGCCGTCAGGCCGGAATTTCGGTACCAGAAACAAGGAAATTCCCTTGGTGCCGGGCGGAGAACCGGGCGTGCGCGCGAGGACCAAATGAACGATGTTGCCGGCAAGATCATGTTCGCCGAAGGTTATGAAGATCTTGGTCCCCTTGAGGCGCCAGACGCCATCGGGCGCAAGCGTTGCGGTGGAACGCAGCGCGCCGACGTCCGAACCCGCCTGAGGCTCCGTCAGGTTCATGGTTCCGGTCCATTCACCCGACACGAGCTTTGGTAAATAGGCGGCCTGAAGCTCAGGCGAACCGTGCGCCGCCAGCGCTTCGACCGCTCCGGATGTCAGCATGGGGCAAAGATTGAACCCCATATTTGCGGATCCAAGGCTTTCGGCGACGGCAAATGCCAGCACATTAGGCAGGCCCTGGCCGCCATACTCAACCGGCGCGGAGATACTAGCCCAGCCGCCCTCCACATAGGCCCGGTAAGCATCGCGGAACCCGGGCGGCATGCGGACTTCGCCGTCCGACCAACTGGGGGGATTGGTGTCGCCGATGCGGTTGGTGGGCGCCCATTCACCTGCCGCCAGAGCTGCGGCCCCTTCCAGCACGGCGTCGATCACGTCCGTTTCAGCCGTGGAAAATCTTTCGGTAGCCGCCAGATCGGCAATCCGGGCGACATGATCGAGCACAAAGCGCTGCTCGGCTACGGGCGGTAGGAAGGTCATGCTATAATCTCTCAAGTGAAAGGTCGATTATCAAGCTTTGTTCGGGCATCAGTTCTTACATGCCGGTGATGCCCTTCATGAAATCGCGGCGGGCCTCCCATGCGGTCGCATCGACCCGCGCCGCCACCGCTGCGTATGCTTCGGTCACGAACCAGTGTACCTTGCGCCCCATCACGCTGGAAAGCACCTTTCGCGCTGACTGATGATGGCTGGGGTTCTGCCGAAGTAGGCGTCAACGGGCGTCACATTGGATTTGTAACGAATTGCGCCGGTCACCTATTTCATTATGCCACCTTCTGAAGGATCGGGTGGCCGGGTGGGCACAGCCCGGTCACCCACGTCCCAAATAGAAGGGGCTCCCTGCGCATGGCAGGAAGCCCCTTTCCTCGTGTCAGCTTTTTTACCTTACGCCGCCAATTTCCGCAGCACGTAGGGCAATATCCCGCCGTTCAGGAAATATTCCAGCTCGTTCGCCGTATCGATGCGGCACAGCGCCTGGAACGTCTCGGTCTTCCCGTCGGCCCGTGCGATGATGACATCGACCATCTGCCGGGGCTTCAAGGCGGCGACATGCTGGATCGTGAAGGTCTCATCGCCCGTCAGGCCCAGCGTCTTGCGATCCACGCCCTCGGGGAACTGCAAGGGCAGCACGCCCATGCCCACCAGGTTGGAGCGGTGGATACGCTCGAAGCTTTCGGCGATCACCGCGCGCACGCCCAGCAGGTTGGTGCCCTTCGCCGCCCAGTCGCGCGACGAGCCGGTGCCATATTCCTTGCCCGCAATGACGACCAGCGGCGTGCCGTCCGCCTTGTGGCGCATGGCCGCGTCATAGATCGGCAGAACTTCGCCATCATATTTTGTCATGCCGCCTTCGACGCCGTCCAGCATCTCGTTCTTGATGCGGATATTGGCGAAGGTGCCGCGCATCATGACTTCGTGGTTGCCGCGACGCGCGCCATAGCTGTTGAAATCGGCCTGGCTCACCTGATGCTCCATCAGATAAGCACCCGCAGGCGAGGCCGCCTTGATCGAACCGGCCGGGCTGATGTGGTCGGTGGTGATCGAGTCGGCAAAGATCGCCAACGGCTTGGCCTCGATGATGTCGCTGACCGGCGCCGGGGTCATGCTCATGCCTTCGAAATAGGGCGGGTTGGCGACATAGGTGCTGCCAGCGCGCCACGAATAGGTGTCGGAGCCGGTAACGTCGATGGCTTTCCACTTGTCGTCGCCGTCGAACACATTGGCATAGCGCGCCTTGAACATATTGCTGTCAATCGCCGCGTCCATGACCGAACGGATTTCGTCGTTCGAAGGCCAGATGTCCTTCAGATACACGTCCGCGCCGTCCGAACCCTGACCGATGGGCGTTTCGACGAAATCGGTCGTGACCGTGCCCTTGAGCGCATAAGCCACCACCAGCGGCGGCGAGGCGAGGAAGTTGGCACGCACATCGGGCGACACGCGGCCTTCGAAATTGCGGTTGCCCGACAGGACGGAGGCGGCAACAATGTCATTGCCGTTGATCGCCTTGCTGATCGGCGGAGCGAGCGGCCCCGAATTGCCGATGCAGGTGGTGCAGCCATAGCCGACCAGGTTGAAGCCGATCTTGTCGAGATATTCGGTGAGCCCAGCCTTGTTCAGATAATCGGTCACGACCTGCGATCCGGGCGCCAGCGAGGTTTTCACCCAGGGCTTGGGCGTCAGGCCCTTCTCAACCGCTTTCTTGGCGACAAGACCGGCAGCCACCAGCACGCTGGGGTTCGAGGTATTGGTGCAACTCGTGATCGCCGCGATCACGACGTCGCCGTCGCCGATATCGTGGCCCTTGCCTTCAACCGGCACCCGCGCGGCGGCGGTTTTCTTGTAGACCTTCTCCAGATCGGCGTTGAACACGTCATCGACCTGGCTGAGGATCACCTTGTCCTGCGGCCGCTTGGGTCCGGCAAGGCTCGGCTGCACCGTACCCATGTCCAGTTCCAGCGTATCGGTGAACACGGGATCCGCGGCGTCGGCGTGCAGCCAGAAGCCCTGCTCCTTGGCATAGGCTTCGGTCAGCGCCACCTGCTCGTCGGTGCGGCCAGTGAGGCGCATATAGTCCAGCGTCTTGCCGTCGATCGGGAAGAAGCCGCAGGTCGCGCCATATTCGGGCGCCATGTTCGCAATCGTCGCGCGGTCGGCCAGCGACAATGCGCCGACGCCGGGGCCGTAGAATTCGACGAAGCTCCCCACCACGCCCTTGGCGCGCAGCATCTGCGTCACGGTCAGCACCAGGTCGGTCGCGGTAATGCCCTCGGCCAGCGCGCCGGTCAGCTTGAAGCCGACGACTTCGGGGATGAGCATGGAGACCGGCTGGCCCAGCATTGCGGCTTCCGCTTCAATGCCGCCCACGCCCCAGCCGAGCACGCCCAGGCCGTTGATCATCGTCGTGTGGCTGTCGGTGCCGACGCAGGTGTCGGGATAAGCCACCGTCGCGCCCGACGCATCGGTAGACGTCCACACCGCCTGCGCGATATTCTCCAGGTTCACCTGATGACAGATGCCGGTGCCGGGAGGGACCACCTTGAAATTGTCGAGCGCCTTCGAACCCCATTTCAGGAACTCATAGCGTTCCGCATTGCGCTGATATTCCAGCTCCACATTGTCATGGAACGCCTTGGGCGTGCCGAATTCGTCCACCATGACCGAGTGGTCGATGACGAGATGCACGGGAACCAGCGGGTTGATCTTGGTTGCGTCCGCGCCCAGCGCGTTCATCGCGTCGCGCATGGCAGCAAGATCGACGACGCAGGGAACGCCGGTGAAATCCTGCATCAGTACGCGCGCCGGGCGATACTGGATCTCGCGTTCGGAACGGCGATCCATCTGCCAGTCGATAATCGCCTGAATATCCTCGACCGTAACGGTGTTGCCGTCCTCGAAGCGCAGCAGGTTTTCCAGCAGCACCTTCATGGAAAAGGGCAGGCGCGACACGTCGCCCAGTTTCGCCGCCGCTTTCTTCAGCGAATAATAACCGATGCTCTTTCCGCCGACATTCAGCGTATCCCGCGTGCCGAGCGTGTCCTGTCCGATAGCAGTCATGATGCGAAAACCTTTCACAGCGTCGGGCGAGCGCTTCATGCCGTCCCGACCGGGTTGGTGTGGCGACGCCAGGGGGATTCGGATCAGGTTTGTGGAAAGAGGCCCCGTTGCATTTCCACCCCCAGCCGCTGGCACCGGCTCGAATGAGTCCCGCGCGCCTTAGCAAGGGTTGGGGAAGTTGGGAAGCGGGGAAAAGGAGGTGGCCGACTGTGGCACCAAGGCCGCATCACCGGAAAAGGAGCAACCCCTACCCCCTACCCCCCGCCCGCCTCAATCCGGCTTACCCGGAATTGCCCTGTCGTCAGTCCATGCCCTCCGGTACATTGGTGGATATTGCGCGCGGGGAAAGCCCCGAAACTTGCGGGTCGGGCCGTAATATCCGGTGGTTGCCAATGCGGCGGCGGCCTGATTTTATCGCGGTAGGAACTCCGATCACCGCGCGTCGTTATCTGTGAAGGTACGAAGGGAGGGACCAGATCATGCATCCCGATATTGTCCAGAATAGAACGCACAAGGCCACGTTCGATCCGTTTTTGCGCGGCTATCACATCATGTACCGTATCCATGAACATAATCACTGCCCAGGCTGTGGGCACAGCCATTGGATCGTCGGACGGTTGCTGGCCGAGTGCGCCTTTTGCGGCACCGCCCTGCCGCTCGAATGCCATGCGGGCGGCCTTGGCGGCCAGCCGCGCTTTGCCGCCCCCCGTCAAGTGGATCAAATGACCGCCTGACAGCATGCATCGGTGCGGCGCGCCACGCAGTCTGTTGCACCGCACCCAAAATTGGTCCGAAACGGAGTTGGGGTTACTCTTCTCCGGATCGGACTCGTATACACCCGTTTCGGCCCCCGATCCGGACCATTGAGTATCTGACGCTACCGAAACGATAGGCGGCGGCTGGCCATTCTTTTCACATACTCCTGTAATTGCTCGCGCATTTTCTCCATAATGGAGAAAAGCGGATAGCGACGCGGCACTGCTTTGCGCTCATAAGGGCGGCGAACAAAAGCAGCACAGGAGGCAGCAAGTGGACGAACAGGGGACGGTAGGCAGGGTCACCGGAAACAGCACACATCTTTCTGCAAGTGCGGCATTGGAAACGGCGCTCGCTGCCTCCTACGACCGCCGCCCCTCCGCCCTGGTAATGTGCGATGAGGCGGACCAACGGACTGTGCTGGAGCGCATGACGCAAGCCGCGGGGGCGCGGCTGTTGGCGGGATTGGATGTAGAAACCGGCCTGGAGCGCCTCGACATGATCGCCTCCGTCCGCCTGCTGGTCGTGCACGCGAGCACCAGCGGCGGCGCATACACCCGTTTGCTCGCCCGGTTGGAACAGCTGGCAGATAGCGATGGCACGACCGCCTTGCTGGCTGTCACGCCTGCCCTTCTTGACGAGGCGTTCGGCGCGATCAGTTCGCCCCGGATACAGATTTTGTGCGACGCGCCGGAAAGTGAGATCGCGGGCGCGCTGGCGCTCGCAGTGCAGCCGCCCGTGCCGCTGGCGCTCAATGACATTGGCCGGGAAAGCGAGGCGATCCGCTTGCAACGGCTGTCGGAGGAGGTGAGCCGGATCGCGCGCACGCTCGCCAGCCTTTCGGGCCAAGGCGATTCGACGGCGCTCTTCTCGACGGATGGCGACAGCCTTGCAGAACCCGGCGGCGGCTATACGGGCGAACCGGGCATCGATATGCCTCGCGCCCGCTCATCCGCGCCGATCACCGCCCGGGATATTCGCGACATGCTCCGTTTGCGCCGCCTGCGCGACCAGTTCTTTCCCGGAGAAATGTTTGCCGATCCGGCGTGGGACATGTTGCTGGACCTGATGGCCGCGCGGCTTTCGGGGCAGCGCGTGTCGGTCTCCAGCCTCTGCATCGCAGCGGCCGTCCCCGCCACCACTGCCTTGCGCTGGATTCGCGCGCTGACCGACAATGGCCTCTTTCTGCGTCAGGCGGACCCCGCCGACGGCCGCCGCGTCTTCATCGCATTGTCCGAAAAGGCGGCAGACGCCATGACCAACTTCTTCACCGCCGCCAAACGGGGCGGAAAGGCGATGCTGGTCTGAAGCGGGTCACGCATCCCACACGTTACCCGCTTGACCCCCGCCGCGAATCCCCTATTAGGCGGGGTCCCGGACAAGGGCGATTAGCTCAGTTGGTAGAGCGCCTCGTTTACACCGAGGATGTCGGCAGTTCGAGCCTGTCATCGCCCACCATTTTCACCGCGGAAAATCGGGGTTTTGAGAATTTCCTCGAAGCCTGGTTTTCCGCCCACATCTTCGGGTGGGGCGCGGCGCGCGCCATTGCAAACCAACGCGCCCTTGGCAATCTGACGCCCCTTTCTCGAATGAAACGGCGCTGCTGGGCGTTGGCGAAATCGGCGCGCTGGCGTCGATCATATGGGTGTGCTGCCCCGCGCCTGAAGCATATCCGCCCTGTTGTGCTCCAAGTCACTGGCGTCGTGCCGCTCGTGCAGTTGGGTTTCCGGTGAACCGGACGTACGGTTTACCATGCGTCCCCGCGCCACGGCGCCGCGGCTGGCGATGAGGTTCACCCAGCGGTCGAGATTGCGATATTCATGCACTGACAGAAATTCCTGGGCGGCATAGGCTTCACGCATGATGGCGCCATACCAGGGCCAGATCGCCATGTCGGCGATCGTATATACGTCCCCGGCCATATATTCGTTCCTGGCCAGATGCGTGTCGAGCACATGCAATTGCCTTTTCGTTTCCATGGCATAGCGGTTGATGGGATATTCCATCTTGAACGGCGCATAGGCAAAGAAATGGCCGAATCCACCGCCGACAAGAGGGGCGGAGCCCATCTGCCACATCAGCCAGTTCATTGTCTCAGCGCGCCTGTAGTGCTCGGTCGGCAGGAAGGCCCCGAACTTCTCGGCCAGATAGAAAAGGATCGAGGCGCTTTCGAACAGCCGAGTTGGAGGGTTAGTCGAACGATCCATCATCGCCGGGATCTTGGAGTTCGGGTTGATCTCGACAAAACCGCTGGAAAATTGGTCGCCATCCGCGATCCTGATCAACCAGGCGTCATATTCCGCCCCGGAATGGCCCGCCGCCAGCAATTCTTCGAGCATGATGGTGACCTTCACGCCGTTCGGCGTCCCCTGCGAATAGAGTTGGATCGGGTGTTTGCCAACCGGCAGCGTTTTCTCGTGGGTCGCTCCGGACACGGGCCGGTTGATATTGGCGAACCGGCCACCATTGTCCTTGTCCCACGTCCAGACCTTGGGCGGGACGTAGCCCGGTGGCTGGTTATTCGCTGGGTCGCTATTGTCAGCCATTGCTGTCTCCCACGTTCTGTCCGTTCTCAGGTTGCGAACGTAGAGTTCTCAACCTGGGTTACCAACCGAGTTGCTCGCACCCATCCGTTTTGTGCTCGCAGCAGGCATCAACAGGGCCGGATGGCTTGATGGAATCGGGAAGAAATGCCTCCCAGCAGGGTGTGGGCGATTCTATCGATCTGAAAAACCACAGGATCGGGCAACCCGCCCCGTGCGGGGGATCGTTGCGAAATTCGCTTCCAACCCAATTTTCCGTCATCCCCGCGAAAGCGGGACCCATCTCGCAGCATATTCCGACCTTGAACCAAGAGGATAAATCGGTTCCCACTTTCGCGGGAATGACGACTATCGTTGACGAAGCACATTTCGCAACGATCCCCGTGCCGGGGAGGATCAACCCCTCCTCTCAGCACCCGCAATTATTTCGGGGACAGCACCATCAGCATCTGGCGGCCTTCCATACGCGGATAGGCTTCGACCTTGGCGTCCTCGGCGGTGTCCTCCGCCACGCGCTGGAGCAGCGCCATGCCAAGTTGCTGGTGCGACAATTCGCGGCCGCGGAAGCGCAGGGTGATCTTCACCTTGTCACCCTCCCCGATGAAGCTGTGCACCTTTTTCATCTTGGTGTCATAGTCATGGTCGTCGATGTTGGGACGCATCTTGATCTCCTTGATCTCCTGCGTCCTCTGGCTCTTGCGCGCGGCATTCGCCTTTTTCTGGGCTTCGTACTTGTACTTGCCGACGTCCAGGAATTTCGCGACGGGCGGATCGGCGTTGGGAGATACCTCGACCAGGTCCAATCCTA
>Ga0307412_10000958_pt1 | contig 16516 bp, 14 predicted proteins | sample DK1Cmetagenome_3_FD_203823 | JGI IMG/M metagenome (GOLD analysis project Ga0307412, IMG submission 203823) | Maize rhizosphere microbial communities from greenhouse at UC Davis, California, United States - DK15-C-1 | ecosystem: Host-associated > Plants > Roots > Rhizosphere > Soil | place: USA...
CCTTGCGGATGATCTGCTGGTCCTCGCTGGTCGAACACCAGCGTGTTGTCCGGCGTCTTGAGCGCGCTGGTGAAGCCCAGGCCATACCATTCGCGTGCGCGCAGCAGGTCGTTGCGCGTCACCCAGAAATTCTTGCCCTTCACGCCCACGTCGAGCTGGAAGGTATGGTCGCCCGCCGCCTCCGTCGAATAGGGGATCTGGCGTTCCGACCGCGCCTCGAGATGGCGGAGGAACGGGTTACGCACCGCGCTGGAATAGAAGCCGGTCGGCGAGAAGCGATGCAGCAGCACGTCGCCTTCCTCGATCTCCATCAGCTTGGCCTTCCAGCCATCGGGGATCGGGCTCTCCCTGGTCAGCAGCGGACGCGTGCCGAACTGGAAGGCGATCGCGCCGAGTTCGGGATTGTCGATCCAGTCGTTCCAGTCGCGCAGGTACCAGACGCCGCCGGCCATCACGATCGGCACGCTGTCCGGCAGCCCGCCTTCGCGCATCGTCTCGCGCAGCGCCTTGACGCGCGGATAGGGATCCTGCGGCGCGCGCGGGTCCTCGGCATTGGACAGGCCGTTATGGCCGCCGGCGAGCCAGGGATCCTCATAGACCACCGCCGCAAGCCACTCCTGGGCCTTGGAGTATGCTCGCTTCCACAGCGCGCGGAAGGCGCGGCCAGAGCTGACGATCGGCAGATAACTCACCTCGTGGTGGGCCGCGATCTCGCTCAGCTTGTAGGGCATGCCGGCGCCGCAGGTGACGCCCGCGACCATGCCCTTGGTGCGCTCCAGCACCCCCTGCAGCACGCGCTGCGCGCCGCCCATTTCCCAGAGCACGTTGATGTTGATCGCGCCCTTGCCGCCGGCGATCTCGAAGGCGCGCTTCACCTGCTCGACGGCGCCTTCGATGGCGTATTGGATGAGCTCTTCATGCCGCTCGCGGCGCGTGAGGGCGCGGTAGATTTGCGGGACGATCTTGCCATCCGCATCATAGCTGTCGGCGTTGACCGCGCTGACCGTGCCGATGCCGCCTGCCGCGGCCCAGGCCCCGGCGCTCGCATGGTTGGTCGCTGCGACGCCCTTCCCACCCTCGACCAGCGGCCAGACCTCACGGCCGTTGTAGTTGATGGGCGAAAGACCCTTGAACACATTGCCTCCACAAAAAATGCCGCGCGACGCTAGCCGGAACGGTCGCAACAAGCGAGTAACATTTGCTCCGGGCCGGTCTCAGCCCAGCACGCCCGGCCGCCCCATCGCCTGGGCATAAAGCCGTGCATAGGCTGCTACCATCTCGGCCTCTTCATACAACGCCCCAGCGCGCAGTCGGTTCGCCCCCCCCACATAGCGGCGTTCGTCGGGGTGCTGCGCCAGCGCGTCCAGCCGGTCGCGTAAAGATACCTCGGTCCGGTCGGCGGAAAGATATCGGCGATTGGGTTCGGACACCATCGCCGCAATATCCCCTACCTCCGGCGCGACGATCGGCAGCCCGGCCGCCATCGCCTCCAGCACCGAAACCGGCGCCTGCTCGCTCTTGGAAGACAGCGCGAAGATGTCGAACAGCCCCAGATAGCGCTGCGGATCGGGGAGGAAGCCGGGCAGGAACACCTGGTCCTCCACCGCCATGCTTTCGGCCTGATCGAGGATCGCCTGGCGCTCGGGCCCCTCGCCCAGGATCACCAGCTTGAAGCGCGAGGTCATACCGCCGACGGCGCGGATCAGCATCGGCAGGTCCTTCACCGGCCGCAGCCCGGCCAGGCAACCGATGAACACTTCGCCCTGGCGCCGCTTGGCGAGCATCGGCAGCAGCGAAGGATCGAGCTGGCCGGAATAGCGCCTGGTCGAAACGCCATTGGCGATCCGCACCAGCCGCTCCGCCGGTTGCTTCCAGAACTTGGTCGCGACCTGTTCGAGCTTCTCGGACGGCACCACCAGCGCGTTGGCGGCGGGCAGAGCCATGCGGCGGTACATGTTGCGGACGGTGCTGAGCTTCTCCGCCTCGTCGGCGTTGAAACCGTCCTCGTGATGGATGATCGGCGGCAGGCCCTTGCCGAACACGCGCGCGGCCATCACCCCGTCGATCGCGCCCCAATTGTACGTCAGCACCAGGTCGAACCGCCGCATGAAGCGCGCGATCGCCTCGTAGCGCTTGACCGACGGCCTGCCGGTAAGCGGCGGCGGATCGAGCGCGATCTCGTACTTGATGTGCTTGGCGATCGCCGCGCGCGCGCCGAGCTGGTCGGGCATCGCCGAGACGATGGTGTGCCGCGCGCGATCACCGAACGCGTTCATCAGCTGCACCGCCCGCGCTTCCTTGCCGCCGAGCGCGAAGGTCGAATGAAGATGGAGAATGTGGATCGACATGGGGGCCGGGGTTTAGCGGGCGATTGCGGCGGCGTCATCCGTTAGGATAGCTTGCATGCAGAGGGGACCAGAAGATGCTTCCAATTGCATTCGCCGCGTTGCTGATCGGGCTGCCGCTGCCACAAGGTCCAGCCACGCCTGCACCCAGTGCGTGCGACGTGATCGACTCCAAGGACATCGGGGCCGTACGGCACGTGCTCAGCCTGCGCTTGGTCGAAATATTCCGACGGTCTCGCGCGGAAACGTGGCGGCAGGATCCCGAGCTGAGGCGGCTCGTCGACCCGGCGGCGGAGTTCGATCTTGGCGGGGGCGACGTCGGCCGCCCAATGGGGACCGGTTTGGCGGGTGCACGAAAGATGGTCGGCGAGATGCCGATGGCGTCGTACCGCTACACGAGCTGGACGTCGATCCCGATGCCGGCGGACGGCTGCGCTGAGCAGCAGGTAACCGTGGACTTTTTTGATCCCGCGACGGGCGATGTCGCGCGCGTCCAAGGGAGCTTTCGCAGCGGCATATTGATGTCCGCCAAGGGTTGGATGCACGCGGAAGTCAGCGGAAAGCTATGAAAACTCAGCCCGCCACCTTCGCCAGCAGCCGCTCGATCCCCGCCACCGCCGCCGGCTCGTCCAGCGTCGGCGCATGGCCCACCTGCGGCACCGTCACCAGCTCCGCATCCGGCACCCGCGCGACCATCTTCTCGGCCGTATCGGCGCGCAAAATGTCCGATCGCTCGCCGCGCACCACCAGCAGCGGGCGGCCGGCGAGCGCGTCGATCGTCGGCCACATGTCCGGCCCGGCCTCATTGCCCGGCACGCGGAACGGCTCGGCGATCTTCATGTCATAGTCGAGGACGATGCGGCCCTGGCTGTTCACCCGGTGCAGCCGCTTGGCCATCGCCAGCCAGTCCTCGATGGCATAATCGGCATAGACGTCCGCGTTCGCCTCGGCCACGCCGCGCGCCGCGTGCATCCAGGTAGGGTACCAGACCTGCTTGCCGACATAGGTGCGGATCCGCGCCAGCCCGGCCGGGTTGAGCTCGGGCCCAACGTCGTTCAGCACCGCCCCGGCCAGCTTGCCGCCATCGGTCGCCGCCAGCAGCATCGTCACGATGCCGCCGAGCGAGGTGCCCACCGCCACGAACTTCTCGATCTTCAGCTCGCCGAGCAGCGCCTCGACGTCCTGCAGATAGACGAGCGGCACATAGCTCATCGGATCCTTGGCATAGGCGCTCTCGCCGCGCCCCCGGAACGATACGCACAGCACGCGCCATTCACCCGATAGCCGCTCGGCCAGATCGGCAAAGTCGCGCGCGTTGCGGGTCAGGCCGGGAAAGCAGATCAGCGGCGGCCGGTCGTCGCGGCCCGGATAGTCGCGATAATGCAGCCGCAGGCCGTCTTTCGACCACCAAACGCCATCGGAGTAGTTGCGCCGCTCACCCATCGCGCCCCATATCGCCGCATGGCCTTCGCTCCGCAACAGGCGATCCTCGAACTCGGGGATGGCTTCTACGATCCGGTGAGCCCCGCTCGCTTCCCGCAAACCATCCTCCGCTATCGCAACGACCGCGCCGCCGGGACCGTTGGGCTGGAGGGGCTGAGCGATGCCGAATGGCTCACCCATTTCGGCCGGTTCGAGCCGCTGGCGGGCAGCCTGCCCCAGCCGCTGGCGCTGCGCTATCACGGCCACCAGTTCCGCGTGTACAATCCCGAGATCGGCGACGGTCGCGGCTTTCTGTTCGCGCAGATGACCGACGATGCCGGCCGGCTGATGGACCTCGGGACCAAGGGTTCGGGGCAGACGCCGTACAGCCGCTTCGGCGACGGCCGGCTGACGTTGAAGGGCGGCGTGCGCGAGATCCTCGCAACCGAGATGCTCGAGGCATTGGGCGTCGCGACCAGCCGCACCTTCTCGCTGATCGAGACCGGCGAATCGCTCCATCGTGGCGACGAACCCTCCCCCACCCGTTCCTCAGTGCTGGTGCGGCTCAACCACGGCCATATCCGCATCGGCACCTTCCAGCGGCTCGCCGCTTTCCAGGACGAGGAAGGGCTGCGGACGCTCACCGCCTATGTGTTGCGCCATTATTATGGCGAGCAGGACGGCCCCGACGCGCCCGCCCGGCTCCTCGCCCATGTCGTCGCCCGCACCGCGCGAATGGCGGGCCAGTTCATGGCCGCCGGCTTCGTCCACGGGGTGCTCAACAGCGACAATATCAACGTCACCGGCGAGAGCTTCGATTACGGCCCCTGGCGCTTCACCCCCAGCTGGGCACCGCGCTTCACCGCCGCTTATTTCGACCAGAACGGGCTCTACGCCTTCGGCCGTCAGCCCGAGGCGATCTATTGGGACGTGATGCAGCTTGCCATCTCGCTGCGCCTGATCGCCGAGGAAGGCCCGCTGATCGAGGCGCTGGAGGGCTTCGCGCCCGCCTATCAGCGCGAAGAGGCGCGCGCGCTGCTCTGGCGCCTCGGCGTCCTACCGCGTGACGAACAAAGCGACCGCGCCCTCACGCAAGCCGTGGAGGTGGCGCTCAACCAGACCGGAACACTGCTCGATCGCTTCTATTTCGATGCGTTCGGGGGCGAGCTACCCGAAAGCTATGGCAGCGAATTCGCCGAGGTTCGCAGCCGTCTTGCCGACTACCGTCCCCGCAAGCCCCGCGACCACGCCTATTGGCGCGGCGAGCCCTGTGCGATGCTGATCGACGAGGTCGAATCGATCTGGTCTGCCATCGCGGACCGGGACGACTGGGCGCCGCTCACCGCCAAGGTCGCGGCGATCCGCGCGATGGGCGAGGCTCTGGCCTAGCGCCGCGATTTCGGGCAAGAGCGGAAGCAACAGGGCAACGAACCAGAAAACAGAAGGCCCATGCCGGACCAGGAACTCCTTTCGACCGAGCCCGCGACGGGCGCCGTTCTCTGGCGCCATGCGATCGGGGATGCCGATACCGAAGTCGCGATCGCCCGGGCCAGTTGGGCCGGGTGGGCCGCGCGCCCGCTCGCCGTGCGGATCGAGGCGCTGCGCCGCTTCGCCAACGTCGTGCGGCAAAAGGCCGATGCCTTCACCGATCTGATCGCCCGCGAGACCGGCAAGCCGCTTTGGGAAGCGCGCACCGAGGTCGAGACGGTGATCGCCAAGGTCGACATCTCGGTCACCAGCTATTCGGAGCGCACCGGCCAGCGCCGGATCGAAGCCCCGATGAACACGCGGCTTGCGCTGCGGCACAAGCCGCACGGCGTGCTCGCGGTGCTCGGGCCTTATAACTTCCCGGCGCATCTGCCGAACGGCCATATCGTCCCCGCGCTGCTCGCCGGCAACGCGGTGGTGTTCAAGCCCTCCGAGAAGACGCCCGCCAGCGGCGCCTTCCTCGTCGAATGCTTCCACGCCGCCGGTATTCCCGAGGGCTGTATCCGCCTGCTGGTCGGCGGGCCCGATCAGGGCAAGGCGCTGGCGAGCCATCCCGACATCGACGGCCTGCTGTTCACCGGCTCCGCCAACACCGGCATCGCGCTCAACCGCCAGTTCGCCGCGCGGCCGGAGAAGATCCTGGCGCTGGAGATGGGCGGCAACAACCCGATCGTCGTGTGGAACACGCCGGACCTCTATTCCGCCGCGGTGCTGGTGGTGCAATCCGCCTTCACCTCCGCCGGCCAGCGCTGCACCGCCGCGCGCCGGCTGATCGTCGACGAAAAGCTGTTCGAGCCGCTGATGGCCGAGCTCAACAAGCTGATCGGTCGGCTGATCATCGGCGAGCCGCATGCCGATCCGCAGCCCTTCATGGGCCCGGTGATCGACAACAACACCGCCGACATGCTCACCGAGAGCTTTCTCACCCTTTCCACCATGGGCGGCCGTCCGCTGCGCCATATGGAGCGGCTGATCGAGAACCGCCCGTTCCTCACACCCGGCGTGGTCGACATGACCGAAGCGCGCGAGAAGGTGGATGTCGAGCTGTTCGGTCCGATCCTCCAGGTGTTCCGCAAGACCAGCTTCGAAGAAGCGATCGCCGAGGCGAACGATACGCGCTACGGCCTCTCCGCGAGCCTGGTGAGCCAGGATCCGCGGCTCTACGACCAGTTCTGGGCGAACATCCGTGCCGGCATCGTCAACTGGAACAAGCCGACCAACGGCGCCTCTTCCGCCGCGCCGTTCGGCGGGGTCGGCTGGTCCGGCAACCATCGGCCGAGCGCCTATTATGCCGCCGATTACTGCGCCTATCCGGTCGTCTCCTCGGAATCCGAACAGGCGCGCGCCGCGATGGGGGTTGGGTTGCGCGACGCCTGAGCGCGTTAGGGTTTCCGCAACCCTGCCGCTTAACGACGGTTTCAGGCCCCCGCCCCCATGGTGCCCGCCTTCGGACGGGATAACAGCATGGATTCGGGCCGCACGTCCGCGACGATCTTCAGCCTGACGCACGATCTGCCGGCCCCGCGTTCTTCCAACGCAGCGGCGGCGGGCGGGCTCGATCTGGGCCGGCTCGCCTGGCGAGGCGACCTCCTCGCGTGCAGCGTCCACTGGATCGGTCCTGCAGGCGCGCGCCTGCAGGTCGCGCACGAGCTTGCCGAGCAGATGCCGGTGCGGTTGCATCTCGGCGACGACGAGCCGCTGATCGGCCGCACGCTCTGGTCCGACGGCAACGAAGCGGGTCTCGCCTTCGACGTACCGGTGGACGTCCTCGGCATGGTCGCCCGCAATCTCGCGCGCACGTCGGCCGAGCGCCGCCGCCTGCCGCGTATCGAGCTGCGTCAGACGGTGGGCGTCTATCGCGGCGGCGAGGTCGAACAGTTCCGCACGCGCGATGTCTCGCAAGGCGGCGTCGGCGTGGAGGCGCGCGGCCTGGCCGCCGGGGAAACGGTGCAGCTAACCTTCGACGGACTGCGGCCGCTCGACGGCAGCGTTCGCTGGGTCACCGGCGAGACTGCCGGCATCGTCTTTGGCGAGGAACTCGGCTGGCAGACCCTGTTCCCCTGGCTGCGCAGCATCCAGCAAGCGCCTGTGCCGGTCGCCGCCGGGCCGGAGCTCGACGGGCTGTTGCAGGACAAGCTCGCGCTGCGGCTAGATCTGCCCGGACGCGTGCGGGAAGGCGTGCGCTGGTGGAATTGCCGAATCCACGCGCTCACCGCCCAGCAGGTCGAATTCGAATCGCGCCAGGGCTTCGCCGCCGGCACCGCGCTCTGGATCGCGCTGCCAGAGATCGGCGGCGGCCCGGTGCGCGTCCTGCAGGCGCGCCACGGCCGCACGCTCGGCGAATTCCGCATGCCGCTGCGCGACACCGACCTTCGGACGCTCACCGCCAGCCGCCGCACGGGCTGAAGCCCCTTGCATCGGCGCGCCACCCCCGCCAAGCGGAGGCCATGGCGTTGCTTCCCATTGCCGAGGCGCAGGCGCGATTGCTCGCGCTCGCCGGCCGCACTCCCGTCGAGACCGTCCCGCTGGCCGAAGCGGTGGGCCGCTGGGCGGCCGAGCCCGTCGTAGCGCGCCGCACCCAGCCCGAAACCGATCTGTCGGCGATGGACGGCTATGCGATCCGCTTCGCCGATCTGCCGGGGCCGTGGCGCGTGATCGGCGAGAGCGCCGCCGGAAAAGGCTTTGCCGGCACCGCTGGGCCCGGCGAGGCGGTTCGGATCTTCACCGGCGCGCCCATGCCCGCCGGTGCGGACACGGTACTGGTGCAGGAAGAGGCGGCGCGCGACGGCGACGTGCTTCGCCTCGCCGGCGAAGGCCCCGGTCATCGCGGACGCAACACCCGCCGGCGGGGCCTGGACTTTGCCGAGGGGGATATGCTGATCGCCGCGGGCGAGCGCCTCACCCCCGCGCGGATCGCCCTCGCCGCCGTCGCAGGCCATGCTGCGCTGCCCGTCCACCGCAAGGTACGAGTCGCGATCGCGGCGACGGGGGACGAACTGGTACCGCCGGGCGCGCCGATCGGGCCTGCGCAACTGCCCGAATCGAACCGCGCGATGCTGGTCGCGCAGCTCGCCGACCTGCCGGTCGAGATTGTCGACCTCGGCATCCTGCCCGACGATCTCGCGGCGCTGACCCATGCTTTCGCGACCGTCGATGCCGATCTGCTTGTGACCAGCGGCGGCGCGTCGGTGGGCGATCACGACCTCGTCCGCCCCGCGCTCGAAGCAGCCGGCGCCGCAATCGATTTCTGGCGGATCGCGCTGCGCCCCGGCAAGCCGATGATGGCCGGTCGGCGCGGCGACATGGTCGTGCTCGGGCTCCCGGGGAACCCGGTCTCGGTGTTCGTGACGGCGCTACTCTTCGCCAAGCCGTTGATTTCGCACCGGTCTGGTGCCTCCGATCCGTTCCCGCCGCACCGATCGGCACTGCTCGGCGAGCCGCTTGCGGCCAATGGCCCGCGCACCGATTATCTGCGCGCGGCACTGATCGAAGGCCGCGTCCATGCCTCGGCGATTCAGGACAGCTCGATGCTGCGCACCCTCGCACGCAGCACCTGCCTGATCGTCCGCCCGGCGCACGCGCCAGCGGCAAATATCTCCGACTCGGTGGAAATCCTCGACATCGCTTGACAGTGCCCAAGAACATTGCATAAACGTTCCCAGTCTGTTCTGGACCCGGAGGATTGGATGCTCACGCGCAAACAGCACGAGCTGATCTGCTTCATTGCTGACCGCCTTGCCGAAACTGGCGTGTCACCCTCGTTCGAGGAAATGAAAGAGGCGCTTGATCTCAAGTCGAAGTCTGGCGTGCACCGCCTGATCAGCGCGCTGGAGGAACGCGAGTTCATCCGCCGCCTGCCCAACCGCGCCCGTGCGCTGGAAGTGCTGCGCATGCCGGAGCGCGGCGAGCGCAAGGCGCCGGTGAAGGCAGCCAAACCCGCGGCGGCTGCGGCTCCCGCTAACCTGCCGGCGCCGGCCAACGACGTAGTAGAAATCCCGCTGCACGGCCGGATCGCGGCAGGTACGCCGATCGAGGCGCTGGAAGGCTCGACGATGCTGCCGGTGCCGGCCGCATTGCTCGGTGCGGGCGAGCATTATGCGCTCGAAGTGGCCGGTGACTCGATGGTCGAAGCCGGCATCCTGGATGGCGACTATGCGCTGATCCGCCGCACCGAAACCGCGCGCGACGGCGAGATCGTCGTGGCGCTGATCGACGATGCCGAGGCTACGCTGAAGTATTTTCGCAACGATGGCGCGATGGTCCGGCTCGATCCGGCGAACCGCGATTATTCGCCCCAGCGCTATCGGCCGGATCAGGTGCGCGTTCAGGGCCGCCTCGCGGGTTTGCTGCGGCGCTACTGATGAAAGGTTAGCGGAAAGGGGCGGAGACCGGATCGGTTTTCCCCCTTTTCCTGCCGCAAGCCTACGACGCCCATTGGCGCTCTAGTCGACATCGCATTTTTGTTCAGTTTTGCCGAGGCTTGTGGCATGTTCCGCGCGGAAATTGCGTGGGAGGGCGGATCGATGCGTACGTATCGGTGGGCGATGATCGCGATGTTTGTCGGCATGCTGTTCCCGGTTGCTGCTGCAGGGCAGCAGAGCGCCCCAGGTGGCGCGGCACCGAAGGACCAGTCCGCGCCCACCGGCGATCCGATCATCGTCACGGGCCGGCCGCTGCCCCCCAAGGACGAAATCAAATCGCTGACGCATGCGATTACGCCGTATGCACCGGACGGAACGCTCCCGCGCTTCAACGCGTCGGTGTGCTTCGGAAGCGGGGGCCTTCCGCGTCGGACGCTCGAAGATGTCGGCGCTCGGCTGGCGCTGGACGCTGAGTTGGCCGGACTCAAGCTCGCCGGGGATGGTTGCAAACCCAATGTGTTCGTCCTGTTCGTCGACGGCGTGGCGGGCGAAGTGGCGAAGCTCGTGCAGCGCAAATGGTGGGTCTTCGGCGATCGTTCGCCTAGCGAAATCCGTGACATCGTTCGCGAGCGGGGACCGGTGCGCGCGTGGAGCAACAACGAGATTCGGGGGGCCGATGGCCAGGTGCTCGGTCCCGATGGCGTGCTGAGAGTGCCGGTCGCGACGAGGATCGCTCCGTCCATCCGCCGCGACATGCTGGCGGCTATCGTGGTCATCGAGCGCTCCGCGGTAGTCGGCAAAACGCCAAACCAGATCGGCGATTATGTCGCGATGCGGGCGCTCGGCGGGGTTCGACCGCCACGAACCGGCACCAACGAGACGATTCTTGCGCTCTTCGATCCCCGCACGACTGAAGCCCCGGCCGAAATGACGGCTTTCGACCGCGGCTATCTGCGCGGTCTATACTACGCGCGCAGCACCGAATTCGCTTCGGTCACGCGGGGGCGGATCGTTCGCGGAATCCTGAAGGAAAAGGACGCCGAAGCGGCCCGGGCCGGCAGGCAGACGGAGTCGCTCTCGCCCTCGCCCTAGTTCGCACCTTGCGCTTTCGGCACGGCGTCAAACGCCTTCTGCGCTGCGTCGACCCGGCGGCCCAGTTCGCCGGGGTCGACGAACGCTTCCGCATCGCCCGCAACCTGCTTCGCACGTTTTGCGGCGAGGTCGAACTGCTCCGCGTGGAAGCTCAGGAACACATCGGCCTGGGTCGCACGCAGCTTGGCGAAGGTCGCGCGGAAATCGGTGGGTGCGGCGTCATAGCCGTGGCCCGGCGTAAGCGGCTGGTCGGCGACGCTGAGACTGCAGGCGAACAGCACCGTCAGGCTGTCGCCGCCCGAGGGAACCTGCAGGGTAAAGCTGGTGCAGCCCTTGGTGTGCCCCGGCGTAAGATGCGCGACCAGGGTGTTGGTGCCGAGGCGGATCTCCTCACCGTCCTTCAGCTGCCCGTCCACCTTCACCGGCGGCGCCGCGATCGAGATGTCCGGGCGATAGTCGGATCGGCCCGCCTCCAGCGCCGGCGTATCCGCCGCGCTGGCCAGCAGCCTTGCACCGGTGCGCCGCTTGAGCTCGGCGAGGCCGCCTTCATGATCCCAATGGGCGTGGTTGATCAGCAGGATTTTCACATCGGTCAGCTTGAAGCCAAGCTTCTCGATGTTCGCGGCGATCAGCGGCGCGCTTTCCGGCATACCGCCATCGATCAGGATATGCCCCTGCGGGCTGGTGATCAGATAGGCGGAAATGCCGGCGGTGCCGACATAATGGACGTTGCCGAGGATCCGGAACGGCGCCATCGGCTGGTTCCATTCGGCCCGCACCTTCGCCCAGTCGGTGCTTTGCGCAAGCGCCGGCGACGCCAGCCCTGGGGCCAGGCCAAGTGACGAGGCCGCAAGCAGAATCCTGATCATCGTCGATCTCCCTTTGCGCCGCTGAATGGCGGCTGCACGGTAGGCGGGTCAAGCCACGGGTGACGACCGGAGCCGCGAACGGTTCGCAGCGTGGGTCCGGCGAAGGTCACCGCCACACCACCGGTCTGCGCGAGGCCCGCCCGATCGAGCCGCAGCCAGCGCGGGATGCAGGCACGCGGCAATCGCCGCTCGCTGATCACGATATCGCTCGATGCGCAAAGCGCGACCAGCTCACGCCAGGCCACCGGATAGGCGCTACGCGTCCCCGCTACCCGCCAGCGCCGCCCGCCAGCCAGGATCTCGGCCACGCACAGGTCGGCGCTACACCGCGCCTCGGGCCGCTCGGCGAGCGGTGCCAGCGCGTCAGGCTCCACCCCACCATTCTCGCCGAGCACCGCGCGGGTGAAATCGCCGGCCCGCTCGCGCAGCAACGCGAAGGATCCGTCGGCCATCCGCAGCGCGACATGGCGGCCGTCCCCTGTCACAAGCAGGTCCGGCGCCGGGGTGAGCAGCGCCCAGATCGCCCCCGCCACCAGCGGCGCGACTCCGGCGATGCGCGCCCGCGTCCGCCACAGGCCGATCCACAGACCGCCAATCACCATCAACCCGAAGGCGCCGGCAGGCATCACTGGCAGCGCCCGCACCGATCCCGGCGCGCTCGCCACCACATGGGCGATCCACAGCAGCAGCGCCATCGCCTGGCCCGTCAGCCACCAGATCGGCGCGCCCAGCCCCACCAGATCCGCCACCAGCGCGAGTGCTTCGAGCGGCATCACCACGAACGTGGTCAGCGGGATCGCGACGATGTTGGCGAGCGCACCGTACACCCCGCCCTTGTGGAAGTGGAACAAACCGATCGGCATGAGCGCCAGTTCGACCGCGATGCCGGTGAGCAGCAGCGCCCCCAACTCGCGGGCGAGCCGACGCCCCCGCCCCTCCTCGCGTGCCTCGAACCAGTGGCGCATCCGCGGGCTTTCGTGCAGCGCGATGATCGCTGCCACGGCGGTGAAGCTCAGCTGGAAACTCGGGCCCGCCAACGCCTCGGGCCAAAGCAGCAGCACCACCATCGCGCCCGCAGCGACCAGCCGCAGCGTCAACGCCTCGCGCCCGAGGCTGAGCGCTACCAGCACCAGCAACGCAGCAACGCAGGAGCGAATCGTCGGCACCTGCCCGCCGGTAAGCCAGGGTTAGCCGATCGCCGCCAACGCCCCCGCACCCGCCGCGACCAGCGGCAGCCGCAACCGCAGCGCCAGCCACGGGCTGAGCGCCAGCAACCGCAGCACCACCAGCATTGCCGCGCCGGTGACGGCGGTGACATGGAGCCCGCTCACCGAGAGCAGATGCGCGAGCCCCGCGCGCCGCATTGCCTCGCTATCGCCTTCGGAGATCGCGCCTTCGTCCCCGGTCGCAAGCGCGCTGGCGATGCCGCCGGCGCTGCCCGGCAGCCGCGCCTCGATATGGGCGGAAAGCTCGGCGCGCAGCCCCTGCCCGGCGTTCGGCGGTGTGCGGAGGAGCGCGACAGGGCCGAGCGCCTTGCCCGTCGCGCCGATCGCATCGAACCAGGCAACCCGGCGAAAGTCATAGGCCCCGGGAACCGACGGGCCCGGCGGCGGGACGAGCCGGGCGCGGACCGCCACCCGGGCGCCCGGAGCGATCCCTGCCGGCGCAGCGCCAGTATCGACATTCACGCGCAGTCGCGGCGGCAGATCCGCCCGCCCCACGGGCGCCAGCACCAGCCGCACCAGCCCGCGCGCCGAGAGCGAGTCAGCCCGCAGCACATCGCCTTCGAAAGCCGCCACCACCGGCCGTGCGAGCACCGGCGCGGATACCGCCGAAGCACGCCACCAGATCGATCCGCATCCCGCCGCCAGCAGCAGCCCGACGATCAGCAGTGCGCGCCCTCCACGGCCGCGCATCGCCGCGCCGCCAACCGCCAGTCCCAGCGCCGCAGCGATGAACCCGGCCCACTGCCGCGCATCCGAAAGCACGAACCAGCCGGTGATCCCGGCACCGAAGGCGATCGGCAGCCATAGCGGCAGTTGACCACGCTCTGCCTCCAGCCAGCGCTCCAGCCACCCCCATACCGTGGAAGGTCCCTTGGGGAATCGCCACCTCGCCCCCATTTGAAGGCCCGGTAACCCCGTGCTAGGGGCGGCGGCGGCTGAACTGGCCATCTAAACAACAGACTGGGAGCATGCGCGCTTGAGCGCAATACAAGAAACCAACCCCGCCAAGCCCGTCGTGACGCGCTTTGCCCCCTCGCCCACCGGCTTCCTCCATATCGGCGGGGCGCGCACCGCGCTGTTCAACCTGCTGTTCGCCCGCCATCACGGCGGCAAGTTCCTGCTGCGCATCGAGGATACCGATCGCGCGCGTTCGACCCAGCCGGCGATCGAGGCGATCCTCGACGGGCTGCGCTGGCTCGGCCTCGATTGGGATGGCGACGAAGTCTACCAGTTCGCCCGCGCCGCGCGCCATGCGGAGGTCGCCCATGCGATGATCGAAAAGGGCGCGGCGTATCGCTGCTACCTGACGCAGGACGAACTCGCCGCGATGCGCGCCGAAGCGGAGGCCGCCAAGAAGCCGCTGCGCATCCGCTCGCCCTGGCGCGACCGTACCGATGGCGACCTCTCCGTGCCGCACGTCGTCCGCCTCAAGGCGCCGACCGAGGGTTCGGTCACGATCCGCGACAAGGTGCAGGGTGACGTCACCGTGCAGAATGCGGAGATCGACGATCTCGTGCTGCTGCGCTCGGACGGCACCCCCACTTATATGCTCGCCGTGGTGGTCGACGATAACGACATGGGCGTCACCCATGTGATCCGCGGCGACGACCATCTCAACAACGCCTTCCGCCAGTTGCCGATCTACCGCGCAATGGGCTGGGACGAGCCGGAATATGCCCATATCCCGCTGATCCACGGCGCGGATGGTGCGAAGCTCTCCAAGCGCCACGGCGCGCTGGGCGTCGACGCGTATCGCGACGAACTCGGCCTACTGCCCGAGGCAGTCTCCAACTACCTCCTCCGCCTCGGTTGGGGGCATGGCGACGACGAGATCATCAGCCGCGAACAGGCGATCGAATGGTTCGACCTCGCCGGCGTCGGCAAGTCACCAAGCCGGTTCGATCTGAAGAAGCTTGAGAACCTTAACGGCCATTATATTCGCCAATCGGACGACTCGCGGCTGGCCGAATTGGTCGCCCGGCACCTGCCGTTCGAACCGAGCGACTCGCAGCGCGACCTTCTGCGCCGCAGCATGGCCGCCTTGAAGCCACGCGCCGCCAATCTCCTCGAATTGGCGGATGGCGCAGGCTTTCTGTTTCGCACCCGCCCACTCGAAATGGACGAGTCCGCAGCCACTCTGCTAGAGGGCGATGCGCGCCCCCTGCTCGCTCGGTTGCACACCGCGCTTGACGGATTGGTAACGTGGGATACGGAGGCGCTCGAAGCGGCGGTACGCACCGTCGCGGACGAAGCGGGCGCGAAGCTCGGCAACCTGGCGCAGCCGCTTCGGGCGGCGTTAACCGGACGCCGAACTTCCCCGGGTATCTTCGACGTTCTGGCGCTGCTGGGACGCGAGGAAAGCCTCGCCCGCATCGCAGATCAGATGCGTACGCCCGCCTGAAAACGGGTCGAAGGAAAGGACGACATAATGAGCGATACCGCCAAGCTGCAGATTGCAGGCAAAGACGTCGAATATCCGGTCCTGAAGGGCAGCACCGGCCCGGATGTCGTCGATATCCGCAAGCTCTACGCGCAGACCGGCGCCTTCACCTACGATCCGGGCTTCACCTCGACCGCGAGCTGCGAGTCGGGCCTGACCTTCATCGACGGCGATGAAGGCGTGCTGCTCCACCGCGGTTATCCGATCGGCCAGCTCGCCGAGAATTCGAGCTTCATGGAAGTTTCGTACCTGCTGCTGAACGGCGAACTGCCGACGCAGGGCGAGCTGACCAAGTTCGAGAGCACGATCACCCGCCACACCATGCTGCACGAGCAGCTGGCGACCTTCTACCGCGGTTTCCGTCGTGACGCCCACCCGATGGCGGTGATGTGTGGCGTGGTCGGCGCGCTTTCGGCCTTCTACCACGACTCGACCGATATCACCGATCCGCAGCAGCGCATGATCGCGTCGCACCGCCTGATCGCCAAGATGCCGACGATCGCGGCGATGGCGTACAAGTACAGCGTGGGCCAGCCGTTCCTCTATCCGAAGAACGAGCTGAGCTACACCGGCAACTTCCTGCGCATGACCTTCGGCGTTCCGGCCGAGGAATATGAAGTGAACCCGGTGGTGGAGAAGGCGCTCGACCGCATCTTCATCCTCCACGCCGATCACGAGCAGAACGCCTCGACCTCGACGGTGCGTCTCGCCGGTTCGTCCGGCGCCAATCCGTTCGCGTGCATCGCGGCCGGCATCGCCTGCCTGTGGGGCCCGGCGCATGGCGGCGCCAACGAAGCGGCGCTCAACATGCTGCACGAGATCGGTCGCCCGGAGCGTATCCCCGAGTTCATCGCCCGCGCGAAGGACAAGAACGATCCGTTCCGCCTGATGGGCTTCGGCCACCGCGTGTACAAGAACTACGATCCGCGCGCGACCGTGATGCAGAAGACCGTCCGCGAAGTCTTCGCCGCGCTCAACGTCACGGACCCCGTGTTCGAAGTGGCGCTGCAGCTCGAGGAAATGGCGCTCAAGGACGACTACTTCGTCGAGAAGAAGCTGTTCCCGAACGTCGATTTCTATTCGGGCGTGATCCTGTCGGCGATCGGTTTCCCGACCACGATGTTCACCGCGCTGTTCGCGCTGGCCCGCACCGTGGGCTGGGTGGCGCAGTGGAACGAGATGATCTCGGATCCCGAGCAGAAGATCGGCCGCCCGCGCCAGCTCTACACCGGCCCGACGCAGCGCGACTACGTGCCCGTCAGCCAGCGCTGAG
>Ga0307412_10000959_pt1 | contig 16498 bp, 12 predicted proteins | sample DK1Cmetagenome_3_FD_203823 | JGI IMG/M metagenome (GOLD analysis project Ga0307412, IMG submission 203823) | Maize rhizosphere microbial communities from greenhouse at UC Davis, California, United States - DK15-C-1 | ecosystem: Host-associated > Plants > Roots > Rhizosphere > Soil | place: USA...
CGCGCTCCACCGCAAAGCCGTGGTTCATACTGGTGATCTCGACCGCGCCGTCTTCCAGTCGCTTGACCGGGTGGTTGGCGCCGCGATGGCCCTGGAACATCTTGGTGGTCTCAGCACCCACCGCGAGGCCGAGCAGCTGGTGGCCGAGGCAGATGCCGAACAGCGGCTTGCCGGTCTCGAGCAGCTGGCGGATCACCGGCACGGCATAGGCGCCGGTCGCGGCGGGATCGCCCGGGCCGTTCGAGAGGAAGAAGCCGTCTGGGTTGAACGCCATCACCTGATCGAAGGTCGCGGTGGCGGGCAGCACGGTCACGTCCGCGCCGGCCTTGACCAGGTTGCGGAAGATGTTGCGCTTCGAACCATAGTCGATCGCGACGACGTGCGGGCGCTTTTCGCCGACCTTGGTGTCGTCATAGCCCGCGCCGAGCCGCCAAACGCCGCCTTCCCAGCCGAAATGCGTCTCGCACGAGACGGTGATGGCGAGGTCCATGCCCTCCAGCCCCGGCCATGCGCGCGCCATCTGGAGCAGCAGGTCGAGATCGAACTTGCCCTCCTTCGAATGCGCGATCACGCCGTTGGGCGCGCCGCCGACGCGAATACGGCGGGTCAGCGCGCGGGTATCGATGCCTGACAGGCCGATCCGCGCATGCTTTTGCATCCAGGCATCGAGATGCTCGGTGCTGCGGAAGTTGCTCGGCTCGGTCACATCCTCGCGGACGATCATGCCCAGCGCATGGGGATCATCGGCCTCGATGTCGTCGGGGTTCGCGCCGACATTACCGATATGCGGGAAGGTGAAATTGATGATCTGACCGGCGAAGCTCGGGTCGGTCATGATTTCCTGGTAGCCGGTCATCGCGGTGTGAAAGCACACTTCACCCACGGCCTGGCCCTCGGCGCCGAAGCCTCGGCCCCACAGAATATCACCACTCGCCAGAACCAGGACACCGGTGGCTCCGGCGGGCATGGGCAAGGGTTTGGCGTCGGCCATTTGGGGCGGGCACTCCTGTACTGGATTGGCGATGTTGCTAAGGGCCGCCCGCTAGACCCCCATGGCCGCAGCGTCAATCTGTTAAGTTTTTTGCGCCTCGGCTAAGGTTCCCGGCTTTCCGGACAAGATCGAGAGAAACGATGATTCGCGACGACATCAAGGCTGCGCTGGTGACTGCCATGAAGGGCGGGGACAAGGCGTCGACCGCCACCATCCGCCTCATCCAGAGCGCGATCAAGAACCGCGACATCGAAGCGCGCACCGGCAAGGCGCCCGAGGACGACGACGTGCTGGTCGTCGAGGTGCTGCAGAAAATGGTCAAGCAGCGCCGCGAATCGATCGACATGTATGTGAAGGGCAACCGCCAGGAACTCGCCGACATCGAGGCCGCCGAAGTGGTGGTGATCGAACGCTTCCTGCCGCAGCAGATGAGCGAGGCGGAGACCACCGCCGCGATCGAGGCGATCAAGGCCGAGCTGGGCGCGTCGGGCATGAAGGACATGGGACGGGTGATGGCCGAGCTGAAGGGCCGCCACGCGGCGCAGCTCGACATGAGCAAGGCAAGCGCGCTGGTAAAGGCGGCGCTGAGCTGATCCTGCCGCCCGCCCCCGGGTTCACAAATCCCGGGGCGGGCAGCCGGGCTTTTTTACTGAAATCTTGCAGCTCGCCTTGCAACGCGACAGCGCCTGACAAAGTTCCGCTGCAGCGAAAAAAATATCTAACAGAACATAAACTTACGTGGTCAACTGTTCGCGGCGACTCGCGCCAACAGGGGACCTACAGCATGAAACACATCGCTCTTTTTACAGCTGCGGCTGCCATCAGCCTTGCGATTTCCGTACCCGCATCTGCGGATCCGCTACAGTTCGTGATCACCGGCGACTATAACGCGTCGTTCGTGCTGGATTCCAATCCAGTACCAGACGCAGCCTTTACCAACTCCTATTTCACGCTGTGGGACGTTCCGGGCTTCCCGGACGCGGTTGCTGATGTCGCCGATGTAAGTTTCTTCAATGCGCTCAATGGCGGCGGGCTGGGGATCGAAGACTTTTACGGCTTCAACCTACTGTTCCTCAGCGATGGACCTCAGCTCTATTCGGGTACCGAAGCCAACCCGATCTTCAAGACAGGCACCTTCGCCCTTTCCGAATATCAGGGGTCGGGCAGCTATTCGCTCACCATCTCGGCCCTCGGCGTGCCGGAACCGGCGTCCTGGGGTCTGATGATCGCGGGCTTCGGCCTGGCAGGCGCCGCGCTTCGCCGGCGTTCGTACAAGAAGGGCAAGATCAGCGTCGCCTACGCGGCCTGAACGTACATTCGCTCGCGGCGGGGAACAGCTTCCCCGCCGCGGGTAACGACCCTACAACGGGTGGATGCACCCCTCGACAACCTCTGACTCAGATTTCCAGCATGCGCACGGTGGGCGCTCCGCGTGAGCCTGACCCCCGCCTTTCTCGACGAACTCCGCGCCCGGACCACGCTCTCCACGCTTATCGCCAAATCGGTGAAGCTGCAGCGGGCGGGCAAGGAGTTCCGCGCCTGCTGCCCGTTCCATAACGAGAAGACCCCCAGCTTCTACGTCAACGACGACAAGGGCTTCTACCATTGCTTCGGCTGCGGCGCGCACGGCGATGCGATCCGCTGGATGACCGATCAGCGCGGCCTGCCCTTCATCGATGCAGTGAAGGAACTGGCGCAGGTGGCCGGGCTCGACATGCCCGAGCAGGATCGCCGCTCCGTCGAAAAGGCCGAGCGCGCCAAGGGCATGCACGAGGCGATGGGCGACGCCGCGCAATGGTTCACCGATCGCCTGAACGGCATCGAAGGCGCGGAGGCCAGGACGGTGCTCCAGCGGCGTGGCATCACGCCCGAGACCGCCCGCACCTTCGGCCTCGGCTTCGCGCCCGATTCGCGCGGCAAGCTCAAGGATGCCCTCAAAGGCTATGGCGACGCGATGCTGGTCGAATCCGGCATGCTGATCGCCGTCGACGGCAAGGAGCCGTATGACCGCTTTCGCGGCCGGCTGATGATCCCGATCCGCGACGTGCGCGGCCGCGTGATCGCTTTCGGCGGCCGCATCATCGGTGAGGGCGAGCCCAAATACCTGAACTCGCCGGAGACCCCGCTCTTCGACAAGGGCCGCACGCTCTACAATCTCGATCGCGCCCAGGCCGCCGCGCGCAAGGCCGATCGGGTGATCGCGGTCGAAGGCTATATGGACGTGATCGCGCTCGCCCAGGCCGGGTTCGACGAGGTGGTCGCCCCGCTGGGCACCGCGCTGACCGAACATCAGCTCGAACGGCTGTGGCGGATGTCCGAAGTGCCTTTGCTCTGCTTCGATGGCGATTCCGCGGGGCAGAAGGCCGCATTGCGCGCCGCTCACCGCGCGCTGCCGATGCTGGCACCGGGCCGCAGCCTCGCTTTCGTCACGCTGCCCCAGGGCCTGGACCCGGACGACCTCGTCCGCGCGCAAGGCCCGGCCGCGTTCGAGGCCCTGCTCGCCAAGCCCGAGCCGCTGGTCGACCGGCTCTGGGCGAGCGAAGTCGCCGCCGGTCCGCTCGACACGCCGGAGCAGCGCGCAGGCCTCAAGCGCCGCCTCACCGAACTTGCCGAGCAGATCCAGGATGGCAACGTAAAGCACGAATATCTTGCGGAATTCCGTGCCCGCGCCGACCAGCAGTTCGGCCGTGGACCGCGTGAGTTTCGCCGCGACCAGCGCGGCCCCGCCCCTGCCCGCCCGCAGCGCGGCACCCGCAATGCCCGCGGCGTCTGGCAGCCGCCCGAGCCCCCGCCTTCCCACCTGATCCGGGGCGTGCAGGCAAGCGGACTCGATCCCATCTTGGCGCGTGCCGTGCTCGCCGGGCTGATCCGCCACCCGGTGGAGATCGCCCGGCACATGGAAATCCTGGGCAGTCTGCGGAGCGCCTCGGGGGCGCTCGGCCGGCTGTTCGAGGCGGTGGTGGAGGTGGCACTCGCCAATCCGGGCCTCCGCCAACTTGATAGCGAGGATTTCCTCACCATATTGGCGCGGTCCGGTTTCGATACAGTGGCAAGCGAGTTGCTTCGCGCAGACACGCTCCCCTTCTCCTTCACGCGGCCCGCGGCCGACGTGACGAAGGCGCGCGAGGATCTGGGTGAGGCCATCGTGGTGATGGCGGCACAGCCCGCTGTCGAATTGGCGCTGGCGGAGGCAACCGCGGCGCTGATGCGGGACGGAACCGAGGAAGCGTTCGCCCGTCAGGTGGCGCTTTCGCGGCAACGGCAGGAGCTTCAGGATCGGCTTGCCAATCTGATGCTTGCAGAAGACGGTGTTTTTGAGGAATAGAGGCGGTGTAAAATTGCCGCCATCTGGATTTCGAGGGATTTGATGGCGAAGGCGAACATGGCAGACGTCACCGACACGACCGACACGAGTGACGCGCCTCTGATCGATCTGAACGAGGGTTCGATCAAGAAGCTGGTCGCGCGTGCAAAAAAGCGCGGTTACATCACCGTCGACCAACTCAACGAGATGCTGCCGCAGGACCAGATGTCCTCCGAGCAGATCGAGGACGTGATGGCCGCGCTCAACGACATGGGCATCAACGTCGTTGAGAATGAGGACGTTGGCGAGGACGCCGAGGCCGAGGACGATTCGGCAGACGACGCCGAGACGCCGGAAAGCAGCGATGATTCCGCCCCCGCCTTCGAAATCGCGAAGAAGAAGGAAACCGTCGATCGTACCGACGATCCGGTGCGGATGTACCTGCGCGAGATGGGCGCCGTGGAGCTGCTCAGCCGCGAGGGCGAAATCGCCATCGCCAAGCGCATCGAGGCCGGCCGCGACACGATGATCCTGGGGCTCTGCGAGTCGCCGATCACGTTCAACGCGATCATCGGCTGGTCGACCGCGCTCAACGAAGGCACGATGCAGCTGCGCGAGATCATCGATCTCGACGCCATGCTCTCCAAGGGTCCGTCGGCCGAGCAGGTCGAGGGCGCCGAGGACGACAATGGCGAGATCAACGAATCGAGCACCGGCCCGACCTTCAAGGAAGAGGAAGAGCCCGAGGAGGTCGCATCCGACGAGGATGACGAGCTGACCGAGCGCCGTGCGCGCCGCCCGTCGGACGACGAGGAGGAGGACAACACCCTCTCGCTCGCGCAGATGGAAGAGCAGCTCAAGCCGCAGGCGCTCGAGAAGTTCGCCAGCATCACGGCGATGTACAAGAAGTTCGGCAAGGTCCAGCAGCAGCGGCTCGACACCATGTCGGCCGGTGGCGAATTCCCGGCAGCCGAGGAAAAGAAGTACAACAAGCTCCGCGAGGAGCTGACCGCCGAGGTGGAGAGCGTCCAGTTCCACCAGGCGAAGATCGAATATCTCGTCGATCAGCTCTACAGCTTCAACCGGCGCCTGACCGCGCTGGGCGGCCAGATGCTGCGTCTGGCCGAGCGCCACAAGGTCAGCCGCAAGGACTTCCTGGATCGCTATGTCGATCACGAGCTGGACGAGAACTGGCTGCCGACCGTCATCGGCGTCGACAAGAAGTGGAAGGCCTTTGTCGAGAACGAAGGCAGCGCCGTCGATCGCATCCGCAGCGAGATGAGCGAGATCGCCCAGCAGACGGGCATGACGCTCACCGAGTTCCGCCGCATCGTCAACATGGTGCAGAAGGGCGAGCGCGAGGCGCGCATCGCGAAGAAGGAGATGGTGGAAGCCAATCTCCGCCTCGTGATCTCGATCGCCAAGAAATACACCAACCGCGGCCTGCAGTTCCTGGATCTCATCCAGGAGGGCAATATCGGCCTGATGAAGGCGGTGGATAAGTTCGAATATCGCCGCGGCTACAAGTTCAGCACCTATGCGACCTGGTGGATCCGGCAGGCGATCACCCGCAGCATCGCGGATCAGGCGCGCACCATCCGTATTCCGGTGCACATGATCGAGACGATCAACAAGCTGGTGCGCACCAGCCGCCAGTTCCTCCACGAGCAGGGCCGCGAGCCCACGCCGGAGGAAATGGCCGAGCGCCTGAGCATGCCGCTCGAAAAGGTGCGCAAGGTGATGAAGATCGCCAAGGAGCCGATCTCCCTCGAAACGCCGATCGGCGACGAGGAAGACAGCCACCTGGGTGACTTCATCGAGGACAAGAACGCGATCATCCCGGTCGACGCGGCGATCCAGGCGAACCTCAAGGAAACGGTCACCCGCGTCCTGGCGAGCCTCACCCCGCGCGAGGAGCGCGTGCTGCGCATGCGCTTCGGCATCGGCATGAACACCGATCACACGCTGGAAGAAGTCGGCCAGCAGTTCTCGGTGACGCGCGAGCGTATCCGCCAGATCGAAGCGAAGGCGCTGCGCAAGCTGAAGCACCCGAGCCGCAGCCGCAAGATGCGCAGCTTCCTCGACCAGTAAGCTACCGGCATCGCGAGACGAACAACGGCCCCGGCATCCGCCGGGGCCGTTTTCATTTGGGACGGAGCGTCGTGGAGAGCGGAAATCATGTCTTTCAAGATTAATTTCGGCGTAACCATCTTTCTACGCGCTTCGGTATGCTCCCTATGCGATCCCCTTCTGGCCGGTCCACTGCGGACGGCGCTGTCCAGATGAGGAAGGTCATGCTCTTGGATTCCGCACCGATCGAGCATTTGTCAGGCGCATGGGGCCCGATGGGCGCGCTGGCAGGCACCGACGGCAGCGCCCAGCATCCGCATCTTCGCCAGCTCCGCGCCGGCATGCTGGCCCGCCGCGACCTTGCCGACGCCGTCCACCATATTGCCCGGCTGCATGGCCGCCATCCCGGCCTGGTCGACTATGCCGCCGCGCATGCGCACCGGCCGGTCGAATGCGACTGGCTCGAAGCCGCAGCCGACGCTTTTGTCAGCGAGCGCGTCTATCTCGTCCGCCTCGTCGCGGCGGCGGGGCCCCTGCCCAGCACGCCCGGACATGCGGAGAGCGAAGCTGCAGCCGCCGCGCAGCGCCATGCGCTCGATATGCTGGCCCAGTCCGATCGGGCGGGTTGCGCCATCGGCGCGGCCTTGGCGCTGGCGATCGACTGGGTAGCGATCCGGGCGGTACTCGATCGCGCCGCCACCAGCTTCGGCGTCGACCCGGCCCCCGCCCGTCTTCCCATCCCGGAGGAAACGGTGAGCGTCGTCGACGCGCTCTCACGCGAAGCCGCGCATGAGCGTGCGATGCTGTTCGGCGCGCAGCAGATCTTCGCGCAGCATCGCGGGCTGTGGGACCTGCTCGAAGCCCGCGCTAGCGCTCGCAGCCGCTCCTGACCCCCTGTCCCGCAAGATGGGTTGCAACCTGCCACGGTTCGTCCCACCTTGCCGCCATGCGCTTCGAAGGCACCCAGAGCTATGTCGCGACCGCCGACCTCAAGGTCGCGGTCAACGCCGCCGTCACGTTGCGGCGCCCGCTGCTGGTCAAGGGCGAACCCGGCACCGGCAAGACGGTTCTCGCCTATGAGATCGCCAAGGCGGTAGGCGCGCCGCTGATCGAATGGAACGTCAAGTCGACGACGAAGGCGCAGCAAGGCCTATATGAATATGACGCGGTGGCGCGGCTGCGAGACGGCCAGCTCGGCGATCCCCGCGTCAATGACATCGCCAACTATATCCGCAAGGGCAAGATGTGGGAGGCGTTCACCAGCCCTGCCGTGCCCGTGCTGCTGATCGACGAGATCGACAAGGCCGATATCGAGTTCCCGAACGACCTGCTCCAGGAACTCGATCGCATGGAATTCCATGTCTACGAGACCGGCGAGAATGTCCGCGCGGTAGAACGCCCGATCGTCGTGATCACGTCGAACAACGAGAAGGAACTGCCCGACGCGTTCCTGCGCCGCTGCTTCTTCCACTATATCAAATTCCCCGATCGCGAGACGATGCAGGCGATCATCGACGTGCACTTTCCCGGCATCCAGAAGCTGCTCGTCGGCCGCGCGCTCGATATGTTCTACGAAATCCGCGAGGTGCCGGGCATCAAGAAGAAGCCGTCGACCAGCGAGCTGCTCGACTGGCTCAAGCTGCTGCTCCATGAGGACATGCCGCTGGAGGTGCTCCAGTCGCGCGATCCGAGCAAGGCGATCCCGCCGCTCCACGGCGCGCTGCTCAAGAACGAGCAGGACGTGATGCTGTTCGAGCGCCTCGCCTTCATGGCGCGGCGGCAGAAATAGCCATGCGGCGGCCTGATCCCCTCCGGCGGTCAACGTAATGGACGCCTCCCCCCTCGCGGGCATAGTTTAGGCCCATGTTCCTCGCCTTTCTCGACGAACTGCGCGCGGCCGGCATCCCTGCTAGCCTCAAGGAGCATCTGCTGCTGCTCGAAGCGCTCGATGCGCAGGTGATCGAGTCGACACCCGAAGCCTTTTATTTCCTCGCCCGCGCCACCTATGTGAAGGACGAAGGGCTGCTCGACCGGTTCGACCAGGTCTTCGCCAAGGTGTTCCGCGGCATTGCGACGAGCTACGGCGTCGCTCCGGCCGAGATCCCCGAGGAATGGCTCCGCGCCGTCGCCGAGAAATACCTCACTGCTGAAGAGCGGGCGGCGATCGAGTCACTCGGCTCGTGGGAAAAGCTGATGGAAACGCTGCAGCAGCGTCTCACCGAGCAGCACGAACGGCACCAGGGCGGATCCAAGTGGATCGGCACCGGCGGCACCTCCCCTTTCGGCAATGGCGGCTACAATCCCGAGGGCGTCCGGATCGGCGGCGAGGGCAAGCACCAGCGCGCGGTGAAGGTGTGGGAAGCGCGCGACTTCCGCAATCTCGATTCCACCCGCGAGCTCGGCACCCGCAACATCAAGGTGGCGCTGCGCCGCCTGCGCCGCTTCGCCCGCGAAGGCGCGGCCGAGGAACTGGACATCGACGGCACGATCGCCGGCACCGCCCGCCAGGGCTGGCTCGACGTAAAGATGCGGCCGGAGCGGCACAATGCGGTGAAGCTGCTGCTGTTCCTCGACGTCGGCGGCTCGATGGATCCTTTCGTGAAGCTCTGCGAGGAGCTGTTCTCGGCGGCGACCAGCGAGTTCAAGAACCTGGAATTCTTCTACTTCCACAACTGCCTGTACGAAGGCGTGTGGAAGGACAATCGGAGGCGCTTCACCGAACGAACGCGCACCGCCGACATCCTCCACAAATATGGCCACGATTATAAGGTGATCTTCGTCGGCGACGCCTCGATGAGCCCCTATGAGATCACCCATATCGGCGGGTCGGTCGAGCATATGAACGAGGAGCCGGGTGCCAGCTGGCTGCAGCGGGTGGTAGATACCTATCCCGCCACCGTCTGGCTCAACGTGCTGCCTGAGGCGCAATGGGGCTATTCCCATTCGGTGACGATGATCCGCAGCCTGATGCGCGATCGCATGTTTCCCCTGACGATTGCAGGGATCGATGCGGCGACGCGCGAGTTGAGTCGGAAGCGATGAGTACGATCCGCGACATGTTCCACCGGTGGCGCAGGCGCCTGTTCGGCAGCCACACGATCGCCGACCCCAGGCCGATGGCCGAGGCCGCGCCCTATACCTTCTTCCTGCCCAGCGAGAATGAGGTGCTGGCGCTCCGGCCCGGCGACCTCGCCAAGCTGATCTTCCAGTCGACGCCACCCTCGCGCGATTATGCTGCCGAGCGCATGTGGGTCTCGATCACCCGCGCCGAAGGCGATAGATTGTGGGGGCGGCTGGACAATGTGCCGCTGGACATGCCCCAGCTCCGCCCCGGTCGCGAGGTGGCGTTCCGCCGCGGCGACGTCATCGATCTGCGCTGGGGCGAGAGCCGCCCCGTCCGCCCGCCTTCGGCGCCTGCTCGCCGCCATTATGACGCGCGATGCCTGGTCGACAGCTGCGTGCTCGAGGACGGTGCAGCCGTGCACTATGTCTATCGCGAGATGCCATTGCCGCCGATCACGGGCGACGAGCCCGACAGCGGGTGGCGCATCCGCGGCGATTATCGCGGGCTGGAAGACGACGCGATCGGCGCCCGCGCAATCGAATGCGTGTCGCTGGGCAAGGTGCTCAACCTCGACGACAGCTGGGTGCACCTGATCGATTCGCCGACCGGGTCCGCCTATGTGCGCAACTGGGAAAACAACACGTTCGAGCCAGAGTCCGCCGCGGCGGACTGAGCGGCGATCAGAGCCGCTCCACCGCCCGGTCGATCCGACGCAGCAGCGCGCCGTCCTGCGCGCTCCGCCGGAAGGCTTCTTCGGCCAGGACCATCAGGCTGGTCGCGCCGAAGCTTCCCGCCAGGCTCTGCAACCGCAAGGCCGCACCAGCCCATTCCTCGGCCCCCTTGGACGACTTCATCATGTCGACCGAGCGGTTCACGCTTTCGAGGAATGCGTCGCGCAGCTCGGCAATCAGCGCGGGATCGTCGCCCACCGCCGCTGCCAGACTCGTATCGATTGCACCGGGATCATAGGCCATGGCTTAACCCTATCGCCACGATCGTTAACCGTTCGTTGCCAACCCGCCCTTGGTCCGCGCGGCAAAGCTGGTAGAGTAAGACGATGACTGGGGGCTCCACTGCAGAATCCGCCGCACTTTCCGAAGCGCTGCCCGCCGAACCGGCGGTGCTGGCGGAAAGCCTCGTGATCCACGATCCCGCGCCCGAGCAACCGCTCGACCCCTATGAGGCACCGCGATTCGCCTGGGTCGCGCCCTTGCTGGCGATCGTAGCCGGAGTCGGCGCAACCTACGGCATGGCCTCGCTTGCGCTGACGGCCTGGAACGAACCGCTCAGCGATTTTCAGCGCGTGCAGTTACTTGCCTCGCTCTGCGTGCCGGGTGCCGTGGTCGCCTTGCTCTACCTGATCGCGATGCGCACCAGCACCAGCGAGGCACGGCGCTTCGCCGGCACCGCCCGCACGATGCGCGAAGAAGCCGATGCACTGGAAACGCGGACCGCCGCGCTGACGGATCGCCTCGCCGCCCAGCGCCGCGCGCTTGGCGAACAGGAAACCAGCCTCTCGGTGCTGAGCGACGCGGCGGCCGAACGACTCGCCCATGCCGCGGCGAGCGCCCAGCGCCAGGCGGATACCATCGCCGCCAGCACCAAGCAGCTGAGCGCCATCACCACCGCCGCCGAACACAGCGTCGCGGTAATCCTCTCTTCGCTGCCCAGGGCGCATGAGGAAATGCGCGGCCTGTCGGAACGGGTTGAGGCCGCCGGCCTTCAGGCGGGCCAGACCGCCGCAGCACTCGATATCCAGCTGACGGTCCTCGCCGAGCGGGGTCGCGAGGCGGACCGTATCGCCGGGGGCGCCGCCGAGCGCCTCGCCGCACACATCTCCCGCATGGAAGCGACCAGCGAGGCGGCGAGCAGCCGGCTTGAGCAGGTTACCGATCAGATGTCGGCCCAGGTCGACACCGTGCTAGATCGCGCCGCCGCCGCAGTCGACCAGTCGCGCCAGGGCATCGCCGCGCAGGGCGAAGCGATCCTGGCGATGCTGAGCGCCAACCAGGCCGCTCTGGAACGCGCCGGCGAGGACAGCAGCGCGGCGATGGCCCAGCGCATGGGGCTGATCGAAGACGCGATCATCCGCATCTCGGCCCGGCTCAGCGAGGAGCAGCGCCGCAGCGATGCGCTGTTCGCCCGCCTGTCCGAAGGCGCGAGCGAGTTCGACCGCGAACTGGAAGTGCTCCACGCCGCCGGCACGCGCCGCACCGAAGCGCTGGCGACCGCGATCCACAGCCTCCACCAATCGATGGACGGCATGACCCAGTCGATGCGCACCGGCGAATCGACGGCGCGCGAAGTGATCGCGACGTCGGAGAACCTGCTCACCGCGCTCGACGCCGCCACCCGCGAGCTCGACGAGACGATGCCGGCCGCGCTCGAACGACTGGACGGCCGGATCGACGCGACCCGCAAGCGCATCGCCGCTTCGAAGCCCGAACTGCTGGGCCTCGTCACTGCAGCCGAGTCGACGCACGACGCGATCGAGGGGATCGCGGCCTCGGTCAGCCAGCAGCAGGCGGCACTGGAGCGCAGCCGCGCTGCGCTTGCCGAGACGTTGGGCAGCGCCGCCGAGCAGGCGGAGACGCTGAGCCGCGTGGTGGATGGCGCGATCGCCCATGCCAACAGCTTCACCAGCGCCGCCGCGCCAGACCTGATCGAGACGCTGCTGCGCGTGCGCGACAGCGCCAACAAGGCGGCTGACCACGCGCGCGACGCGATCGACGGCATCGTGCCGGCGGTCAACCGCGTGCTCCAGGACGCCACCGACACCGCGATCGAACGGGCCGTGGAAGTCTCCGTCCGTCAACAGGTCGAAACGTTGACCAAGGCGGCAGACGCCGCCATCGGCGCCGCTGCGCGTGCCGCCGAGCACCTTCGCGCGCAGATGACCGTGCTGGAGGATGCCAACCAGCTCGCCGAGGCCCGGATCGCCGAAGCGCAGAACGCCCAGGAGCGCGCCGAGAGCGACGGCTTCGCCCACCGCATGGCGCTGCTGATCGACGCGCTGCACTCGACCTCGATCGATATCGCCAAGACCTTCTCGACCGAAGTGACCGACGGCGCCTGGGGCGCCTATCTGAAGGGGGATCGGGGCGTGTTTACCCGCCGCGCGGTGCGGCTGCTCGCCCCGCACGAGGCGCGCGAGATCCACCGGCTCTACGATCACGATGCCGCATTTCGCGAGAACGTGCATCGCTATGTCCATGATTTCGAGACGATGCTGCGCCAGGTGCTCAGCCTGCGCGAGGGCAATACGCTGGCCGTGACCCTGCTTTCCTCAGATGCGGGCAAACTCTACGTCGCGCTGGCCCAGGCGATCGAGCGGCTGCGGAACTGAACGACGCGCGCGTGTTCGGTTCGCTGAGGAATGTTGGTCGAGCGACGGTCGGCAAGCCGTTACGAAGATTGGCGTAGCTGGCCGCCGTCAGCCCATCGGCTGATCGATAGAGACAGGCGGCGTCGAGAACCATTTCGGCCCAGCCTCGGTCATGTGGAAACAGTCTTCCAGCCGCACGCCGAAGCTGCCCGGAATGTAGATGCCAGGCTCGTTGGAGAAGCACATGCCGGGAGCCAGCGGCATCTTCTCGCCGCGGACGAGATTGACCGGCTCGTGTCCGTCGAGCCCGATCCCATGCCCCGTGCGGTGTGAGAGACCCGGCAGCTTGTAATCGGGCCCATAGCCGAGCGACGCATAATAGCCGCGCACCGCATCGTCGACGCTGCCCGCCGGCGCGCCGAGCCTCGCAGCGGCGAATGCTACCTGCTGGCCTTTGGCCACCTGCTCCCACACCTTGCGTTGTTGTGCGCTCGCGCTCCCATGGACGAAGGTGCGGGAAACGTCGGACTGATAGCCCATCACGTTGCAGCCGCAGTCCATCAACACGATGGCCCCATCGCTCACCGGTGAAGGTGTCTTGGTGCCGTGCGGATAGGCCGCGCCTTCGCCCACCAGCACCATGCTGAACTCCGGATCACCGCCCAGCTTGCGTGTCGCAGCATCCATCAGCGCAGACACGTCGCGCTGGCGCATTCCCTTATCGACCCGTTCATAAACAAAGCGATAGGAAGCAATGGTGATATCGGTTGCGAGTTGCATCAATGCGAGCTCGGCCGGGCTCTTGATCATCCGGCAGCCGCGCACGACCGGGTTGGCGGAGGTCACGCGCAGCCCGTTCTTCTGCAGCCCATCGACCGCGAAGAATCGAACCGTCTCCTCGATCCCCACCGGCAGTGCCGCCAGCTTGCGGTCTTTCAGGAACCCGGCGACGATCTTCAGCGGATCCTCATCTTCCTGCCACACGCGCACCTCGGCGGGGATCGCCAGCGTCTCGCGGGTGCGCGGTTCCTCGAAGAAGGGTGTGACGATGCACGGCTCGCCCTCCATCGGCAGGATGGCGGCGGTGAGCCGCTCGCTGCGACCCCAGCGGATGCCGGTGAAATAGACGAGGCTCGCGCCGGGCTCGATCAGCACCGCGCCGATGCCGTTGGCCTTCATCAGTGCCTGTGCCTTGGCAAGCCGCGCGCGGCGCTCCTCCGGGCCGATCGGTCGGGCGCCACCGGTCATGTCCTGCAGCTGGGCGAGATCCGGCTCGGCGGCGCGGACGATGCCTGGCGCGCTCAGCAGCGGCAGCGCCGCCATCGTCCCCAGCAGGGTTCGCCGCGTCATGTCCCAAGCTGTCATCCTGCGCCCCTCGTCTTCCACCATTTGTCGGGATCGGGTAGGATGAAGCAGGGGCAGACGGCAAGGGCTTCGCGTCGCCGCCACAGGGGTTCTTCATCATGCGCGTTCTTGCCATCGCTCCGGCACTGCTGTTGCTCGGGGCCGCACTGCCGCCCGCCACCACAACGGCGTCGGCGACGTTTCGCCCGCGCTGGTGTGGGGATGCCGTGGAGACCGGTGAACGGCCGATGATCCTGCGCGGCTACGGCCAGGGTGGCTTCCAGATCCGCACCGGCAATGGCGACGCGCAGGCCTTTTTCAACAACGGCATGCAGCTCGCCCATGCGTTCGCGCACAAGGCGGCCGTGGGGGCGATGCAGGAGTCGCGTCGGCTGGATCCGGACTGCGCGATGTGCAGCTGGGGCGAGGCCTATGCCGCAGGTCCCACGATCAACTACCCGATCGATGGCAAGGAGCGCACCCGGCTGGCCGAAGTAACCGCCACGGCGGAGCGCCTTGCCGCCGACGGTCCGGAGAAAGAGAAGCGCCTGATCGCCGCAATGAAGCTGCGCTATGCCGGCGACGCCAAGCAGGGCAACAAGGCTTTCGCCAATGCGATGGACGCCCTCGCCCGCGCCTATCCGGAGGATGATTCGATCGCGGTCGTGGCGGCGGACGCGCTGCTGATCGCTTCCGACGCCAGACCGGATCAGACGGCGCGACCGGTGGCGCTGTTGGAAGCGGTGCTCAAGCGCAACCCGGATTATGCCCCCGCCATCCACTTCTACATCCACGCGACCGAGATTGCGGGCTTCCCCCAGCGCGCCGAGCTCTATGCCAATCGGCTGGCGAGCATTGCGCCGGCCGCCAGCCACCTCGTCCACATGCCCTCGCACACCTATTACTGGGTCGGTCGCTACGAGGATGCGGCGGCAGCGAACCTGAAGGCGGTGGAACTCGGCTTCGCCAACGCCCGCCGGCTGAAACTGGCCGAGCCCGACGGCGTGTGGACGCTCGCCTATCACGGCCACAACGTCCAGTTCGGCATCGGCGGTGCGCTGATGGCAGGCGATGCGGAGCGCGGCCTGGCAATCGCCCGGCCGCTGGTGGCAATGGGCGGCCGCGCCCCCAAGCTCGAGGTGTTCCAGCAGGTGGTGCTCGGCCAGGGCTATATCGCCCTCGCCCGCTTCGCGCCGCTAGCCGAGACGCTGGCGATCCCCGCGCCGCCCAAGGACGCCGATACCGCCCAGGCCTTCTGGCATTATGCGCGCGGCGAGGCCTATGCCCGCGCCGGCGATCGGGCGGGGCTGGCGGCAGAAACGCGTGCGATGCCGGGCAGGATCAAGGGCAATCCGCTGGACGGCAGCGCTACTGCCGCCATCAAGCTCGCCCGGCTGGTGCTGGAGGGGCGGATGGCGATGCTCGAGAACAGGCCCGATCGTGCTGCCAAGGCTTTTGGCCGCGCCGCTGCGATGGAGGAAGCCAGGCCGCTGGCAGAATGGACCGATCCGCCGCTTTGGTGGTATCCGGTCCGTCGCGACCTTGCCGCCGCACTGCTCGCGCAGGGCAAGACCAGCGAGGCGCTCGCCGAGATCGACGCGTCGCTGCGCCACCGCCCGCTCGATCCCGTGGCGCTGGCCACGCGCGGCCAGATCCAGGCGAAACTCGGCAATGCCGTTGCCGCCCGCCGCGACCGCGCGACCGCGCTCGCCCGCTGGCACGGCCCCCGCGACGCGCTCGGCTGAGCCGTCGGACTTGACCCGGCGCCCACAATCCCCTTCCCTCGCGCGACGATTCTACAGGGAGCGATAGTGGGCAAGAGACTAACCTGGTTCATCCTGGCGGCGCTGCTGCTGGGCGGGCTGATCGGCTGGGGGCTGAACCTCGGCTATGGGGGCACCGACGCGGGCAAGGCGACGCTCGCGTCGATCGCCTATGGCCTCGACATCCCCACCCAGATGTTCCTGCATCTGATAAAGATGATCATCGCGCCGCTGGTGGTCTCCACCCTCGTCGTCGGCATCGCCCATATGGGCGGCGGCGGCGCGATCGGGCGTGTCGGTGCCAAGGCGTTCTTCTGGTTCGTCTGCGCCAGCCTCGTCTCGCTGACGCTCGGGCTGATTCTGGTCAACATGCTCCACCCGGGCACCGGGCTGCATTTGCCGCTGCCGCCGGCCAACGCCTCCAGCGGGGTGGATCGCAGCGCCTTCGATGCCGCCAAGTTCTTCACCCATATCGTGCCGACCAGCGCGATCGATGCGATGGCGAGCAACGACATCCTGCAGTTGGTGATCTTCTCGCTGTTCTTCGGCGTCGGCATGGCGGCGGTGGGCGACAAGGCCAAGCCGCTGCTGCGCGGGCTCGAAGCGCTGGTCTCGAGAAGATCACCAACTGCAGGAT
>Ga0307412_10000964_pt1 | contig 16440 bp, 11 predicted proteins | sample DK1Cmetagenome_3_FD_203823 | JGI IMG/M metagenome (GOLD analysis project Ga0307412, IMG submission 203823) | Maize rhizosphere microbial communities from greenhouse at UC Davis, California, United States - DK15-C-1 | ecosystem: Host-associated > Plants > Roots > Rhizosphere > Soil | place: USA...
CGTTGATGACCAGGCCGATGCTCGAGGACGTGCGCCGGCGCAGGTTGGCCGCCGCCCGGTTATAAACGTAGCCCTGGCGCTTCAGTTCGGCCTCCACCCGGGCCCGGGTGGCGGAGTTGACCAAGGGGCTGCCGCGCAGCACCAGGGAAACGGTGGCCCGCGATACGTCGCAACCCTGGGCGATATCGGCGAGTGTCACCTTGCGGCGCTGCGGGGTATTCCTCGGCATTGGAGCTCCTTCAAACGATCTAAACCGGGCGATCATCGCGCGGTAGGCCCAGGGATGCATCACGCAGTGCAACATGCGTGGCTGCGCTATCTTTGCTACGTTCGGTCTGTTTGTCACGATCCAAATGATCGCGGCCACTCGCAACGCGTCCACCCGAGGGGAACCCACGATGTCGAGCACCACCCGCCTGCGCCACGGCCTGCTGGCCGCCGCCCTGTCCTTCGCCTTGCCCGCGCTCGCGCTGGCGGCCCCGAGCGACAAGGCGTCCAGCGCCTTCGCGGCAGTCGATCCGATGATCGGCACGGGTGGCGACGGGCATACCTTCCCCGGCGCCACGGTGCCCTTCGGCATGATCCAGCTCTCGCCGGACACGGCCATGCCGGACGTGAAGCACGCCTATAAATGGGCCGCCGGCTACCAGTACGGCGACTCGAGCATTCTCGGTTTCTCCCATACGCATTTCTCCGGCAGCGGCCATTCCGACCTGGGCGACGTACTCGTCATGCCCATCGCCGGCGACGTGAAGCTGGATCCCGGTTCCCCCGACCAGCCCGGTAGCGGCTATCGCTCGCGCTTCGATCACAAGAGCGAGAAAGCCGAGGCAGGGTACTACGCCGTCACGCTGGCAGACTACGGCGTCCGGGCCGAGTTGACCGCGGGCGCCCGGGTGGGCTGGCATCGCTATACCTTCCCCAAGGGCAAGCCGGCCCACCTCCTGCTCGACCTCCGCCCCAGCATCTACGATTACGACGGCAAGGTGTTGTGGTCGTCCCTGCGCGTCCGCGCCGACGGCACGGTGACCGGCGGCCGCACCACGCGCGGCTGGGCGCCCGGCCGCCAGCTGTATTTCGCCATGCGCTTCAACCAGCCGCTGGCCTCGCGCAGCCTCAAGAACCGCGAATCCGCCATTCCGTACCGTGGCTTCAGCGGTCCGGGCAACCGCGCCGAGGACGTGGACGCGATCAGCGGCCGCGCCCTGGAGGGCGTGTTCGACTTCGGCGACCTCGGCAAGCCGCTGATCGTGAAGGTGGCGGTATCGTCCGTGAGCGAGGACAACGCGGTGGCCAACCTGGACAAGGACGGTGCCGGGTTCGATTTCGACGCGCGCCGCGGGGAGGCCCGCCAGGCCTGGGAGAAGGCGCTTTCCAGCGTCGACGTGCAGGCGCCCGCGCAGACCCGCAAGACGTTCTATACGGCGCTGTACCACGCCATGATCGCGCCCGGCCTGTCGATGGACGTCAACGGCGAGTACCGCGGCCCGGACAACCAGGTGCATACCGCCAAGGGCTTCGACTTCTATTCCACCTGGTCGCTCTGGGACGTGTACCGTGCGCAGCAGCCCCTGATGACCTTGCTCGAACCGGCGAAAAGCAACGATTTCGTCAGTTCGTTGATCGCCGCCCGCCAGGCCAGCCCCTTCGGCATCCTTCCGGTGTGGGCGTACCAGGGCATGGAAACCTGGTGCATGATCGGCTACCACGCGGTGCCGGTGATCGCCGACGCCTATATGAAGGGTATCCGCGGCTACGACGCCAACGCCGCGCTGGACGCGATGGTGGCGAGCGCCACCTACGGGCCGTACGGTGGCCTGGACGACTACATGAAGCTGGGCTACGTGCCGATCGACCGCCAGCCGGAGGCCGCGTCCAAGACGGTGGAATACGCGTTCGACGACTGGTCGCTGGCGCAGATGGCCAAGGCCATGGGCAAGGACGATATCGCCGCGACCTTCATGAAGCGCGCCGGTAACTGGAAGAACAGCTTCGATACCAAGACCGGCTTCCTCCGCGCCCGCAAGAGCGACGGTACGTACCGCGAGCCCTTCGATCCCTCGTCCGCCGGCTATGGCAGCGACTACACCGAAGGCAACGCCTGGCAGTATTCCTGGTACGTGCCGCAGGACGTCGCCGGGCTGATCGAGGCGCTGGGCGGCAAGCAGGCCTTCGTCGACAAACTGGATTCCGTGTTCGATGCGAAGGTCGATCCGAAGTCGTTCGCCCATGTCGAGGACATCACCGGCCTGATCGGCTGGTACGCGCACGGCAACGAGCCGAGCCACCAGGTGGCCTACCTCTACGACTACGCCGGCCAGCCCTGGAAGACCCAGGAGCGCCTGGTGAAGATCATGCAGACCCAATACACCCCGACGCCCACGGGCCTCGTCGGCAACGACGACCTCGGCCAGATGTCGGCGTGGTACATCTTCACGGCGCTGGGTTTCTATCCGGTGGCACCCGGCAGCAACCAGTACGTGATCGGCCGTCCGTTCGTGGAAAAGGCCACGCTCAACCTCGCCGGAGGCAAGCGCTTCACCGTCACGGCCGACCACCTGGATGCGAAACATCCGTACGTGGGCAAGGTCACGCTCAATGGCAAGCCGTTGGAGCGGACCTTCGTCCGGCACGAGGAAATCGTCGCGGGTGGCGAACTGCATTTCTCGATGCAGGAAACGCCGGCCAAGGCGTGGGGTACGGGCGACGGTGCCCAGCCCTATTCCATGAGCGCGCCGGCGAACTGAGCCGGGCCTTCACGCGCCGTCACAGGCCCTTCACGACGGCTTCGGCATTAAGCACGCCTCCAAACGGACGGGTGCGCCGCTCTTCCCTTGCCAGTCGGCGGGGGAGGAGGGCGCACCCGTCGCGCGTCCCGAGGGCAGGCGATGGCGATCCACCGAAGCGACGCATCCGGCGTCTACAATGAATGTCCTTTCCGGGCAGGAGTCGTCGTGGGGATGAGGAAGGCATGATCGAGCGCATCGGACTGCGCTGGCGCCTGGTCGGGCTGCTGGCAGCGGTACTCGTGATCGTGGCGCTGCCGTATGTCGTCACGCGCTCGAGTTCGGAGGACGCCCTGGACTCGCGTGACTGGGTCACCCATACGGCGGAGATCAAGGCCAGCGTGTATCAGCTCGACGGCATCCTGCGCAGCAGCGAGGCCGCGATGTACGCGCGCATCGCCGGCGCGCCCGACAGTGCCGTGCTGGATGAGCGAGCCATGGCACCGCGCAAGCTCGTGCCGGGGATCATCGCCGGCTTGCGCGAGATGACCCGCGACAACGCGACACAACTGACCCGGCTGGGCGCCCTCGAATCGATCGCCAGCGGACGCATGGCCCTCACCGACCAGGCCTTGCAGCGCCTGGCCGCCGGCGATCGCCCCGGCGCCTTCGCCTCGATGGAGGATGCACGCAAGCTGTTCCCGGTTCGCGGTCCCATCGACGAGGTGCTCGCCGACGAATCGAAGCTGCTCGCCGACCGCCGTGCCGACGCCGCCAAGCTGGCGTCGAACAATCGCATCGTGCTGCTGGTCGCCGCGCTGGCGCAGCTCGCCCTGCTCGGCATCGTGGTCGTGGTTTCGGAGCGGCAGATCGCCATCCGCCTGGCCGCGGAATCCCGCGTGGCCGATGCGGTGAAGCGGTCGCAGCTCATCGTGCAGGCCGTGCGCGAGCCGATCGCGATGCTCGATCGCCACCTGCGCACGTTGCTGGTGAACACCGCCTTCGCCGAGCTCTACGGCTTCGATGCCGAAAGCGACCAGCATGCGCCGCTCGACCGTATCGGTGACGGCGCATGGGGCGACACCGCGTTGCTGCAGCGGTTGTCCGACGTGATCGCCCGCGATCGCGAACTATGGGATTACGAACTGACCCAGCGCACGGCCGACGGCATCGACCGCTTCGTGGTGATCAACGCCCGCCGCATCGAGCAACCCGACAGCGCCGATCCGGCCCTGCTGTTGACGGTGAGCGACATCACCGCCCGAGCCCTGGTGGAGCAGAAGGTCAACGAACTGAACCGGCAGCTCGAAGGCAAGGTGGAACAGATCTCGGATGTGAACCGCGAGCTGGAAGCCTTCAGTTATTCGGTGTCGCACGACCTGCGCGCACCGCTGCGGCACATCTCGGGATTCGCGGGCAAGCTCGAGATGGAACTCGGTGAGAAGGCGGACGATCGCGCGCGGCATTACATCGACGTGATCAACAGCTCGTCGCGACGCATGGCCCAACTGATCGACGACCTGCTGGTGTTCTCGCGCCTTGGCCGCGGTGCGCTGCGACTGCAACCGGTCGACATGCAGTCCCTCGTGGAGGAAGCCCGGGCACTGGTGGAGACCGATGCCCAGGAGCGCCACATCGACTGGAAGATCGCGCCGATGCCTATCGTGATCGGTGACGAGAACATGCTTCGCACCGTGTGGCAGAACCTGCTCGGCAATGCGGTGAAATACACCTCGCATCGCGAATTCGCGCAGATCGAGGTGGGGCTGGATCGAACGCCCGCGGGCGATTACCAGTTCTCGGTGCGCGACAACGGCGCGGGCTTCGACATGAAGTACGCGGGCAAGCTGTTCGGCGTCTTCCAGCGCTTGCACCGCGCTTCCGAGTTCCCCGGCAACGGCATCGGCCTCGCCAACGTCAGGCGCATCATCTCCCGCCACGGCGGCCGTACCTGGGCCGAGGGCGAAATCGACCGCGGCGCCACTTTCCATTTTTCACTTCCGGCATCCGATGTGCCGGGCTCCAGAACGGGTGACACATGAACAAGCGCGACCTGCGAACCATCCTCCTCGTCGAAGACTCCCTGGCCGATGCCGAGATGGCCATCGATGCCCTTCGCGAGGCCAAGCTCGCCAATCCCGTCGTCCATGTGGAAGATGGCGTCGACTGCCTCGACTGGCTGTACCGCCGTGGCGCCTTCGCCGACCGTCCGGAAGGCGATCCCTCCGTGATCCTGCTCGACATCAAGATGCCGCGCATGGACGGCCTTGAGGTACTCAAGCAACTGCGTACCGAAGAACGTTGGAAGCGATTGCCGGTGGTGATCCTGTCCTCGTCCCGTGAAGAAAGCGATCTTGCGCGCAGCTGGGATCTCGGCGTCAATGCCTATGTACTGAAGCCGGTGGACGTGCAGCAGTTCTTCACGGCGGTACAGACCCTTGGCCATTTCTGGGCGGTGCTCAACCAGCGCCCGGACGGCGAATAACACGCGACGACGGACGGGACGGCACATGGGCGGGCAAGGCCAGAAGGTCAGGATTCTCCAGGTCGAGGATAGTCCCCTCGATGCGGAGCTGGTGCTGACCGAACTCGACCAGGACGGGATCGAGTACGAGACACGGCTGGTGGACGACGAGCAGGCCTATATCGCCGCCCTCGACGAGTTTCATCCGGACATCGTGCTGTCCGATCTCAGCATGCCGGTCTTCAGCGGCGAGCGTGCGTTGCAGATCCTGCGCGAGCGTGGTTCCGACGTTCCCTTCATCTTCATCTCCGCCACGCTCGGCGAGGAAGCGGCGATCGAGGCATTGCGCAACGGCGCCACCGATTACATCCTGAAGCACAACACCGCACGTCTCGCCAGCGCGGTTCGTCGCGCACTGCGTGAAGCGGAGGAGCAGCGCGCCCGCTTGCGGGCGGAACAGGAGCTGATCCGCGCGCAGCGTTTCGAAAGCCTTGCGCTGCTGGCAGGCGGCCTGAGCCACGACCTGCGCAACCTGTTGCAGCCGTTGTTGCTCGCCGGCGACACCCTCGAAGACTACGCCGACGACCCGCGCCTCGCGAGGCTGGGCACGCTGGTGCGCGATTGCGGGCGCCGCGGGTTGGAGATGGTGTCCTCGATGCTTTCCTTCGCGCGTGGCGCGCGGCGCGCCGAGCAGGTGAAGCTTGGTGCCTTGCTGGAAGCACTGAACCTGCTCCTGCAGGGAAGCGTTCCGCGCACGGTGCGGATGGACGTGGACGTGTTCGATCCGGACGTGGCATTCGAAGGCAACCACACCGAACTGCAACAGTGCCTGCTCAATCTTTGCCTCAACGCCATCCAGGCGATGCCCGAGGGAGGCGTACTGCGCATCGAAACGGACCTGGTCAGCCTGCCCGAGGATTTCTTCGCCGACGGCGAGCAGTCGGCGCCGGGGCGTTACCTGCGACTTTCGGTCGTCGACAGTGGGCACGGCATGCCACCGGAAGTCCTGCAGCGATTGTTCGAGCCGTTCTTTACCACCAAGGAAGCAGGGACAGGTCTGGGCCTGTTGTCCTGCAAGCGTATCGTCGCCAGTCACGGCGGGCTCATGCGCGTACGCAGCCAGGCCGGCGAAGGCACGGAATTTCATCTCTATTTGCCCCTGCGCAGCGAGGACGGCGACCACATCGAACCGCAGGTCATGGACGCGAGCCTGCAAGGCGAAGCCGAGCGCGTGCTCGTGGTGGTGGAGGAAGCGGTGCAGCTATCGCTGCTGGTCGACACGCTCGACGCCTACGGTTATCAGGCTGGCGCGAGCCAGAGCGGCACGGCCGCGTTGCAGTGGATCGAGGCACACGGCGTACCGGACCTCGTGGTGATGGACGCCGACATGAACCTGTTCACCGGCGTTCGCACCCTGGCCGCGTTGCTCGATCACGGGTATGGCGGCGCGGTGTTGCTGCTGGCGCGGCCCGACGCGCCACCGAACCTCGACGAGCTGCCACAACTGGATCACCTGTACGTGATCGAGAAGCCGGTGCAGTCGCGGGCGTTGCTGCGGAAGGTGCGCGAGGCGTTGAATGCAGGTTAGCGACTGACGCTGCTCGGAATCCGTTGTTTGGGGAGAGCAATCCCTGGTGGGAGCCGACCCTGTCGGCGATCCCGCGGCAGCGGGCCAGGTCACGGCAAGCACCCATCGCCGCTGAAGCGGCTCCCACAAGAGTCGGCTTCCGCCGGGGATTGAAGCAACCTCAGTCGATCCCGAGCTTCTTCAACTTGTACCGCAGCGCCCTGAACGTGATGCCCAGCTTCTTCGCCGTCGCCGTCTTGTTGTAGCGCGATTCTTCCAACGCCTTGATGATCGTGTCGCGCTCGATGTTGGAGATGTAATCCTCGAGCGAGCCGTCGGTCGCGGCGCTGCGCACGGCGTGTGCGGCGGAGGCCGGGGCGGCGGCTTCCGTCACGGCAGCCAGCGTGGGCGTGACGGTGCGTTGCGGCAGCATCAGGTCTTCGGCTTCGATCGTGTCGCCTTCGCACATCGCCATCGCGCGTTCGAGGATGTTTTCCAGTTCGCGGACATTGCCGGGGAACTGGTAGGCCTCCAGCGCGGCAAGGGCTTCGGGACGCAAGCGGCCGGGTTCGCCGCCAGCTTCGATGGCCAGCTGGCGGAGGATGAAATCAGCGAGCTTGGGCACGTCGCCGCGACGCTCGCGCAGCGGCGGGACGCGCAGTTCGATGACGTTGATGCGATAGAAGAGATCCTGTCGGAACAGGCCTTGCTCCACTAGCGCGGCGAGGTTCTTGTGCGTGGCCGAGAGGATGCGCACGTCCACCGGAATCTCATCGCGGCCGCCGATGGGGCGCACCGCTTTTTCCTGGATGGCGCGCAGCAGCTTCACCTGCATGTGCAAGGGAAGTTCCGCCACCTCGTCAAGGAACAGCGTACCGCCCTGGGCGGCCTGGAACAGGCCTTCCTTGTCGACATGCGCGCCGGTGAAGCTGCCCTTGCGATGGCCGAAGAACTCGCTTTCCATCAACTCGGACGGAATCGCGCCGCAGTTCACCGGCACGAAAGCGCCGGTCGCGCGCGGGCCCATCTCGTGGATCAGGCGGGCGACCAGTTCCTTACCGACGCCGGACTCGCCGGCGATGTAGACCGGCGCCTGGTTGCGCGCGAGCTTGGCGATCTTTCCCCGAACCTCGGTCATCGCCGTGGAATCACCGATCAGGCGATCGGCACCGGGCGACGATTTATTGCCAGCCCCGGCCTTGCGCTCTTCCGAGAGGCGAAGCGCCGTGCGCACGAGGCGGCGCAGCAGGTGGATGTCCACCGGCTTGGAGACGAAGTCGAAGGCGCCCGCCTTCAGCGCGTTGACCGCCGCGTCGACGTTGCCGTAAGCCGTGATCATCGCCACCGGCATGTCCGGATGGTTGGTGGCGATCAGCTCGATGATCTCCTGGCCACTGCCGTCGGGTAGCCGCATGTCGGTGAAGCACAGGTCGTAGCGCCGGGCCGCCAATGCGCTCCGCGCTTCGCTGACACTCCCCACGGCGTCGACGTCGAGTTCCATTCGACCGAGTGTGATGGTCAGCAACTCGCGGATGTCCCGTTCGTCGTCGATGACCAGTACGGTCTGCTTGCTCATTAGGTCCGACAGGTTCGGTGAATAGTCCAAATGTAACCGCCTGGGCGGGATACGCAAAGGGCGGGGTTCACGCCCGTGCCGCCAGGGGAGCCGCGACGGCCGTGCGCGCGGGCGGCGTCAGGCTGATGCGGAAGCAGCTGCCGCCGCCGGCCACGCGCACGTATTCCAGGGCCGCCTGGTTGGCCTCGGCCATCTGCCGGGCGAGGTAGAGACCCAATCCCGTGCCGTATTCGTGCGTGGTGAAGAACGGCTCGAAGATCTGCGCGGCCACCTTGGGTGGGATGCCCGGGCCACGGTCGATCACCTCGAGGATGGGGATGCCGGCCTCGGAATGCCGGGCCACCAGCATCACCCGCGCCGGCTCGCCGGGCAGGCGGCCATAGCGCAGCGCGTTCTGCACCAGGTTCCAGATCACCTGCTGCAGGTGCTGGGGGTCCGCCACGGCGGCGACCGGTTCGCTGCCGGACACCGCGCGCAGGATGTCCGAACCCAGGTCGTTGCCCTGGCGGTACTCGGTGACGAAGTGGTGCACCCACTTGCCCAGGTCGAGGGTCTCCGGGCGCGACCGCTCGCGCCGCGAGAGTTGCAGGATGTTCTCGATGATCTCGTTGAGGCGCGAACAATGGTTGTTGATGATCTCGACCATGCGCAGGTCGGTATCGTTCATGTCCGTGGATTCCGCCAGCAGCTGGGCCGAATAGTGGATCGCGGCCAGCGGATTGCGGATCTCGTGGGCGATCGACGCGGACAACCGCCCCAGCGAGCTGAGGGTGAGTTCCTCGGCCCGGCGCGACACGAGGGAGGTGTCGTCGAGGAAGATCAACACGTGCGAGTCGTCGTTCGGTGCCAGGCGCGAGAAGCGCGGCACCACTTCCGGCGTGCCGTCGGCGAGCATCGTGGCGCTCTCGTCGAGCTTGCCGGAAGTGCGCCAGTGGTACAGGCGCCGGGACAGCTCGGGCGCGAGGCTGCCGAGGTCGCGCTGCTCGGCGGACGGGTTGCCCATGAGCATCCAGGCCGATTCGTTGAGCTGGTGGATACGGTTGCTTTCATCCACCAGCAACACGCCGGTCTTCATGCGCCGGATGATCAGTTCGTTGACCTGGGACAGGTTGGCCAGGTCGATGCCGCGCTGCTCGGCCAGCGCCTCGGAAGCCCGGATATTGCGGCCCAGCACGTAGCACAACGAGGCGCAGGCGAAGTAGGCGGCGCCGAAGAGGCCATATTCGACCATCTCGCGGTCGGTGCCGTCGGCCGAATCCAGGTCGAAGACCGAGTGCCCGAGCATGCCCAGGGTGGCCAGCGCGGCGAAGAACATCGACAGGCGGAAGGGCAGCAGCAGGGCCCCGGTGGCGATGTTCACGGCCAGCATCATGGCCACGCCCATGCGCACGTCGTGCATCAGCACCAGGGCCAGCAGGGCCGCAGCGATGTCCAGGGTGAGGCCGATCGACACGATCAGCACCGGCCGGTTGAGGGTCTGCCGGGTGCGGGCCACCATCACCAGGGCGGCCAGCAGGTAGGCCAGGGCGAACAGACGGGCGAATACCGGTTCCGGCAGGGCCGGCCAGTTCATGTGCTCGGGGCGGAACGCCAGCGCGGTGTAGACCGCGGCCTGGCCGAGCCGGAAGTAGTTGAAAAAAAAGAGTTCGTGGCGCGCGGTGGACTGGTTCGCGCTGGCTCGGACGGCGATGGTCGACGCGGGCGTGGACACCTGGATGCTTCTCCGCCGTGGGCCCCCGGGGCCGTGAATGGCCATCAGTATAGGGGGGCCGGCGGCGCCGTCCACCGGCGGATGCGGCATCGCCCCTTTCCATCCGGGGCGCCTTCCGGGAAAATACGCGGCCGTATTGCGTGAAATTGGCGCAATCGATTCATCCCCCCTCCCCGTGCAGGCCTCGTGGCCCGCACGCATTCACACGTTTTCTCCGTTCGCTCGAGGTATCGAATGAATTTCCACGAGTACCAGGCTAAAGAACTGTTCGCCAAGTACGGCATCGCCGTGCCGCCGGGCAAGATTGCCAACTCTCCCGACGCCGCCGTCGATGCCGCCAAGCACCTTGGCGGTACCCAGTGGATGGTCAAGGCCCAGATCCATGCCGGTGGCCGCGGCAAGGCCGGCGGCGTGAAGTTCTGCCGCAGCCTCGATGACGTCCGCGCCGCCGCCAAGGGCATGCTCGGTACGAACATGGAAACCTACCAGTCGGCCGGCCGTGCGCTGCCGGTGAACCTGGTCCTGGTCACCGACGCGACCGACATCGCGAAGGAACTCTACCTGTCGATCCTCACCGATCGCGACACCAAGTCGATCTCGTTCATCGCCTCCAAGCACGGCGGCGTCGACATCGAGCAGGTCGCGCACGACACGCCGGAAGACATCCACACCATCGTGGTGGACTTCGTCGAAGGCCTGCAGCCGTACCAGTGCCGCGACCTCGGGTTCAAGATGGACCTGAATCCGAAGCAGGTGGGCCAGCTCGTCAAGATCATGATGGGCCTCTACAAGCTCTTCAACGAGAAGGACCTCGCCCTCGTCGAGCTGAATCCGCTGGCGATCCTCGCCGACGGCAACCTCGCCGCCCTCGACGGCAAGGTGAACTCCGACGACAACGCCGAGTTCCGCCACGCGGACCTCGCCGCCATGCGCGACCTCACGCAGGAAGACGCCGCCGAAGCGGCCGCCGTCCAGCACAACCTCAACTACGTCACGATGGACGGCACGATCGGCTGCATGGTCAACGGTGCCGGCCTGGCGATGGCCACGATGGACGTGATCAAGCTGGCAGGCGGTGAGCCGGCCAACTTCCTCGACGTCGGCGGCGGTGCCACCAAGGAGCGCGTCACCGAGGCGTTCAAGCTCATCCTCTCGTCCGACAAGGTGAAGGCCATCCTGGTCAACATCTTCGGCGGCATCGTGCGTTGCGACCTGATCGCCGAAGGCATCATCGCGGCCGTGAAGGAAGTGGGCCTGAAAATTCCGGTGGTGGTGCGCCTGCAAGGCACCAATGTAGAGAAGGGCCGCGAACTGCTGGCCAACTCGGGCCTGGCGATCACGCCGGCCGACGATCTCAACGATGCGGCCCAAAAGGCCGTGGCCGCCGCGGCCTGAGGAGCGAAAGCAACATGAGCGTCCTGATCAACAAGAACACCAAGGTCCTCGTCCAGGGTTTCACCGGACAGCAGGGCACCTTCCACGCCGAACAGGCGATCGACTACGGCACCAAGATCGTCGGTGGCGTGACCCCGGGCAAGGGCGGTTCCGAACACATCGGCCTGCCGGTCTTCAACACCGTGCGTGACGCCGTCGACCAGACCGGCGCCGACGCCTCGGTGATCTTCGTGCCGCCGCCGTTCGCCGCCGACTCGATCCTCGAAGCCATCGACGGTGGCATCAAGGTCATCGTCGCGATCACGGAAGGCATCCCCGTGCTCGACATGATGCGCGTGAAGAACGTGCTGAAGTCGCACCCGGACGTCGTTCTGGTCGGCCCGAACTGCCCCGGCGTCATCACCCCGGGCGAGTGCAAGATCGGCATCATGCCGGGCCACATCCACAAGCCGGGCAAGGTCGGCATCGTTTCGCGTTCGGGCACGCTCACGTATGAAGCGGTGTTCCAGACCACGAACGAAGGCCTCGGCCAGTCCACCTGCATCGGCATCGGCGGCGACCCGATCAACGGCCTGAGCTTCATCGACTGCCTCAAGCTGTTCCAGGACGACCCGCAGACCGAAGGCATCATCATGGTCGGCGAAATCGGCGGCAGCGCCGAGGAAGACGCGGCGGAGTTCATCGGCCAGTACGTGAAGAAGCCGGTCGTCTCGTTCATCGCCGGCGCCTCGGCTCCTCCGGGCAAGCGCATGGGCCACGCCGGTGCGATCATCTCCGGCGGCAAGGGCACGGCGGCGGCGAAGTTCGCCGCGCTGGAGAAGGCGGGCGTGACCACGGTCAAGTCCCCGGCCGACCTCGGCAAGACCCTCGCGGGCCTGATGAAGAAGTAAGCGTCACGCGCTTCGGTGCATGATGAAAAGCCGCGGCCCCCGGGCCGCGGTTTTTTTTTTTGCCTTTGTGGGAGCCGATTCATCGGCGATCCCGCCGCGGCGGGATCACCCAAGTCTTGCCCGATGTCAGATCCTGGTGGGAGCCGGCCCTGTCGGCGATCCCGCGGCAGCGGGTCATCCAAAATCCGATACATAATTCAGAATAATCGCGTATTCACCAGCGTCATGCGCCCCTAACTTGTTGAACACCTATACAAGAAGGAGACGGCCGTGCTGCACCGAAATCGCGCAGTTTTCGCAATCCTGTGCCTGGCGACATCGTCACTTGCGGCGCCAGGCATTGCCCTTGCCGATGGGCATATCGAAGTAAGTCTGAGCACGCCTGCCGTACGTGATCCCTCGCATCCGGCTATGGTAGCCGTGCGGATTGAGAATTCAGGTGACAAACCCGTGTCGATCATGAAGTGGGACACGCCCTTTGTCGGGTTTGGCGGTCGTCTGGCAAAGTCGATTTTTCAGGTACACGATGAACGTGGAAACGAGGTCTTCTACAGTGGCTCGTGGGCCAACTTTGGACGTCTCACCATGGACTCGTTCATTACGTTGTACCCCGGCCAAGTCTTGGAAAAAGAGCTCGATATCGGCAGAGAGTACCGCTTCAAGCCATATTCGACTCACCGGATTCGATACGTATTGAACCTTGCCCATCAGCCGGATCCCGACGTCGTCTCGGGTGCGGAAAGGGCATCCTTTTTCCCATCTACTCAGACGGCTGCATCTTCCAGCGATATTCTGATATCGATCGATGATGCCGCGTATGTTCATCGTTCGAGTGCGGAAGGTGACGAACTGAAGTGTAACGCGCAGCAGGCGCAAACCATCTCGCGCGTACGGCTTGCGACAGTAGAGCGCCTTGCCGCTGCAGAATCTTTCATACGCGCACGCTACGTGCCCATCATTGAAAATGGGCCATCTCAAGTATGTGTTTGAGCCACATCCTCGATACGCTCGCTGGTTCGGTGTACACGACGACTCTGAGCCCGAGATCTATAGCGAAGGATGGGGTCTGAACAACAACGCCAGGGTATTCGAGACTGTGATGGCGACGTCAAAGCGCGCCTTTGGGATGGAGCAGACCATTCGGTGCGGATGTCCTGACATTTCCGACGAGCGAGTAACTGCGCACGTAGACACCGAATCGACGTATACGATGTATTTCTGCGACCGGTTTTTCAGGATTCCCCAATTTGACGTTACTGACTCGCAGGTCGGAACGATGGCGCATGAGTACACTCACTACAACGCGTTCTACCAGGGTACCGCGGATTATCGGTACGGCTATCAAGCTGTGCAGACCTTGGCGAGAGAAAATCGCGAGCAGGCGGTTCGAAATGCCGACAATTTCGAATATTTTTATACAGATACGGCACCGTACATGATGCGTCTTGACGAGGAGGCATTCGCCCCGATGGCTCGTTGAATCCCGTCATCGTTCAGATGAAGATCTGCGGCCGGGGGCGCGATTCTTTATGCTTGTGTTCGACGCTTGGTGGAAGCCGACCCTGTCGGCGATGGGTTCTTGGCGTGACGATCGGATGCCTCCGCAAACCGGCCCGCTGCCGCGGGATCGCCGACAAGGTCGGCTCCCACCAGGTCTACTCAACCTCGATGGCAGCGAGTCTTGCTGCTGTGGGAGCCGCTTCAGCGGCGCTCGCAGCATCCAACCAGGTCATCTGCGGAGCCTTTTGGGGCTGAGCATGTCGGCGGTGATGCCTGCTTCCGTGAGGTGATCCGGCATAGGCTTGCCCAGGATCATCGATGCGCAGGCTTCGGCCATGGCGGCGCTGGTCTGGATGCCGTAGCCGCCTTGCGCGGCGAGCCAGAAGAATCCCGGCGCGTCCGGTGCGAAGCCGCCGACGAGATCGCCGTCGGCGACGAAGCTGCGCAGGCCGGCCCAGGTGCGGGCGGGGCGGCGGATCGTCATCGTCGTGGTTTCCTCGATGCGATGGATGCCGAGGGCGATGTCGTATTCCTCGGGTTGCACGTCGTGCGGATGGACGGGATCGGCATTCGCCGCCGAGCCCAGCAACAGGCCTGCATCGGGCTTGAAGTAGAAGGTTTCGTCGATGTCGACGACGAAGGGCCAGGCCGATGTTTCGACGCCCTCTGGCGCGGCGAACGTGAAGGCCGACCGGCGGCGCGGTTCGAGACCGATGGTGCGCACGCCAGCCAGTTCAGCCACGGTGTCGGCCCAGGCACCAGCGGCGTTCACCACCACCGGGGCATGCCAGTGTTCGTTGACGATCCACTCGCCGCCTTCGTGACGGAGGGAGTGGACGCGGGTGTCGAGATGCAGCGTGACACCGCGGGCCTTTGCACCCCGCAAGAAACCTTGGTGCAATTCGTTCACGTCGATGTCGGCGGAATCGGGTTCGAAGAACGCGATCTCCGCGGCTTGGGGACGAAGCACGGGTACCAGCGCCTCGATGGCCTCGCGATCAAGCAGCTTCAGCGACGGCGTATGGCGACGCACGGCTTCGTATTCCCCGCGCACGCGATCCGCTTGCTCCGCGCTGCCCACGACAAGTGCGCCTCGACGATGAAGAAGGGGGTGGGCGGCGAATCCTTCGGGCGGATGCGAGAGGAAGGGTCGCGTCGCGCGGCTCAGTGCGCGTACCTGCGGGGACCCATAGCTTTCGCTGAAATGCGCGGCCGAGCGTCCCGTCGTATGGAACCCCGCGAAGGATTCGCGTTCGAGCAGCACGACGCGTGCGTGTGGCGACAGGAACCACGCCACCGACGCGCCGGCGATGCCGGCACCGATCACGATGACGTCGACAGGTGATTCGTTCATGCCTTGTCCTTCGACGATTGCGCGGCGACGACGCTGGTCGCCGCGAGGTCGGCGGTGACGTTGCCGAGCGTGGCCAGCGTGTCGGGCAAGGTGTCCACGGCGAGCATGATGCCGAGCGGTCCGATGGGAAGGCCCATGGCCTGGGCGACGGGAACGTTCGTCGCGATGAAGGTGACCTGTCCTGGCAAACCGACGGAGCCGAGGCTGATGACCACGGCGAGCGCCGCACCCGCCGCCAATTGCGCCACACCGAGCTCGATACCGAAAGCCCACGCGATGAAGCTCGCCGAGACCACGTATTGCACGGGACTGGTGAGCCGGAACAGCGACACCGCCATGGGCAGGACCAGCGACGTCACCGCCGTGGGATAGCCCAGCCGCCGGTCGGCGCTTTCGATCATCGCCGGCAGCGAGGCGAGCGACGACTGCGTGCTGGCGGCGACGACCTGCGCGGGCGCGATCGCCGAGGCGAAACGTGCGAAGGGCTCGCGTCCCCACACTCGCGCGACGACCAGCATCAGCGCGGTGACGATGAGGTACACGATGCATTCGACCAGCACATAGACGCCCAGCGCACCGAGCATGTGCAAGCCGGCCCTCGCGCACACGGAGAGGATCAGGGCGAACACACCCAGCGGCGCGAGGAGCAGCACCCATCGCACGACCACGATCATGGCGTCGGCGATCGCACGGAAGAATTCGACCGCGAGCGCGCGCCGCTCGGGGGCGATGCGTGTGAGTGCGAAGCCGAGGAACATCGCGAACACCACCAGCGGCAGCATGGCGCTCTCCGCCGCCGCCCTGATCGCGTTGGTCGGAACGATGCCGGCCAGCCAGTCCGACCAGCCGACGGGCGCGCCGGTAGGAAGATGACCGCCGGTGGCACTGAGCGCGGCGGTGAGCGAGCCACTGCGCGGGAACAGCGTGAACAACGCAGGGGCGGCAATGGCCGCCACCGCGGCGCCGAGCGACAGCAGCAACAGGAAGACGACGATCGCGCGCCGGGCGATGCGGCCCGAGGCGGCCGCATCGGTCGCGGTGTTCGCGCCGACCACGACCAGCGAGAGCACGAGCGGCACCACGGTCATCTGCAGCGCGCTCAGCCAGAGCTTGCCGACCGGTTGCACGGCATCGGCCACGTGTTCCGCGGCGGCCGGAGCCCATGTGGCCAGGGCGATGCCGGTCATCGCGCCCAGCGCGAGACCGAGGAGGATGCGTTGGGTGGCTGTCATGGGGCCGGCAGGTTCCAGGCTTCGC
>Ga0307412_10000966_pt1 | contig 16391 bp, 8 predicted proteins | sample DK1Cmetagenome_3_FD_203823 | JGI IMG/M metagenome (GOLD analysis project Ga0307412, IMG submission 203823) | Maize rhizosphere microbial communities from greenhouse at UC Davis, California, United States - DK15-C-1 | ecosystem: Host-associated > Plants > Roots > Rhizosphere > Soil | place: USA...
CCATGTGGTCCGTGGACAGGGCGGACGGGAAGCGCTCCGCTTCATCCGGGCCGACAGCGGCGTGCAGTCGCTGACCTACCTGGAACTCGCCGGCCAGTCAGGTAAATTTGCCACCGTCCTCCGGGAGCTTGGCATCCGGCGCGGCGAGCGCGTCTTCTCCCTGCTGGGCAGGTGCCCCGACCTCTATGCGGCAGTGCTGGGGACCTTCAAGAACGGCAGCGTCTTCTGCCCGCTGTTCTCCGCCTTCGGCCCCGAGCCGGTGCGGCAGCGGCTCCACCTTGGAGCAGCACGCGTCCTGGTGACCACCAGGGCGCTTTACCGCAAAAAGGTGGCACCACTCAGGGACAGCCTCCCCGACCTCCACGTGGTCCTCCTGGTTGACGCGGACGGGACGCCGGAACCGGAAACCCTGGACCTTGCAGAACTCATGGCGGCTGCCGTCCCTCTGCGGGACATCGAAGTGACCCGCCCGGACGACATGGCCCTCCTGCATTTCACGAGCGGCACGACCGGCACGCCCAAAGGCGCCGTCCATGTCCATGACGCCGTCACTGCCCACTACGCCACCGGCCGCTTTGCCCTTGACCTCCATCCGGATGACATCTACTGGTGCACCGCGGATCCGGGCTGGGTGACCGGCATGTCCTACGGCATCATCGCCCCGCTGGTGCACGGTGTCACCGTCGTCGTGGATGAGGAAGAACTGGACGCGGAACGCTGGTACCGGATCCTTGCCGAACAACGGGTGACCGTCTGGTACACGGCCCCCACCGCCCTGCGTATGTTGATGAAGGCGGGTCCGGACAAGGCGGCCGGGCATGACCTTTCTGCACTTCGGTTCGTGGCAAGCGTGGGCGAGCCGCTGAATCCGGAGGTTGTCATGTGGGGCCAGGACGTCCTGGGCCTGCCGGTCCACGACAACTGGTGGCAAACCGAGACCGGCGGAATCATGATGGCCAACTACCCGGCGATGCCGATCCGCCCCGGCTCCATGGGCCGGCCCCTGCCCGGGATCGAGGCAGGACTCGTGGCGCGGGACGCCGACGGAAAACCGCTGCTCCGTGACGGTGAGGCCTTGCTGGTCAACGACCCGGACTCCATCGGTGAACTGGCGCTGCGCCCCGGCTGGCCGTCGATGTTCAGGGGGTACCTGAATGAGGAAGAACGCTACCGTCGCTGTTTCGCCGGGGGCTGGTACCTGACCGGAGACCTCGCCCGGCGTGACGCCGACGGCTACTACTGGTTCGTGGGCCGCGGGGACGACGTTATCAAGTCTTCAGGCCACCTGATCGGGCCCTTCGAGGTGGAAAGCTGCCTGATGGAGCACCCCGCCGTGGCGGAGGCAGGGGTCATTGGCGTTCCTGACCCGGTGGCCGGCCAACTGGTCAAGGCATTCGTGGAGCTCCGGCAGGGGTATGGACAGTCGGAGGAACTTCGCCTGGACATTATTGGGTTTGCCCGCAAGAGGCTGGGCGCCGCCGTCGCTCCCCGGCTGCTCGATTTCACCCCGTCCCTGCCCAGGACACGCAGCGGAAAAATCCTCCGCCGGCTCCTCAAATCCCGCGAGCTCGGGCTGCCCGAGGGCGATCTCTCCACCCTGGAGCAGGCCCCGGAGCAACGGCCATGACCGCAGTGCGCGGCAGCCAGGGCCCCGTCGACGCCGACCACGCCCGCCACCTCCTGCGCCAGATGCTGCGTATCCGCCGGCTCGAGGAAAAGTGCGTGGAACTGTACAGTGCCGCGAGGATCCGCGGGTTCCTGCATGTGTACATCGGAGAGGAGGCCGTGGCCGCCGGCGTCCTTGAACCGCTGGCAGCGGAGGACTGCGTGGTGGCCACCTACCGCGAACACGGCCACGCGCTCCTCCGGGGGGTCTCCGCCGGGGCCATCCTTGCCGAGATGTACGGCCGGCTTGAAGGATGCTGCCGCGGCCGGGGCGGCTCGATGCACCTCTTTGATGCCGCTACCCGGTTCTACGGCGGAAATGCGATCGTCGCCGGCGGTCTGCCCCTCGCCGTCGGACTGGCGCTGGCTGACAAAATGAGTGGCCGGCACCGGGTGACAGCCTGCTTCTTTGGCGAAGGTGCAGTGGCCGAGGGCGAATTCCACGAAAGCCTGAACCTGGCAGCCCTGTGGCAGCTGCCCGTCCTGTTCTGCTGCGAGAACAACCTCTATGCCATGGGTACAGCGTTGGCCCGCTCGGAGTCGCAAACGGACATCGCGCTCAAAGCCGCTGGCTACGAAATCCCCGCCTGGGCCGTGGACGGGATGGACGTCCTCGCCGTCGAGGAGGCTGCCCGGCGCGCCGTTGACGCCGTCCGGTCCGGCGGCGGGCCGCATTTCCTCGAGCTCCGCACCTACCGGTTCCGCGCCCATTCAATGTTCGATCCGGAGCTCTACCGGGAGAAAGCCGAGGTGGCCCGCTGGATGGAACGCGATCCCATCCGTTTGCTCCGGGATTCCATGGACGCTGCGGGCCAGCTGCCGGCGGAAACCTGGGAAACCCTGCAGGCGGACGTTGACGCGGAAATGGCAGCCGGCATCGAGTTCGCCGAGGCAGGAACCCTGGAACCGGTGGAGGAGCTGACCCGGTTCGTGTACAGCGACAGGACGCCCGGCGCGGACCAGGCAGGCAGGGCAGCAGGATGAAGACCACGTACCGGGAAGCCCTGCGCGCGGCCCTCCGCGACGCCCTGGAACGCGACGGGCGGGTCTTCCTGATGGGCGAGGATGTGGGCCGCTACGGCGGGGGCTTCGCCGTCAGCCTTGGCCTGCTGGAGGAATTCGGGCCGGAACGCATCCGCGATACGCCGCTGTCCGAGTCGGGTTTCGTGGGCGCCGGCATCGGGGCCGCGCTGGGCGGGATGCGGCCCGTCGTCGAAATCATGACGGTCAATTTCAGCCTCCTGGCGCTGGACCAGATCGTCAACAACGCAGCGACGCTCCTGCACATGTCCGGCGGACAGTTCAACGTGCCGCTCGTCATCCGGATGACCACCGGAGCCGGACGCCAGCTCGGCGCGCAGCACTCACACAGCCTCGAAGGCTGGTATGCGCATATCCCCGGCCTGCGGATCCTAACCCCCGCCACGCTGGCCGACGCCCGCGGCATGCTCTGGACCGCGCTGGAAGACCCGGACCCGGTCCTGATTTTTGAGCACGGATCCCTGTACAACGTGGCCGGGGAGCTGGCGGACGACGCCGGTCCGGTGGACATCGGCACGGCCGCCATCCGGCGCCCGGGCACCGGCGTCACACTCATCACGTACGGCGGCACCCTTCCGGCCGTGCTTGAAGCCGCTGACCAGCTGGCAGGGGAAGGCATCGACGCGGAGGTCATCGACCTGCGGACCCTGCGGCCGCTCGACGACGCAACCATCCTTGGCAGCGTCGGCAGGACGCACCGGGCAGTGGTGGTGGACGAGGGCTGGCGCAGCGGCAGCATCTCGGCTGAGATAGCAGCCCGGATCAGCGAACACGCGTTCTTCGACCTGGACGCCCCGGTACAGCGGGTCTGCAGCGAGGAGGTGCCCGTACCGTATGCCAAGCACATGGAGCTCGCCGCGCTGCCGTCGGTGGAACGGGTGGTGGCTGCAGCAAGGGAAGCTGCGGGTACCCGTGGCTGAGTTCCGGATGCCGTCCCTGGGCGCTGACATGGAGCACGGCAAGGTGGTGGAGTGGCTGGTCAGGCCCGGCGACTATGTCCGCAAAGGCGATCTCATTGCCGCGGTGGACACGGACAAGACCGTGATGGACATTGAATCCTTCGAGGAAGGCGTCGTTGCCGAGTTCCTCGTGGACATCGGCGACACGGTGGATGTGGGGACGCCCATCGCCCGGATCACCGCCACGCCCGCGCAGCTGCCCTCCGGACGCCCCGCCAGTGACCGGACTTCCGCTGACCAGGCTCCCAGTGGCCGGGCTCCCGCTGACCGGAATGCAAAGCTTCCGCCCCCCGTACGGCACCTGGCGCACTCGCTGGGGGTCGACGTCGGCTCGCTCCACGGGAGCGGCACGAATGGTGCGGTGACGCGTGCCGACGTCGAACGCGCCGCCGCAGCGTCCCCCACCAGGACGCCTGTTCCTCCAGCACCGGCCCCGGACCGGGTGCCGGACGCGGCTTCCTCCGGCGCGGCCCGGGGCGGCCGGGTGCGCTCCTCGCCGCTGGCGCGCCGGCTGGCGGAACAGTTCGGCGTGAACCTGCAGGGCCTGTCCGGAACCGGGCCGGAGGGAGCGGTGACCGAGGCTGATGTGCGCCGCGAAGCAGCCGCCGGATCCCGGGTTGAGCCGCCGGGCCCGACGCCGGAACCTCCAGTGGCGGCGGCACCTCCAGTGGCGGCGGCACCTGCCGGCGCCGGGACGGGCGCACGGCGGGGCCGGAAGGAGGCCGCGGGCGGGAAGGCGGAAAGCCTCCGGCAGGCGGTGGGCGCGCTGATGTCCCGTTCCAAGAAGGAAATCCCGCACTACTACCTCGCCACAACCCTGGACCTGGAAGCTGCGATGGCATGGATGGCGTCGGCCAACGGCGGGCGGCCGGTCGCGTCGCGCCTGGTTCCGTCAGCATTGCTGCTTAAGGCCACCGCGCTGGCGGCGAAGGAGGTGCCGGAAATGAATGGCTTCTTCACGGACGGCTCATTCCACCCCGGCACTGCCGTGCACCTGGGAGTTGCGGTGGCCCTGCGCAATGGCGGGCTCGTGGCGCCTGCCCTGCATGATGCGGACGCCCTGACGCTCGACGAACTCATGGAGCAGCTGCGGGACCTCGTTGACCGGGCCCGGGCCGGCCGGCTGCAGCGGGCCGAGATGGCAGATCCGACCATCACCGTCACAAACCTGGGGGACCTCGGCGTGGAGAGCGTCTACGGGGTCATCTATCCGCCGCAGGTGGCCATGGTTGGCTTCGGCAGGGTCATGGAGCAGCCCTGGGCCCATCACGGCATGCTCGGCATCCGCCACGCCGCCACTGCAACCCTGTCCGCGGACCACAGGGTCAGCAACGGGCTGCGCGGCGGCCGTTTCCTGTCCCGAATCGACGAACTGTTGCAAACCCCGGAGGAGCTATGAACCAGCAGGACGCCCGAACGGCAGTGCAGGCGGCCATCGGCCAGGTGGCGCCCGACGTCGAACCCGGGGACCTGGCCGACGGCGCAAGGCTGCGCCAGGACCTGGAGCTGGATTCCCTCGATTTCCTCCGCCTGGTGGAAACCATCGCCGGATCCACGGGAGTGGACATCCCCGAGCGGGACTATCCCGCCGTGGCCACCGTGGGGGGCCTGGTGGAATACGTCGCCGCCCACGGTTAGCTGGGCACACCCGGCCGCAGCAAGCAAGGCGGAGCCAGTCAGCCGAACAGCACGGCCGCCTCCCGGTAGCGCGCCTCGGGAACCACCTTCAACGCTCCCAGGGCCTGCTCCAGCCCCACGTTGACGATCTCCGTGCCGCGCAGGGACACCATCGTCCCCCAGCGACCCGCAGCTGCTGCCCCCACCGCGGCCATTCCAAGCCGGGTTGCCAGGACGCGGTCGAAGGCTGTCGGTTCGCCGCCGCGCTGGATGTGGCCGAGGACGGTGGCGCGGGTTTCAATCCCCGTCAGCTGTTGCAGCTCCCGTTCAAGGGCAAGCCCGATCCCGCCGAGCCGCGGCCGTCCAAAAGTATCCAGGCCGCGGGGCGCGTACGGCGCATCCTGCCCCTCCGGCGTGAATGCCTCGGCCACCACCACCAGCGGAGCCCGCCCGCGGTCACGGGCGGAGGTGACCCAGGCGGCCACCTGCTTCAATGCCACCCGGTGTTCAGGGATCAGGATGGCATGGGCGCCGGACGCCATCCCGGCGTGCAGTGCAATCCAGCCGGCGTTCCGGCCCATGACCTCGGCGATCATGCAGCGGTGGTGCGATTCACCGGTGGTCCGCAGCCTGTCGATTGCCTCGGTGGCCGTCTGCACGGCCGAATCGAACCCGAACGTGTAGTCCGTGGCGCCCAGATCATTGTCAATCGTCTTCGGCACGCCGACGACGTTGACGCCCTGGTCGGAGAGGGCCTTGCCGGCCGCCAGCGTACCCTCGCCACCGATGGCGATCAGCCCCTCCAGCCGGTGGCGGCGCATGCTGCCACGGACCGCTTCCACCCCGCCCTCCGACAGCGGGTTGGTGCGGGATGTGCCCAGGATGGTTCCGCCCAGCCCCGAGATGCCGCGCACCGCCCGCCGGGGCAGCGGCAGCAGGTCGTCTTCCAGGACTCCCCGCCAGCCGTCCCGGAAGCCCACGAATTCGTAACCGTGCGCAACGGTGCCGCCCAGCACAGCGCCCCGGATCACCGCGTTCACCCCCGGGCAGTCACCTCCGCTGGTCAGGACACCCAGCCGTTGTGGAAGGTTCATGGGCCAGCCGGTCCCTTGATTTGCCGGGGTGCGGCGAAGTCCCTCGCCTGGCCGGCGGCAAGCGTCATGTCCCTTCCGGCCACCCGCACTTTGATGGGCATGGCGTTCCCGGGCGCGGAGGCGACGCTGATGCGGCCGTCCCCGAGGCGCACGGTCAGGAGATGTCCCCGGTACCGGACCTGGAAGGCAACCGCGTTGAGCCCTGCGGGCAGGTTGGGGGCGAACACCATGGTGTCGCCGCTCATGCGCAATCCGGCAAAACTGCGCTGGATGACGTCGATGGTGCCGGCCATGGCTCCCAGATGGATGCCGGCCCGGGTGGTGCCGTGCTGCGTGTCGTCAAGGTCGGCGTCCAGCGCCTCACGGTAACTGTCCCAGGCGCGGTCGGCGTCCAGGCCGGCAAGGACGGATGCGTGGGCAACGCGGCTCAGTGTCGAACCGTGCGCAGTCCTGGCCAGGTAGTACTCGATGGTCCGGTGCAGCTGTTCCATCGTGTACGCGTAGCCGAGCTCGTTGAGGAACGTGACAAGGCCCTCATGTCCCAGCAGGTACGGCAGCATCAGGACGTCGGCCTGCTTTGCGAGCTTGTACCTGTTGGTTTCGTCGCCTTCTGCCTCGAGTATGAGGTCGAGCCGCTCTATGCTGTCGTACGCCTCCCGGTAGCGGTCCCAGTCGAGTTCCTGCAGCTGTTCGTAGCCTTCGAACTGGCTGATCACGCCGTCGGGGCCTAACGGAACGTACATGGCCTTGCCCACATGGGCCCAGACGTCAGGTTCCCCGTCCGCAACGTCAAGCCGCTCCAGGAGCTCGGCAAGGTCGTTTCCGTGCGCCGAGGCCACAAGCTCGGAAGCCTGCACGCAGACCCAGGCCGCCATGACATTGGTGTAGGCGTTGTCGTCCAGGCCGGGCCCGGGGTTTCCCGGGTAGCCGGTGTGGTACTCGTCCGGCCCCACTACGCCCCGCAGGTGGTACCGGCCTGTGTCCTGGTCGTCTTGCGCCAGGGACACAAAAAACCGGGCCACTTCGATCAGCAACTCGGCGCCCCGTTCGAAGAGCCATGCGGTGTCACCGGTTGCCTGGTAGTACTGCCAGGCGTTGAAGGCGACGGCGAGGCCCGCATGCAGCTGCATGTGGGAGTGGTCCTTCACCCACCGCCCGGACTTTTCGTTGTACAGCCACTTTGGCGTTTCCTCCTTCCCGTCGCTGCCGCTCTGCCAGGGGAACTTGGCGCCCCGGAGCCCCAGGGCGCGGGCGGCCTGGCGGGCTGCTGGAAGCCTGCGCCACCGGTAATCGATCAGGGCACGGGCCACGTGGGGCGTCCGTGACGTCAGCAGGGGCAGCACGAACAGCTCGTCCCAGAAGACATGCCCGCGGTATCCCTCGCCATGAAGCCCGCGGGCGGTGACCCCGGCGTCCAGCTCGGCGGTGTGGTGGGTCAGTGTCTGCAGGACATGGAAGATATGGAGGTTGAGGACCAGCCGGACCTGTATGGGGGCGTCGATCTCCACCAGGAAGGGACGCAGTTCCCGCCGCCACGCCTCCCGGTGGGCGGACAGCAGGGCATCGAAATCACTGCCGGCCCGCTCCAGCACCGCCCTTGCCTCCGACTCGGGACTGGAAATCGCGTGGTCGCGCGACGTTACCACCGCCACCGTCTTGGCGACCTCCGCCGTCGTTCCCTCCTTGAGGGCAAGCGTGAAGGACTGGAAGTGCAGGCCTCCCTTCCGGCCGCGTCCGCCTGCCCCGGCCTCGCCGGAGGCAACGACGCGGAAGGCAGCCGCGACCCGGACCAGGCTTTGTGTGGTCTCCACCTGCACCACAGCCGTGCTGTCCGCCGGATCCCTGCGGTCCGGTCCGGGGCCGGTCCTGTCCCTGAGGTGGATCCCCTGTCCGGACGAGGGGTCCCTGATGTTCGCATTCCTCACTGCGGTGTTGATGCCGGTACGCACATCAAGGGTTCCGCTCCAGCCCAGCGGGGTGATGCTCGTGGCGAGGCCCAGCAGGTGCGGGTCGGCCATGGACACGAACCGGGTTTGGACCACCTCCAGGCGGCGCCGGTCCGCCGCTTCGAGCAGGAGCCGCCGCTCCAGGACGGCAGCGCGGAGGTCCAGTGTCCTGCGCTCCCGGAGGACAACCAGCCCTCCTTCGGACCACCAGGTTCCGCCGGCCGCGCGCAGGTCCAGGGGAAGGCAGTTGGGCCCGTTCACCATGTGCTCTTCCAGCAGCTCTTCGCCCGCCACCGTGGCCGCCACCCGGTTATAGACCCCTGCCAGGTACATGCCCGGGTAGCTGACGGGCCCGCCCTCGGGGGCCGCACCACGGACTGCCAGGTAGCCGTTTCCCAGCGTCGTGAGCGCCTCCCGGTGCCCTTCGTGTCCCGGATCGGGCCCCTCATAGACAAGCTGCCAGGGATCACCGGCAACCAGTCCCAGGTCCAGTTCCGCGACGTCGTTGAGCACGACGGCGGCGCCCGCCGCTTCGAGCTCCCGCCGGGTCCCGTTGCGGTCAATTCCCACCACCAGTCCGAAGCCGCCGCGGCGGGCAGCCTGCACGCCCGCGCCGGCATCCTCGATGACGACCGAGCGGGACGGGTGGACTCCGAGCCGGGACGCTGCCGCGAGGAAGGTGTCCGGGGCGGGCTTTCCCTGCAGCTCGAGGCTTGCGGCCAGGTTGCCGTCCACCACCGCGTTGAAGTAGCGGGTAAGTCCTGCTGACTCCAGGATCGCCGAGGCGTTGCGGCTGGACGTGACAAGGGCGGCCGGCACCCCGGCGCCGGAAAGCCGCTGCAGGAGCTGCAGCGTTCCCGGGTAGGCCTGGATCCCGCCGCGTTTCAGGCGTTCCAGGAACAGGCGGTTCTTCAGGGCACCAAGGCCAACCGCTGTCCATGCCCCCGCCTCGTCGGCCTGCGTCCCGCGGTCTATCTCCACCCCCCTGGCGGCGAGGAACTTCAGGACGCCATCCTCGCGGCGAAGGCCGTCGATGAAGTTCAGGTAGTCGGCCTTGGTCATCGGGGCCCGGTTTGCCGTCGGCGGGATCCGGGGGTCCTGCAGGATCCGGTCGAACGCGTCCTTCCAGGCGGCGCGGTGCACGGATGCGGTGTTGGTGACCACGCCGTCCAGGTCGAAGATCACGGCGTCGAAGGGCGGCTTCGCAGCAGCAGCGGTCGGCGACGTGGTCATGGCTTCATCAGTACCAGTGAAGGCGCCGCCGCTTCCAGTGCCTTTAGGCCTGTTTGCCCAGCCGCTGTTCGGCAGCCGCGATGATGGGGATGGTGCGCAGGTACGTGTCGGGGTTCAGCGAGATGGAGTCGATGCCCTGGTCCACCAGGAATTCGGCGAGGTCGGGGTGGTTGCTGGGGCCCTGGCCGCAGATGCCGATTTTGATCCCGGCGGCGTGGGCCTTGCCGATGGCCTCGGCAATCATGGTGGTGACCGCCGGATCCCGCTCGTCGAAGAGCGCGGCGAGCTGCTCGGAATCGCGGTCCACTCCCAGGACCAGCTGCGTAAGGTCGTTCGAACCAATGGAGAAGCCGTCGAAACGCCGCGCGAAGTCGCCGGCCAGCACCACGTTGGCCGGTATTTCACACATCATGTACAGCTCGAGCCCCGCCTCGCCGCGGACCAGCCCATGGTCCGCCATGGCCTTGATCACGAGGTCAGCTTCGCCCACCGTCCGGCAGAACGGGACCATGACGATCACGTTGGAAAAGCCGATGTGTTCCCGGACCCGCTTGAGGGCTTCGCATTCCAGCGCGAAACCCTCCCGGTACTGTTCGCTGTAGTAGCGGGAGGCTCCGCGGAAGCCGAGCATCGGGTTCTCTTCGGGTTGTTCGAAGGCGCCGCCTCCGATGAGGTGGCTGTATTCGTTGGTTTTGAAGTCGCTGAGGCGGACAATAACGGGCTTGGGGTAGAAGGGCGCCGCGATTTTCGCGATCCCGGTGGCCAGGACATCGATGAAATACTCCCGGCGGTCCGGGTAGCCCCGGGTCAGGTCTTCGATCAGCGCGGCGGCCTCCGGATCGGCGACACGCTCGGGATGGACCAGGGCCATGGGGTGGATGCGGATCAGGTTGTTGATGATGAATTCCATCCGCGCGAGGCCGACGCCCGCGGCCGGCAGGCGCCACCACTTGAATGCGGCGGCAGGGCTGCCAATATTGACCATCACAGCCGTCCGGGTGGCGGGAAGGGTGGCCATGTCCACTTCCTCCACGGCGAAGTCCAGCAGCCCTTCATAGACGTGCCCTTCTTCGCCTTCGGCACAGGACAAGGTCACCGCTGCGCCGTTGGCAAGGACTTCCGTTGCGTTCCGTGTGCCGACGACGGCCGGCACCCCCAGTTCGCGGCTGACGATCGCGGCGTGGCTGGTGGGTCCTCCATGGTCGGTGACGATTCCTGCCGCCCGCTTCATCACCGGCACCCAGTCCGGATCGGTCATCCGGGTCACCAGGACCGAACCGTCCACGAAGTCTTCAATGTCCTTTGCGTCGCGGATGACGCAGGCAGGACCCCGGGCAATGGAGTCCCCGATTGCGGCCCCGGCGGTCAGGAGCCTGCCCTGCTGCCGAAGACGGTACGTCCGGAAGGTTGAGCCCGTCTTTTGGGCCTGCACGGTTTCCGGCCGCGCCTGGACCATGAACAGTTCGCCGGTGATGCCGTCCTTTGCCCACTCCATGTCCATCGGGCGCCCGTAGTGGTCCTCAACGGCCGCGGCCCACCGTGCAAGGAGGACAACTTCCGGGTCCGACAACACCAGCGACCTGCGTTCGTGCGGGGTGGTTTCCACCATTTTCGTGCGGGCGTCGCCGCCATGGCTGTAAACCATTTTCCGTTCTTTGGCCCCCACGTGCCGTTCAATGACGGGGTTCAGCGAAGCATTGGCGAGCAGGGGCTTGAACACCTGGTACTTGTCCGGGTTGACGGTTCCCTGCACCACGGTTTCCCCGAGTCCCCACGCGGCACTGATGAGGACGGCGCCGGGAAACCCCGACTCGGTGTCGATCGAGAACATCACTCCTGAAGCACCGACGTCGGACCGCACCATCCGCTGGACGCCCACGGACAGGGCAACATCGAGGTGGTCAAACCCCTTGATCTCGCGGTAGGTGATGGCCCTGTCGGTGAACAGCGAGGCGTAGCAGCGGCGGCAGGCGTCCAATACCGCCCGCTCCCCCGCCACGTTCAGGAACGTCTCCTGCTGGCCGGCGAAACTGGCATCGGGCAGGTCTTCAGCCGTGGCGCTGCTGCGGACGGCCACCGGCACCTGCTGCTCCCCCGCCCGGCGGCAGAGCGCCCGGTAGTGTTCGCGGATATCGGCCGCCGTGTCCTCGGGGAAGGTCGCTGCCAGGAAAAGCTCCCGAATGGCGGCGCCTGCCTGCCGGAGCGTTGACTGTCCGCTGCGGTAGTCCGCAACGAGTTCCTTGATCCGCGGCACCAGGGCGTTGGCTTCCAGGAACGCCCGGTACGCCGAAGCAGTGGTCGCAAACCCTTCCGGAACGCTGACGCCGGCCGACCGCAGGGACCGGCTGAGCTCCCCGAGTGAGGCATTCTTCCCCCCAACGGAGGCGATGTCCCCGATGCCCGTCTCCTCGATCCACATCACACGGGCATTGTTGACGGATGGTGCCGCGGCAGCTTTCATTCCTCGATTTTGTGCCTGGCTGAAGAATGCGGGCAGAGGCTTTGGTCCCGCGGGCACGGGCGGCCACAGGCGGCCGTGGCTATGCCGCCCGCATCCGGCCCCGGATGGCCTTGTAGGCCCAGTCGGCGGCAAGGACCGCAGGAATTGCCAGGGCAGCAAGGAGGAGGCCGGCAGGTGGCGGCGGGGCGTGCCCCAGCAGCGCAGCGGCCTGGGGAATGTACAGGCAGGCGGCGAGGACCGCCAGTTCGGCCAGGACGGCCCAGGCCAGGAGCCTGTTGGTGCCCCAGCCCAGGCGCCACGGCGCCGCCGTCGCGCTCCGGCACGCATAGGCGTTGGCGAGCTGGCCAAGGACGACGGCGGTGAAGGCGGCCCCGGAGGCTGCCATCAGGAGCCCCGCCTCCGGGGCTTCGCCGCGGATCCAGCCGCCGCCAAACAGCACGGCGGAGAACGCCGCCATTTCCACCGCCGCTTCCACGGGCCCCAGCACGCAGAAAACCCGGATCATGAGCTGCCTGTCCATCAGGTGCCGCCGCTCCGGCGGCCGGGCCAGGACATGCTTGCCCGGAGGCTCAGCCCCCAGTGCCAGCGCGGGAAGCAGGTCGGTGCCGATGTCCAGGGCCAGGATCTGGAGCACGCCGAGGGCAAGCGGAAACTGTCCGCCGGAGAGCGCCCAGATGACGAAAGGGGTCAGCTCGGCCACGTTGTCCGTGAGGTGGTACGTGAGGAAGCGGTGGATGTTGGAATAGGTGGCGCGGCCTTGCTCGATGGCGGCCACGATGGTGCCAAAATGGTCGTCGAGGAGGACCAGGTCTGCGGCTTCGCGGGCCACATCGGTGCCGGTCAGGCCCATGGCGACGCCGATATCGGCTTCGCGGAGCGCCGGCCCGTCGTTGACGCCGTCTCCCGTCATGGCAACAACGTGGCCCCTGGACTGCAGGGCCCGGGCCACACGGAGTTTCTGCTCCGGGGACACCCTGCTCACCACCACCCCGTCCCGGTCCAGCAGTGCACCGAGCATCTGTTCGTCATCCGGGAGGCCGGCGCCCTCCACCACAACCTCCGGAGTCCCGATCAGGCCGATTTCGCGGGCGATGGCGGCGGCAGTTTCAGGATGGTCGCCAGTGATCATGGCCAGTTTGAGTCCTGCCCGGCGCGCCGTCCGGATCACTTCGGCCACGTCGGGCCTGGGCGGATCATGCAGGCCGATCAGTCCCAGCAGTTCCATGCGCCGCTCGATGAGCTCCGCGGGGCACGACTGCCACCCGCCGGCCGCGGCAGGAGGATCATCGGCGTCCAGCCGGCGTCGTGCGACTGCGATCACCCGCAGGCCCCGTGATGCCATGCCCTGCACCTCGTCCCGCAGGAGCGCCGGCACGTCGCAGCACAAGGGAAACACGGCTTCTGGGGCGCCTTTGCAGTACGCGTCCGTTCCGACAACCGCCGTTTCCCGGCGGCGCGCGGGGTCAAAGGCAATGCGGCGCAGGGGTGTTTGCCGCTCCGCCGTCCGTCCGGTAAGCCTGCGGGCAAGTGCATCGATGGCTGCTTCCATCGGATCCCCCTGTGCCCGCCATTGCCCGTCGCGGAACTCTGCGCCGCCCTGGGATGCGGCGAGCGCCGCGAGCGCTGCCTCAGCCGCCCGGCCGATCCCTTCCCCCTGCACCGCCGCTTCAGGCTGGTACCCCTCGCCCGCCACCTGGACGCGGCCCGCCGTCGTGAGGACTTCAACGGCGTTCATCCTGTTTTGGGTCAGCGTGCCGGTTTTGTCGGTGCAGATGAAGGTGGTGGATCCCAGGGTCTCCACGGCTTCCAGGTTGCGCACCAGCGCCTTGCGGGAGGCCATGCGCTGCGCACCCATGGCCAGTGAAAGGGTGACAGTGGGCAGCAGCCCTTCGGGGACGAGGGCCACGGCCACGCCGATGGCGAAGAGGAAGGCGTCCCGCCACTGGAAGCCCACCAGCAGCGAGGTGATGAAGAAGAGTGCGGCAATTGCCAGGGCCACACCGGCGATGACCCGGACTATCCTGCGCAGCTCGAGGGACAGCGGGGTGGGGGGAGGCGCGGCCTGGTTTGTGAGCGCAGCGATCCCGGCCAGCCGGGTCCGGGCACCGGTTGCCGTCACAACCGCTTCGCCCTCCCCGTTGACCAGGAAGGTTCCACCCCATGCGGCATCGCCCGCCTGCTTGGGCACCAGCTCGCTCTCGCCGGTCAGCATGGACTCGTCCACCGCGCAGGCTGATGCCGTGGCCAGGACGGCGTCGGCCGGAACGCGGTCGCCTGCGGCCAGGAGCACCACGTCGCCGGCCACGAGTTCGCTCGCGTGGACCGTGCGCACCCGTCCGTCCCGCCGCACCACCACGTCCGCGGGCAGCAGCCCGCGGAGCCTGGCGGCTGCATGCTGGGCACGTTCCTGCTGGATGTGGGCGAAGACGCCGTTGACGATGACGACGACGACAATCGCCACTGCCAGCTGCGGCATGTCGGCGACGTAGGCAAGCACAGCGGCGCACCACAGCATCAGGGCAAAGAAGTGGGTCATCTCGCCCCAAAGTTTCCGCCATTGGGGAACGGGCTTTTCCGCCGGAAGGAGGTTGGGTCCTGTCCGCTGGAGAAGCTCCGCCGCCTGCCTGGAGGTCAGGCCCTCCGCCGTCCTCACATGTACTCCGCCTCCCGGCTGGTGGCCCCGGTAGGGCTGGAGGTCATGCCCGGAAGGCGGTCTGCCCCGTGAAGCGCCCGCAACCCGTTCACGATCGTGGCCAGGTCGACGAGTTCCTGGAGGAGGGCCCCGGTGACCGCGGGGATGTAACCCGTCATGGCCACCGCCATCAACGCGATGCTGGCACCTATTCCGGTCCAGATGCTGGTCAGCGCCACAGCGAGGGTGCGCTTGCCGATGGCTACTGCCAGGGCCACCTTGGAGAGGTCGTCCAGCATGACCACGACGTCGGCGGACTCGCTCGCCGCCGTCGCACCTTTTGCTCCCATGGCGACCCCGACATCGGCAGCGGCCAGGACGGGGGCGTCGTTGACGCCGTCGCCCACCATGAGCACCGGGCGTTCGGCGATCGCAGCCACCTCGCTCACCTTGTCAGCAGGCAGGCATTCAGCTTTGACGTGCCGGATGCCCGCCTCCCTGGCGATATGGGCCGCAGTCGCATGGGCGTCGCCGGTAAGCAGCATGGTGTGCCGGATGCCCAGCCGGTGGAGCGTGGCGAGCGTGTCCATTGCGTCGGCGCGCAGGGGGTCCTTCATGATGAGGGCGCCCGCATAGGTTCCATTGACGGCGACGTAGACGGCCAGTTGGCCGCTTTGCAGGGCGGCCGCCCGGAACCCGCTTGCCGTAGCGCCGACGAGGCCTGCCTTGCCTACCACTACCCTTTCGCCCCCGCACACTGCTTCCACACCCTGCGTGGCATGTTCCGTTGCCTGCGTCACCGGGAGGAGCCGAAGGTTCCGCGCGGCAGCGGCTTCGATGACGGATGAGGCCAGGACGTGGGACGAGAACTGTTCGGCAGATGCAGCCAGCTGGAGCAGCCGCCCGGCGGCGGAACCTTCGCCGTTGCCCTGCCCAGGTCCGGAAGCCAGCTCCACCCTTTCCAGCACCGGCCGGCCGGACGTGAGGGTTCCGGTCTTGTCAAAGACGGCGGTCCGCGCCCTGGCCAGCTGTTCCAGGGTGCTGGTGTTCTTGATGATGATGCCCTTGCGGGCAGCCTGGCTGGTGCCCGCAAGGAATGCCACCGGTGCGGCTATGAGGAGCGGGCAGGGTGTCGCCACCACCAGGACCTGGGCGAACCGGACGGGGTCCCCGGACAGCAGCCAGGCGGTTCCGGCCATGGCGAGGGCGAGGACGGTGAAGGGCACCGCGTAACGGTCCGCCAGCCGGACCACCGGTGCCCTGCTGGCGGATGCTTCCTCCACCAGGGCGATGATCCGGCTGTACTGGGAATCGGCAGCAGTGGCGGTTGCGCGCATCCTGATGGCCGCCTCGCCGTTGACTGACCCGCTGAGCAGCAGTTCCCCGCGGTGCCGCTCCACCGGCAGGCTCTCCCCTGTCAGCGACGATTCGTCCATGCTGGCCGAGTCCGAAAGGAGCCCGCCGTCCACCGGGACCAGCTCGGAGGGACGCACCACCAGCACATCCCCCGGCACCACCGCGTCGACGGGTACGTCGTCCAGGACTGGTCCGGCAATCTCACGGTGCGCAAACCGGGGCGCGCGGTCCAGCAGCGACCTCAGCTCCCTTACTGCCCTGCCGTGGGCGAAATCTTCAAGCCCCTCACCGCTGGCAAGCATGAGGATCACCACCAGCGCGGCGAGGTACTCGCCCACGGCGACAGTACTGGCCACGGCCATGAGCGCCAGGAGATCAATGCCCCAG
>Ga0307412_10000967_pt1 | contig 16388 bp, 13 predicted proteins | sample DK1Cmetagenome_3_FD_203823 | JGI IMG/M metagenome (GOLD analysis project Ga0307412, IMG submission 203823) | Maize rhizosphere microbial communities from greenhouse at UC Davis, California, United States - DK15-C-1 | ecosystem: Host-associated > Plants > Roots > Rhizosphere > Soil | place: USA...
TGCTTCGCCATCTGCGCGTAGCAGATGTAAAATTGAGGCCGCCTTCATGAGAGGCGGCCTTGTTTGTTCGACGTCACTATTTATTCTACGGCCGCCATAATCTGCAACCGATAATGGGTTGCATTGGTTGCCCGGCGGTTTGGACCACGCCGCAAATGCGGGGTATTGATGCTCGCGCGATCGCAGCTAGCTTTTCGTAACTGCTCCGATTTTCACCACGGTTACCTCCAGCGTCTGCCAACGCTAGTCGGTTTTCCCCGATATTTAAGGCAGCGCCTAGCTAAAACGATGTTCTTTGCTCGGCATTGGTGAGGCGAACGCCGCGTCGCCGATGGTGATGGCCTTGTCGCCGTCGGTGCGAACCAGCAACGATCCCAGCGTCTCGACATCGAGATGGACGATAGAATCCGCGCCCAGCCGCTCGATGTGCCGGACGGTGCCTCGCCACTTGCCGTCGGTCGGCGAAAGCGACAGGTGCTCGGGTCGGACACCGTATATGCGACATCCCTCTGCCTTGGCGATCGCTCCCTCAAAGAGGTTCATCTTGGGGGATCCGATAAAGCCCGCGACAAAGGCTGTCTGCGGCCCGTTGTAAAGCGTCATCGGAGAGCCTACCTGCTCAATATGGCCGCCGTTCAACACGACGATCTTGTCGGCCATGGTCATGGCTTCTACTTGGTCGTGCGTGACGTAGATCATGGTCGCGCCGAGTCGCGCATGCAGTTCGGTCAGCTCCATGCGCATCTGTGATCGTAGGGAAGCGTCGAGGTTGGACAGCGGTTCGTCGAATAGAAACACCTTCGGATTTCGGATGATGGCCCTTCCGATCGCCACGCGTTGTCGTTGGCCGCCGGAAAGCGCTTTCGGTTTCCGATCGAGCAGATGCGACAGTTGCAAGATATCGGCGATTTGCTTGACCTTCTCCGCGATTTCCGCCTTGGGTCTTTTCGCGAGCGAAAGGCCGAAACCGATATTTTCAGCGACTGTAAGATGCTGGTACAAGGCATAGGATTGAAACACCATTGCAATACCGCGCTCGGAGGGTTCTGCGTCGGTCACATCCTTGTCGTCGATGACGATTTTCCCGGCGCTCGATGTTTCAAGCCCTGAGATCATTCTGAGCAACGTTGACTTTCCGCAGCCTGACGGGCCAACGAACACGCAAAACTCTCCGGCGGCAATGGTGAGATCGATGCCCTTGATGACTTCGAGGCCGCCGAAGCTCTTTTTTACGCCGTCGAGAACAACACTTGTCATAAATTATCCTTTCACTGCGCCGGCAGTCATGCCCGCTACGATCTGTCGGTTAAAGAAGATGAAGACGATCAGCGGCGGTATGGTCACAAGCAGGATGTTCATGAACAGCAGATTGAACTGCGTTTGGAACTGTCCCTGGAAGTTATAGAGAGTGAGCTGCACGGTCACGTTTTCCCGGCCGGGCAGGTAGTAGAGAGGGTTGGTGAAATCGTTGAAGATCGCGATCGATTGGACGACGATGACGGTTACGGTCACCGGCTTCAACAAAGGCAGGACGACACGGAAGAAGATCTGCAACGGCTTTGCGCCGTCGATAATCGCTGCTTCGTCCAGATCGCGTGGAATTGTCGCGATGAAGCTCCGAAAGAGCAGCACGGTGAACGACAGGCCGTAGGCAACCTGGATCAAAACCATGCCGGAGAGCGTCTTGAACAGGCCAAGAGCCTGCAGTACCCAGATCGTCGGCACCACGGCAGGCGGGATCATCAAGCCGGCCAGCACAAAGGCATAGATGACCGCGTTCCATTGCGATGGCCGGCGCTGCAGGACATAGCCGACCATTGCGCCGAACAGGACGAGCAATGTGACGGCAGCCACCGTGATGATCGTCGAGTTGAGATATGCCAGCAGCAGCATATAGTTGCGGGCTTGGATCACATCTATGAAGTTCGTCCATAGATGCCACTCGCTTGGCAGGGTGAATTTCAGTGCCGCTGCATCCTGCTTGGTTTTCGCGGCCGTCAGAAAGATGAACAGGAACGGCATCACGAAGATCACGCAGCATGCGACCAACGCGGAGGCTCCGGTGTAAAACTGGCGCCGGGTCATATGTCGACCTCCTTGCGATTGAGCCAGAAGGTGAGCGGCAAGACGATCGCGGCGATCAGGACGAACAGGATGACGTTCCCGGCCGTGGATAATCCATAGAAGCCGGCCTGATATTGCTTGTAGATCACGCTCGCGAGCACGTCCGAGGAAAAGCCGGGGCCGCCCTTTGTCATGGCCCAGATCAGATCGAAGCTACGCAGGCCGCCGATCAACGAAAGGGTGATGACGGTGATCGTGGCCGGCTTGACCAGGGAGATGGTCACGCGGAAAAACATCTGCGTTCTCGTTGCACCGTCGATGCGCGCTGCCTCGTAGTAGTCGGCGCTGATGGATGCCAATCCGGCGATATAGATCACCGTCGCAAGTCCGATGCCCTTCCAGAGATCGACGAGAACGATCGAGTAGAGCGCCAGCGCCGGATCCGTCAGCCAGCCGGGACCGTGGATGCCGATGGCAGCCAGCGCGACATTGATGATGCCACGCGTCGGATGCATGAGAACGGAAAAGGTTATGCCGACGCCGATGGTCGACACCAGAACGGGAAAGAAGATTACCGTTCGAAGAAGACCCTGGGCCCAGAGTCCGGATGTCAGCAGGACAGCCAGAAGCAGGCCGAGAACCGTCTTCGCGGCCGACGTCGCCACCGCGTAGATGACGGTGTTCGTCAGTCCCTGGATCAGGAAGGGCTCGCGGAAGAACTGCTTGTAGTTCTCAAGTCCGATGAACACGGTCGTGAACAAGTCCCAACGTGTCAGGCTGAACCAGAAGGATGCGATTGTGGGGGCCAGAAACAGGACGGTGAAGATGACCGCCGCCGGCAGGATGAACCAATAGGGGTAGGGTGACTTGCGTATAACCATAGCGGCTCCTAGCAGCTTGCCCAGATATCTGCCGGGCAAGCTGCGTCTGGGAGGTTACCAGTTCGGCAGGCCGAGCTGCTTTGCCTGCTTTGCGACGTCCTGGTCGTAAAGCGCGGCTGCGTCCTTGGCGGAGCGGATACCCGTTCCGACCTCGACGGTGATCTGCTCGAGTGCCGGTCCTTTCACGGGCGACAGGAATTCCAGCGCCGGGCCGTTTCGGCCTTCCGTCTGGAAATACGGAAGCATGTCCGTGACTGCCTGCGGAACGTCCTTGGGAAGCTCGCAGCCCTTGATCAGATACGGACCCGACGGCACCGCCTTGGCCATCAGCTCGCAACCTTCCTTGGAGGCTACGAAATCGAGGAACTTCTTAGCCTCCTCGAGATGTTCGGCCTTCGCAGAAAGATAGAGTGCTGCCGGCATCCAGATCGTCAAACCGTTCTTGGCGGCATCGGTCCCGGGTTCAGCGAAAAATCCGACGTCTTGAACGTTGTCGGGAAAGTTCTGCTGGATGTTGCCGATGCCGAAGGTCAGGCTGGGGTAATGTGCTGCTTCGCCCGTCGAGACCATGCGCATGCCGTCATCGAAGGTTGCGGCGCCGAAATCCTCGTTGAAGAAGCCTGCTTTCGCCACTTCTTCCTGGTGCTCGAAGCCGCGAAGTGCCGCAGGTGTCGTGGCATACTTCACCTTGTTGGCAGTGTAGTCGTCAGCAAAGGTCGGCACCTCGGTCTGAACGTTGAAGAAATCAGCCAGGACAAAGATCTGCGATGTCCAGGTCGTGCCGTAAGTCTGGGCGATGGCGACCTTGCCGGCAGCCTTGACCTTCTCGTTGTTGGCGATGAATTCGGCCCAGGTCTTTGGCGGCTGCAGGCCGAGCTCGGCATAGATCTTCCTGTTGTAGAAGATGCCGCCACCCATCGCCGGACCAAACGGAATACCGCGGACGTGACCGTCGGCTCCGCTGACGACCTTCTTGAAGCTCTCAAGGATGCCCGCGGCGGATGGCAGATCGGAGAGATCGGCCATTGTCTGCTCAGGCTTCAGGGCTTTGAAAAGCGAGCCGCTGTTATACTGGAAAACATCCGGCATCTCGCCGGTTGCCAGACGGGTCTTGACGATGTTGTCGCCTTCGGAACCACCCGCACGCTGCTCGACGTCGAAGGTCACATCGGGGTTTTTCTCGCTGTAAGCCTTGGAAACGGCATCGAACGAAGCGATCGTTTCCGGGTTTGTGTCGATCAACACGCTCAAGGTCACATCGGCGTGGGCGACGCTACTCGCCAGCGCCAACGTAGCCGCTGCGATGATGCTGCATTTCCTCATTCGCATTGTCATCTTCTCCTCCAAAGACGGGCGATTTGCCGTTACAATTAGTCATGTCGTTCGCGCGCTTGCCGCGCTTTCTGATCAAATGTCGAACGTTATCGAGTGGCGTCCCTGTCTGATCTGGACACGCGCGTCACCCGCCATGTCGGCACCGTTCACCTTCATGTTCTGCCTTACACGGTTTGCGCGTATGTGTGCCGTAATACCATCAGGAATTTCAAGATGGCACGTCACCTTTCCGCCCTCAACACTCCATCCGGCCTCGATGCGACCAAGCCGTGTGTCGTGCCATGCCGAAACGGGAGACAGAGTCGGAAGGATCGCGGGATCGAACTCAATTTCCTCAAATCCCGGCTTGTCCTCGAGGGGCCGGATCCCGGCCACATCCTCGAATAACCATTGGCAAACGGCACCATAGGCATAGTGGTTGTAGCTGTTCATGTCGGGGTCATAGATCGACCCGTCTTCTGCAAGCGCATCCCAGCGCTCCCAGATCGATGTCGCTCCGCGCTCCACCTGGTAAAGCCAACCGGGAACCTTGCGGTTGAGGAACATCTTTTCCGCGAGGTCGAGCATGTCGAGACGGGTGAGGGTAGGCAGCAGTGCGGGCGTTCCGATAAAGCCGGTGCCGATCACGCCATCGGTCTCTTCCGCGACCCGGCGGAAATAGCCGCGACCTGCCTCTTCGTACTCAGGTGGAACGAGGCCATACAGGAAGGCGATCGCCCATGAGCTCTGATCGTTATGCGCAATGCGGCCCGACGGAGAGAAGAACTCGTTCTTGAATGCCTCGCGGATATTTTCAAGCTTGCCGTCGAGGCGCTGCGCCTCGTTCGTATTGCCGAGCACCCTTGCGATCTTCGCCGTCAGCTGCGTGGCGACGAAGTGGTAGAGCGTTGCGGCGCAATCGTCAGCAACGGTCGGGCGCGGCTTGCGATTGTCTCCGACCGGCTGCAGCCAGTCGCCGAACGTGAAGCCGTGTTCACCCCAAACCGCCGGGGGACGAATGATCGGGCCATCGGAAATACCCCAGAGGTAGTCCAGCCAACGTAGCATCGCGGGGAAGCATTCCTGCAAGGCGGCCTTGTCGCCATAGTGGAGATAGAGTTGCCAGGGGATGATGACGATCGCATCGCCCCAACCGGTCGAGCCTGCCCAATCGCCACGGTTGCTGATCGGATGCAGACGCGTCGGATCCGGCGAGAAGTGCGGTACCGCTCCGTTCTCTCTCTGATCGTGCATCACATCGCGAAGGAATTTCCGGAGGAACAGCTGGCTATCGGCAAGCCAGCACGCAGTGCCGGCAAAGACCTGGGCGTCGCCCGTCCATCCCAGACGTTCGTCGCGCTGCGGGCAGTCTGTCGGTATTTCGATGAAGTTCGATCGCTGCGACCAGATCGTATTCTCGACGAGACGGTTGACGGCGGACACGCCCGTCGTGATGCCCCCTGTCGCGACCGGGACCGAGGTGATCGGGATCATCTTGATGGAGGCCAGCTTCGCGTCGCCGGTGACTGTAACGCGGGCGTAGCGGAAGCCCATGAACGTGAACAGCGGCGCGTATGTTTCGACACCGTCACCCGACAGGGTGTAGACGAGTTCGGCGCGGGCGCTGCGATAGTTGCGATTGTCGAAAAAATTGTTGGGGCCGAGGACTTCGGAATGCTCCACGCGAACGCTGGCGCCTGCCTCGCCCTGTGCCTCGATCCGGATATATGCGCCGGCATTCTGGCCGAAATCATAGACCAGCCGTCCATCCTCTTCAGACCAGCTGTCGATCGGTTCGAACGGTGCGAGCTCCACAACGGCGGCCGCCTCATGCGGAACAAGCAAGGTCTTGTCGAAGACAAGCTCTTCCACGCCGAATGCGGCTTCTGTGCTCACGCGGGCGTCGTAATCCTCGCCGTAATAGATGCCGTTCCGCGTCACGGGTGTCAGCCCGCTTTTCCAGGTGGAGTCCGTCTTCACCGTCAAGGCGCCATCGATGCTGAGCTCGGCGATGGCGGCCGTGCGCTCGCCCCAGCAGTTGAAGATCGGGTTCGACGCCCACATGAGCTGGCCGCGATACCAACCGTCTCCGAGCCAGATCTCGATGTTGTTTTCGCCTGGCTGAAGCAGGCTGGCGACATCGTAGGACTGATAGGCGATACGATCGTCATAGCAGGTCCAGCCGGGCGTAAGCAGATCCGAGCCAACGCGGCGACCGTTGATAAAGGCGCGGTAAAGCCCGAGAGCGGAGATATTCAGCAAAGCTTCGCGAGGGGCATGTTCAAGCTGGAAGCTACGAGAGACGAAGGTGCCGGCGGTACCTTGGCCCTCATCGCACAATGGCGCCACCATGGCTGCCGTGAACTGAAATGACGAACCAGCAGCGACCCTCGGGCCGCCTCGCAAAATATCCATGTTTCCTCCCAATCCGCTTGCCGCGGGCATATAAAACGAAGTGTGTATCGTTATATGTATATCATTCTACATTCCTGTTTGATGTGCAACAGAAAAATGCCTATACTCGCGCCACGATTGATGAGAACGGCGGATTATGCAGAGCTTTCAAAAGGATAGTGACGGGCCGCAGACGCGAGTGACGATCCGCCATGTCGCGGAAGATGCCGGCGTCTCAGTTGCCGCGGTATCGAAAGTCCTTCGCAACGCATATGGCGTCAGCGCGCCTCTGCGCACGAAGGTCGAGGCTTCGATCGAGAAGCTCAACTATCGCCCTTCCGTGGCCGCACGCGCGATGCGAGGACGGACGAACACGATCGGCGTACTTGCGATCGAACTTTCCAACCCGTTCCTGCCGGGGCTGATCGAGACGGCGAGCAACACCCTTGCCGACAGCGGCTTCAAGGCGCTCGTCGGTCTCGGGCGCTCCGCACAGCCGATCGAGGCATCGATGATCGAGTCGATGATCGACAACAGGATGGATGGCGTTCTGATCATAGCGCCTCGCATTTCCGGCAAGGTGCTCGAGCGCTACGCCAAGCAGATCCCGATCGTGGTCATCGCGCATCACGAGCCGGACGCTTTGACATACGACACGGTCAACTCCGACGATCGGAAAGGCGCCTGTCTCGCCGTCGAAGCCGCTCTTTCGAAGGGCTACCGTGACATCGCCATGCTTGGCTACGACACGGACGGGTCGCCGGCCACCATCGTCGCCATGCAGCGAGAGCTTGGTTATCTGGAGGCGATGCAGGCAGCCGGTTTGAAGGCTCAGGTGCTGCGTCTTCCGCCTGTTGATGCCGACAGAACTGTGGCGTTGAACGATTTTCTATCCGCGCCCAATCGTCCTAGGGCGGTATTCGTCTGGTCCGATCTCGATGCTGTGCCGCTGATAAACATCGCGCGGATGCGAAACATCCGTGTCCCCTCGGAACTGGCCATCATCGGCTATGATAATTCGCCGGTCTCCGCTCTTCCGCTGGTCGGGTTGACAAGTGTTGACCAGGACGTCGTTCGGTTGGCTCGAACCGCGACGCAAATGCTGCTTGAGCGCATCGACGGCAGAGGCGATGCGAGGCATGTTTTGATCGCGCCGCATGTCGAGCATCGCGATAGCGCATGAAATGACGCCAATGCGTGCTTCGTAGCCTTGGCCTGCAACCCTCAGCCATCTTGTGCGCTCGCTTAAAACACGCTTAGCTGGCGTTACGGGAGCACGGTTGGGGGGGGATGATGGCGCATGGCACGCCCAAGGGGCTTGTGGATTGGTCCCGGCCGCTCAGGCTGCATCTTGGCGTTCTCGTCGTCGGATCGCTTCTTTGCACATCGATACCCATCATCTGGATGGCCTTCAGCCAGGGAACGAGCGCGGCAGTCACCGCGGGCGCGCAGCAGATGCGCGAAATGAGCCTGCGACTGATCGAGGGATATCGCAACACGTTGCAGGAAGGCACCGAAGCGGTGGCGCTTGCCTCGACCATGCAACAGCTCGTCTCCGTGCCGCCAGCCGATATCCGAGCGAAGGAAGATTTCTTTCTAGAAGTTCTGCGCAACGTCCCCAATGCGACCAGCGTCTATACCGGGTATCCCGATGGCTCGTACCTGCAGGTGATCGCTACCGCTCGCGATGACGTCAGGCAGACGCTGTCGGCACCGGAGGGAGCGGCTTTCGCGATCCGGACGATCGCCAACAGAGGCCAGCCAGACGCTGTGTCGACGCTGCGGTTTCTTGATGCCAACGCCCGGGTGATCGAGGAGCGCCCAGTCGAGTCCGCATCCTTCGACCCACGGCAGCGGCCCTGGTATCAGGCGGTCGTCCAGGATGGAAAGGCGGTTTCCGTCGGGCCCTACGTCACTGGAACGCTCAAGACGCCGACATTGACGATCGCCGCGCCGATGCGCGACGACGGCAAGGTCGTGGTCGGCATCAACATCCACCTGAGAACGATCAGCCGCCTCCTGGATACCAGCCAGATCTCGCCGCGCGCCCGGGCTTACATCATCGATGACGAAAATCAGCTGGTCGCGCACTCAGACCCCGAAATCATGGGCAGGCTCATGGACCTGTGGTCCCGAAGCGCCGGCGGCATTGGCGCAACGGCAAGCGGTTTCGATACCAGTCTGGCCACCGTGGCCAGTCTGAGGCGAAATTCAGCCTTCGGCGCCGGGGGGCTCGCGCGGCTGGACCTCGACGGCGAGCGCTATCTGATCCAGGTCGCGCCGATCAGCGTGTCCGGCCTGTTTGCCGGAAGCGAGGCGGCGATCGTCGTGCCACTGGCGGATCTCGTCGAGCAAGCCAACCGATCGCTAATGCACAATCTCATTATCGCTGCTGGCTTTGTCATTGCCGGTGTGGTCGCATCGGTGCTTCTGTCGCGCATGGTCAGCCGCTCTCTCAACCAGCTTGCCGGGGAAGCACGCGAGATCGGCAACCTCGATGTTCACGAAAAGATCACCTCGCATTCCTTGATCACCGAGATCAACATGCTGGCGACTGCGCTGGCTGCAAGCCGCCGCGCCATCAGCCAATTCGCGCTCTATATGCCCCGCGAGGTGGTTCGGCGGATCGTTGGACCGGGCGGGCCGGCGATCGTCCAGGCGAAGCGGCAGGAATTAACCGCGCTGTTTACCGACATACGCGACTTCACGACCATATCCGAGCAACACTCCCCGGAGGATGTCGTCGAAACGCTGTCCACTTATTTCGAGCTGCTGAACAGCATTGCCGAGCGACATGGCGGGACGGTTGTCCAATATCTCGGCGATTCCATTTTCGTCATGTGGAACGCGCCCGTCGAGACCGCAACCCATGTGGAAGAGGGCTGCCGGTGCGCACTTGCGATGAAGGCAGCCGTGGATGCGTTGAACGATGCCAATCGGAAGGATGGGCGTCCGCTGCTATTGACGCGATTTGGCCTGCACACCGGGCCGGCGGTTGTCGGCAGTTTCGGCGCGGCTTCGCGCCAGCAGTACACGGCAATGGGTGACACGATCAACGTCGCATCAAGGCTCGAAGGATTGAACAAGGAATTCAACACGGCGATCCTAGTCAGCGCGGCTGTGAGGAATGCGGTCGGCGATGGTTTCGATTTTCGACCGCTCGGCCTGGCGCAGCTCAAGGGGCGGTCGGGCAAAGTGGATGTGCTGGAACTTGTCGGGGCGCGCTCGACTGGTCCGGGCTGATGAGCTTTGGGTGGTTCACGGCTCAGCCCCGTCGGGCACTGGCGTTCCGCCGCCACGGCGTCAGCGTCGATGTCGCACAAGCCGCGACAGGACGTTGCGCTTTTTCTTCCGTGGGATCAGGTCGACGTCGCTCAAGAGCCTTGCGCCGCCATCGCGTTTTTCCAACGTAATCTTGCGACTGTGAAACTCTTCCAGTTCGACCCGGTGCCCGACGCTTAGGATGGTGGCCTTTGGCAATTCGCCGATCAGCATTTCCATGAGCCGATCCTGGCTCTTTTCGTCGAGAGCCGAAGTAGCCTCATCCAGAACGATGATATCGGGGATCATGCAGCAGCAGTCTGGCAAATGCCAGCTGTTGTTTTTCGCCACCGGACAGTGTCTGGTCCCACGGCGCCTCGTCTTCGATCCTCTCCTTCAGATGACCAAGTCCGACCTGCTCAAGGACACCACCAATCTCCTCGACTGTCCATGTGTCGGCGCCCGCCGGATAGGTGACCGCCCTGCGAAGTGTTCCCGATGGGATGTATGGTCGCTGCGGCAGCATGAAGAGGCGTTTGTCGGGGCGGAAATTGACAGCGCCGTCGCCCCATGGCCAGAGGCCGGCGATCGCCCGGACCAGCGTGCTCTTGCCGGATCCGGACTCACCGGCCACAAGCACCCGCTCACCTGGCTGGATCTCCACCTCGGTCTCCTTGACCACGGCCGTGCCGTCGCCCAGCGAGACAGAGAGATCGTTCAAACTGAGGATTGCATCGCCTTCGGTTTCGCCTCTTTTGATACGTCCAAGCGCATCGCTCTGTTCAGCCCGCTCCAGCCCGTCGATAGACATCATCAAGGACGCGACGCGCCTTGCGCATGCATTCCAGTCGGCAAGCCTCGGGTAGTTGTCGACCAGCCATCCGAACGCGCTTTGGACGATGGTGAACGCGGACGCGGCCTGCATGACCTGGCCCAGGCTCATGCTGCCATCTAGGAATTTGGGCGCGCAGAGCAGGACGGGCACGACGGGCGCAATCAGCATCGAGCCATGCGAAACCAGGGTCGTTCGCATGTACTGGCGCGCGAGCAGAGCCCACTGGTGCAGAACGTTCCCGAAGGTCTTGTCTAGGTCGTTGCGCTCTTCGTCTTCCCCGCCAAGCAGGGCGATACTTTCGCCATTCTCGCGTACACGCGTCAGCGTGTAACGGAATTCGGCCTCGACCTGGTTCTTCGCCTCCGAGACCTTGACGAAGTGGCGGCCGATATAGGCGATCGAGGTCGAAGTGATAACGGCATAGAGAACGGCCGTGACGACGAGAAAGCCGGGAATGGTGATCACGGTCCCCGCGATCGGCAACGACAATGCTCCACCGATCATCCAGAGCACCACGATAAAGGTCGAAGCGGAGACGAAGGCCGCTATGACGCCGGCGACGAAATCGACGGGGGATTCGGTGGCGATGCGCATGTCCTCGGAATGCGCGCCTCCGGATTCTTGTGGTCACCGCCGATGAGATTTAGCTGATAGTAGCGACCGCTGGCCAGCCACCGTCCGATGAGCGCCTTCGTCAGCCATGACCGCCAACGCCGCTGCATCTTCATGCGCATGTAGACCTGAATGGTGACGAGGGCGACACTTCCCAGCACGAGCGGCGGGAAAAGGGCGCCGAGGAAATAGACCGTCGGCGCATCGCGCTTCTCGATCGCGTCAAAAAGGCCGCGGTTCCAGACGTTTATGCCGTATTGGAAACCGACATTCAGTCCGATGAGCGCCAGCAGGCCGATGGATAGTGGCCAGGCCAGCGTATCGCCGCGCCGTGTCCAGTAGCCACGCGCGCTGATCCAGAACCTCTTGAGCAGGTAAGCCTTGCGTGCCCTCGACTTCCTCGGGCGTCATGTTTTCTTCGGGTTTCGGGATGTCCGGTGGAGGGTCTATGTCAGCTACATCAGGCGTCGGCGCCTGATCGTGGACCGGGTTTACATCGTCACCCGGTCGGGTGCTGCCAGCATTGGTCGGATCAATATCATCGTCCCTCATAAGGGCTAAACGTTCTGAAAATCAGAAAGTTTCAAGACTGAAGGACAGAGATCAGTGTCTGCCGCGTGGCTCATCGCTTTCGTCGACAATCGACGGCAGAAACGATTGCACCTCCGCCCGCTCTCTGTCGGGAAGGATTGCAATCCTGGTTCGCCAGAAGCGCTCGGCTTCGGGCGTGTCTTTGTCCCAGGCTCGGGTGGAGGCCTTGTTGTCGTCAAAAGCTGCCAACCGCCGCCCTCCGAGATGGCGATATTCGTCTGCTGTCTGCTTGGCGCGGTTGATCATCCTGGTCTCCTTTCCACAGAGCCCGATGGCAAAGCGCCCGGCACTGCGAGCGCTTCGCCACAGGAGAGTCTCGGATGGGTTTATTCGGAGATAGTTATTGAACGAGGTTTCCAGCAGGTTTGTTCCCGGCCGGCCTTGGCACAGATGCCCAGACGCTAAACCTGAACGGATATTATCGTATCCACAGACACCGATCCCTCGATAACGCCTCGTCTCACGTCCTGGCGCCCGTGCTCGATCTCGATCACGGTGTAAAGCTTGTCGTCCCGGAAGGCGCTGGCGTTCACCGTCGTCACGTCATCCGCCGGTGCGGTGTCGACTTCCATGAAGTCGAGCTCCTTGGACGCCGCAACGATGCGAGCGTCCCCTGCCGTGCGGGCGGCAACCACGAGACTGCCATGTCCGGGCGAATTATCCCAACGCGGATCCCTTGGCTCGGCAATGGGCTCGAGACGATAGATGTTGAGAGCTTCGCCCTGTCCGACAGCCTCGGATCCCGTGCGTGCTGCATCTTCGATTTGCGCCTGGCTTTCGACGGATTTCCCGAAGGTATTTGCGGTCGTGGCATTGTTGTCGGCGCTTTCACCGTTTCGTACGACGTTTGACATGGCTTTCTCCTTCTCGTGAATGGAAAACGAGAAGCACCCGATGTCGTTCCACGGATCAGTGCCGGCTATCCGGTCGAGTGATCGTAGAGGGCGTTGCCGGTCGCGCCATCGACACCAGAGAGGCTGACCTCATATCCCCAGAGATGACGGATATGGGTGAGGGTCTCGTTGCGGCTGGTTTCTTCGAGAAGAAGGCCGTCATTGACCGTGTGCTTCAGCCGAAGCCTGCGGTCGCCGAGGAGATCGACGTCGACGACCTGGATATCGGGCTGCCTGGCGCTGACATCGTAGCTGCGGGCGAGTGCAGAGCGGATCTCCGCGTAGCCGCGTTCGTTGTGAATGGATGAAACCTCGCAGAACTTGTCGGCCGCCATGTCGGACAGCCTGAAAAGCCGGAACTTGCGGATCACGGCTGGGCTCAGATATTGCAGGATGAAGGATTCATCGCGGTGGTTCGCCCATGCGTCGCGCAAAGTCCCCATGGGATCGTTGTTGCCGGCCATGGAGGGAAACCAGTTCCGGTCCTCGTCCGTCGGATTGGTACAGATGCGTTCGATATCCTGCATCATCGCGAAGCCGAGCGCGTAGGGGTTGATGCCCGAGAAGCGGGGATCGTCGAAGCCCGGCTGGAAGACGACATTGGAATGGCTGCTCAAGAGCTCCAGCATGTTGCCTTCGCTGATCTTGCCCTGATCAAACAGCCGGTTGATGATCGTGTAGTGAACGTAGGTCGCGCACCCCTCGTTCATCACCTTGGTTTGCCGCTGCGGGTAGAAGTATTGGGCGATAATGCGCACGATCCTGAGGATCTCGCGCTGCCAGGGCTCAAGGATCAGACTGTGCTTCTCAATGAAGTAGAGAAGATTCTCCTCCGGGAGGTTAAGCGCTTTCTTGCGTTCTGAGGCATTGCGCTCCGCCTCGTGCGGATCGCGGCTGTCGACGGAAGAAGGCAGGGTGCGCCAGAGGTCGCTATAGGTCTGCTCCTCATATTCCAATCGTTCACGCGCCCGCTCGCGCACCTTCTCGGAGGAGAGGCGGGGAGGGCGGCGGTAGCGGAAGACGCCGTTGTCCATCAGCGCATGGGCGGAATCGAGGATCGCCTCGACCGCCTCGGTGCCGTGTCGCTCCTCGCACTTGGCGATATATTTCTTGGCGAAGTCCATGTAGCCGAGAATGGCGCCGGCATCCGTCCACTGGCGAAACAGATAATTGTTCTTGAAGAAGTGGTTGTGGCCGAAGGAGGCGTGGGCGATGACCAGCGTCTGCATGGCCATCGTGTTCTCCTCCATCAGATAGGCGATGCAGGGGTTGGAATTGATGACGATCTCGTAGGCGAGCCCCCGGTGGCCTTTGCGATAGAGGCTGTCCTCGTAAATGAAGCGCTTGCCGAAGGACCAGTGCTGATACATCAAGGGCATGCCGACCGAGGAATAGGCGTCGAGCATTTGTTCCGACGATATAATCTCCAGCTGGTTCGGATAGATATCCAGTCCCATCTCGCCGATCGCGATATCCTGGATGGCATCGTGGACGATCGATAGCGTTCCGAAATTCCAGTCGGAGCCTTCAAACAGCAGCTCGGAACTCTCCGCTCGCTTCGCCATATCGGTGTTCCCTCAGTTATGCGTACGCGCGCCGGCTTTGCGGCTGAAGAGCTTACGAAAGACCGGGTAGATATTGCCTGGTCTTGCGATGCGGGCCATGTGGAAGTTGGGGATTTCGCCATCGACGGTTCGGTAGGCGCGCCAGAGCGATGTGCCATTGTCGGTGGCGCCGAATATTTCGGTCTCGCGCTCGTCGATGATTTCGACGTAAGCGTAATATTGGCAAAGCCGCATCAGATCGCCGCGCAGGAGTGCCGCACATCGCTCCGAATCGCCGCTGCTGTTGTCGCCATCCGACGCCTGCGCCGCGTAAATGTTCCACATGTCGGCCGGGTAGCGCGCTTCGATGATCCGCTGCATCTCCTCGAGAGCCGTGGAGACCACCGTGCCGCCGCTTTGCTTGCTGTAGAAGAAGGTCTCCTCATCGACTTCATGCGCCTCATCGGTGTGCCGGATGAAGATGATGTCGATCCGGCCGTATCTGCGCTTGAGAAAGAGGTGCAGCAGTACGAAGAAGCGCTTGGCGAGATCCTTCTCTCGCTCACCCATCGAGGCCGAGACGTCCATCAGGCAGAACATCACGGCATTGGCGTTCGGCACCGGCTGACGCTCGAAGCGGTTGAAGCGAACGTCGACGGGATCGACATAGGAAATCCGCCGCCGGCGGCGCTCAAGTGCTGTAAGCTCGTCGCGCAAAGCCGTCAGTTTGCGGCGGGACTCAGTCGATAACGGTTTCTCGGTTTCGAGAGCGGCAATCTCGTCGGTAATGAGCTTCACCTGCCGCTCGCTCGGTCGTTGCAAGGCCATGCGTCGGCCAAAGCTGTTGCGCATGGTGCGGCCGATATTGATATTGGTGGGTGAACCCGAGGTGGTGAAGCCGACGCGTTGCGGCTTGAACGTCACCGTTTCCTTCAGGCTCAGCTTGACTAGATCGGGCAGTTCGAGATCTTCGAAGAAAAGATCGAGTACCTCCTCGCGCGACAGGATGAACTGAAAGTCGTCATCGCTTCCGCCGCCGCCCGCGCCATGTCCGCCACCGCCGCCCGCGCCGCCATCGGGTTTGGAAATCCGGTCGCCTGCGGAAAACTCCTTGTTTCCCGGCAGCACATGTTCCCGATTGCCCGATGTGGAAGAGGGTCGGAAACTCGGCTCGCCGGCGCCCCGCGCGGGCATCGGAACGCCATGAGCGGTGTCGACATCCGCTATCTTGTCGGATTTGATCTGATCCTTTATCGCCCGCTTCAGCTCGTCGCGGGCGCGTTTAAGGAATCGTTGCCGGTTGCCGAGGCTCTTGTCCTTCGGGTTAAGCCGGCGGTCGATGAAATTCGGCATGCGCCAATCCCTCGCTTTGGCTCCGGTTTTGGCATCGTTAACCGGCCTTGTTCACCCGCATGTACCAATCGACCAGGCGGCGGACCTGACGTGCGGTATAGCCGCGCTCAATCATCCGCTGAACGAATTCGTCATGCTGCTTTTCAGTCGAGCTGTCCTTCTTGGAGCCGAAGCTGATGACGGGCAGCAGATCCTCGACCTGACCGAACATCCGCTTTTCGATCACCTCGCGAAGTTTTTCGTAGCTTGTCCATGCCGGATTGCGGCCGCCATTGCGCGCCCTTGCTCGCAGGGTGAACTTCACTACTTCGTTGCGGAAATCCTTGGGATTGGCGATGCCGGCGGGTTTTTCGATCTGCGAGAGTTCGCTGTCCAGAATTTCGCGGTTCAGAATCTGGCCGGTATCGGCATCCTTGAAATCCTGGTCCTCCAGCCAGGCATCCGCATAGGATATATAGCGGTCGAAGAGGTTTTGGCCATATTCACTATAGGACTCCAGATAGGCCTTCTGGATCTCGTGACCGATGAACTCGGCATAGCGGGTGGCGATCTCCGACTTGATGAAGTCGAGGTAGCTGGCCTCCATTTCCTTCGGAAACTGCTCGCGCTTGATCGCCTGCTCGAGGATGTACATCAGGTGCACGGG
>Ga0307412_10000969_pt1 | contig 16373 bp, 15 predicted proteins | sample DK1Cmetagenome_3_FD_203823 | JGI IMG/M metagenome (GOLD analysis project Ga0307412, IMG submission 203823) | Maize rhizosphere microbial communities from greenhouse at UC Davis, California, United States - DK15-C-1 | ecosystem: Host-associated > Plants > Roots > Rhizosphere > Soil | place: USA...
GGCGCGAGGCGCCGGTGACGGGGGCGGCGCGTTCGTGGAGAAGGCGGTTGCCGAGGAGCACCAGCGACGCGGCGACCGAAAGGATCACGACAGCCGCGGCGGCCAGCGACGTCCACGAGTAGCGTCCGCGCTCGTCTTCACGGATCCGCCGCTCGATCGCGGGCCACAGGCCTGGGCTGTCCCAGTCGCGACGCATCGCCTTCGCGGCGGCCGAGAGCTCGTCTGCTGTCATGATTCGATCGTCTTCACCGGGCCGATGACCTCGCGCAGCTGCCGCCGCGCTTCGAACAGGCGCGCCTTGGAGGTTCCCTCGGGGATGTCGAGGATCGCCCCGACCTCGCGATGGGTGTAGCCTTCGACCTCGCAGAGCAGGAACACCTCGCGATAGATCGGCGCCAGTTGGCGCACGGCGCGCTCGAGCGTGAGCCGCAGCGGGTGATCCGCGGTCGATGCCGGTCGTTCCGCCGCCCTGTTCGCGTCGAGCACCCCGTCGTCCCGGCGCGCGCCGCGCCGCCGGCCGATGTCGTAGCAGGTGTTGATCAGGATGCGACAGACCCACGTGTACAGCGTTGCCCCCTGCCGGAAGGCGTCCCGGCTGCGGTAGGCACGGACGAACGCCTCCTGGACCGCGTCCTCGGCGTCCGGCACGTTGCCGAGCAGGTTGTACGCAAGACTCTTCATGCGCGTCCCGTGCGAGGTAAAGAGGGCCTCGAAGGCGGCGAGATCGATAGGCAAGCGGTCCCCGTGACCCTCGTGAATCGGACCTTGGACGCGTGGGCGGCGCAAAGCGTTGGGTGGACGCCGGGCCCGGTCGCAGCACCCCGAAAGGAATTTTGTCGACGGAACCCCGTCGAAACGGCATGCTTTGATCAGGACATGGGGCGCGACAGGACACTATGACACCGACCATTCTCGTCGTGGACGACACGGCCGGCGTGCGCGAGATGATGGCCGCGGTGATTGGCACCGCAGGCTACAACGTGCTTTCTGCGGCAACGCTGGAAGAAGCCGTGAAAGTGACGGAAACCACCGAACTGGACCTTATGGTGGTCGACGTCCGCCTCGGCGACCACAACGGCATCGAACTGGCGCTGCGGCAGCGGGCGCGCGGACGGACGCATCCGGTGCTCATCATGAGCGGCCACCACGACCCCGTGCTCATCGCAGAAGCTGAGCGCCTTGGCGCCAGGTTCCTGCTCAAGCCGATTAATCCCGACTACCTGCTCGCGCTCATCGAGGAGACGCTCAAGAACCAGGATGCCGGCTGACCGCGTCAGCGTCCCGGCGGCCGCACCACCACCACGACTCCCGTGATGTCGGCCTGGATGACCGTGACCGGCACGCGCGTCGCCCGGTCGTCGCGGTACTCGATGGTCGTTCCGTCGCTCGATGTCTGGGTCATGATGCCGTCGCCGACGGACCCACCGACGGGTCCGCGGCTCGACCAGCCGAACCCACCGCTTCCCGCTGCGGCGCGTCTGCCGTCCTTCGCCCCTGCGCTGCCGCGCCATCTGAGGTGCCGGGAAAGCAGATGGGTAGCCTGGTCGTCGTACGCGGCGAAGAGGACGCGCCGAAGTGCCCAAAATCTGCGTGCGAGGCTCGCCGGCTTTCTGACGGTTCGCGGCTCGTAGTCGAAACGCGAACGGGCAGGAACAGGTCTGGCTGGTATTGCCGTGACGCGGACGCCCGCGAGGGGCGCCCGCTGCTCTCTTCGACGACACGTCCAGACACGCTGGCAGACGAGGGCGCGACGCCTGCCTGCAGCAGCGCGCCTGCGAGTCCGAGGGCGATGAGCAAAGACATCGGTCCTCCCGTGTTGATTACCAAGCGGGAGGGAATCGTAACTCAACTGCTCTCGCCTACGCTCGTGTCTCCTGCGCCTCGTACGCCTGCTTCAACGTCGCGATGTCGATCTTCTTCATCTTCAACATCGCTTCCATGACGCGCTTCGATTTCTGCGCGTCGGGATCGCTGAGCATCTCGCCGAGCGCGGTAGGATTCACCTGCCACGACAGGCCGAACTTGTCCTTCAGCCAGCCGCACGGCCCCTGTTCGCCGCCCGCGGAGAGCTTCTCCCAGTACTCATCGACCTCCTGCTGCGTCTTGCATTCCACGGAGAATGAGACCGCTTCGGTGAACTTGAACTGCGGCCCGCCGTTCAGGCCGATGAACGGTTGGCCATCGAGTTCGAACTGAACGGTCATCGCCGTTCCCTTGGGTCCGGGACCCGCATCACCGTAGCGGGCGGTCTTCACGATCCGCGAATTCTTGAAAATCGAGGTGTAGAAGCGGGCGGCCTCCTCGGCCTGGCCATCGAACCACAAGAACGGCGTAATTTTCGGCATCAATCCTCCTGCGAAGCATCGTTCACTGGATGGTCGAACGGCGCATGGGAAATTCGACGTGGCCGGATCATGTGGCGAGCTACTGTCCGGCTGCCGCCATTGCCGGCACGCCCGCGACCAGCGATTCGTCCTCGACCTCCGCCGGCGCGTGGGTTCGGGCAATCAGCATATAAATCGACGGCACCACGAACAGCGTGAACAGCGTGCCGACGATCATCCCGCTCACCAGCATGATGCCGATGCTGTTGCGCGCGCCGGCGCCGGGTCCCGTAGCCAGCACCAGCGGGAAGTGGCCCACTACGGTCGCCGCCGTGGTCATCAGGATCGGCCGGAGCCGCGTTTCCGCGGCCTCGATGATAGCCGCCATCTTGTCCCTGCCCGACTCCTGCAGATGGTTCGCGAACTCGACGATCAGGATGCCGTTCTTCGACACCAGGCCGACGAGCGTGATCAGGCCGACCTGGCTGTAGATATTCAGCGTCGTCAGGCCGAGGAACGAGAACACCAGCGCACCCGCGATTGCCAGCGGCACCGAGCCCGCGAGGATGATGAACGGATCGCGGAAGCTCTCGAACTGCGCCGCGAGCACCAGGTAAATCAGGATCGCCGACAGCAGGAACGTGCCGAGGAACCGGCTGCCTTCCGTCCGCAGCTGGCGCGACTCGCCCGCATAATCGATCGTGAACCCCTGCGGCAAGAGCGGCCGCGCCTCGTCTTCGAGGAACTGCAGCGCGCGATCGAGCGGTACCTGCGGCGGGATCACACCCTGGATGCGCACGGCGTTGAGCTGCTGGAACTTCTTCAGCTCGCGCGGCTCCGCCGTCGTGCGCAGCGTGGCGAAGGTCGAGAGCGGCACGAGCGTGTCGTGCGATCCGGTGATGTACATCTCCGACAGCTGATCGGGCGTGAGCCGGTCGGTGCGCTTGACCTGCGGAATCACCTTGTAGCTCCGGCCCTGGATGCTGAAGCGGTTCACGTAGTCGCCGCCGAGCAGCGTCGAGAGATCCAGGCCCGCCTGACTCAACTCCACGCCCTGCGACCGCAGCTTGTCGCGATCGAACACGACCTCCGCCTGCGGCTGGTCGAACTTGAGATCGGCGTCGGCGAAGATGAACAGCCCGCTGGTAAACGCCTTCTGGACCAGTTGCTGCGCGAGGCCGGTCAGCTGCTGCGGCTCCGCGGCCGATGCAATCACCAGATCCACCGGGAAGTCTCCGCCGCCAGGCAGCGGCGGCGGCGTCAGCGGAATCGCACGGATGCCGGGGATCTTCGACAGCGGCCCCATCGTCTCGAGCAGCAGTTGCTGCGTGCTCTTCGTCCGCTCGCTCCACGGCTTGGTCACCATGCCGCCGAACCCGCCGGTGGGAAACGTGATCTGAAAGATGCTCTCCGTCTCGGGGATCGCGCGGTAGGCATCGTGAACCTGCTTCGTGAAGAGCTTCGTCTGGTCGATCGTCGAATTCGGCGCGGCCTGCACGATGGAGAACACGACGCCCTGGTCCTCCGCCGGCGCCAGTTCCCGCTGCGAGAACAGGTAGAACGGCACCGTCAGCGCCGCAACGATCGCCCAGAGCACCAGCACCACCGGCCGGTAGCGCAGCGTCCCGGCGAGCCCACGCGTGTAGACGCGACGCACGCCGTCGAAACGCCGGTTGACCCAGCCCGCGAAGCCGCGCTCGGTGTCGCCGGCGCGCAGCAGCGTGGCGCCCATCATCGGCGACAGCGTCAGCGCCACCACACCCGACACGATCACCGCGCCCGCGAGGGTGAACGCGAACTCGCGGAAGAGCGCGCCGGTCAGGCCGCCCTGGATGCCGACCGGCGCATACACCGCGGCCAGGGTGATGGTCATCGCGATGATCGGCCCGACCAGTTCGCGCGCCGCGTCGATCGCCGCGCGCACCGGCCGCTTGCCCGCGTGGAGGTGCCGCTCGACGTTCTCCACCACCACGATCGCATCGTCCACGACCAGACCGACGGCGAGCACGATGGCGAGGAGCGTCAGCAGGTTGATGGTGAAGCCGGCGGCGAGCATCAGGAACACGGCGCCGATCAGCGAGATCGGAATCGCGACCACCGGGATGATCACCGAACGGAGCGATCCGAGGAACAGGAAGATCACCACGATGACGATGAGCAGCGTTTCGGAGAGCGTCCGCAGCACTTCGTCGATCGCGTCCTGGATGTACGCGGTCGAGTCGTAGGGAATGCCAACGGTGATCCCAGCCGGGAGCTGCGCTTCAATCGCCGGGATCGCCTCGCGCACGCGCTTGATGACGTCGAGCGAGTTCGCCGTCGGGAGCACCCATACGCCCATGAAGGTTGCGGTCTGCCCGTTGAAGCGCACGTCTTCCTCGTAGTTCTCCGCCCCGAGCACGACGTCGGCGATGTCGCCGAGCCGGACGACGACGCCGTCCTGCTCTTTGACCACGAGCTGCCGGAATTCCTCGGGCGTGCGGAGATCGGTGTTGGCAACCAGGTTCACCGACACCATGGACCCCTTCGTGCGGCCGAGCGCCGAGAGGTAGTTGTTGCGCGCCAGCGCCTCCCGGAGTGCCGACGGCGAGATGCCGTGCGCCGCCATCCGCTCCGGCTTCAGCCAGATGCGCATGGCAAACGTGCGGTCGCCGAGGATGTCGGCGCGCTGCACTCCGGTAATCGCGCTCAGCTTCGGCTGCACGACGCGAGTCAGATAGTCGGTGATCTGATTCTGATCGAGGTCCGCCGACGAGAAGCCGATGTAGAGGGCGGCGAACTGGTTGTCCGCCGTCTCCAGCTCGATCACGGGCGCCTCGGCTTCCGGCGGCAAATCGTTGCGCACCTGCGCCACCTTTGCCTGGATCTGCGTCAGCGCGGCGTTGGTGTCGTAATTGAGCTTCAGGTGCACGGTAATCGTGCTGAGCGACTGCGCGCTCGACGATTCCATGTAGTCGATGCCGTCGGCGCTCGCGATCACGCGCTCGAGCGGCGTCGTGATGAACCCGCGCACGAGATCGGCGCTGGCCCCCACGTACACCGTCGCCACCTTGACGACGGCGATGTCGCTGCGCGGGTACTGGCGGACGCTCAGCGCGCGGATCGACTGCAGTCCGGCGATCAGGATGACCAAGTTGACGACGATCGCCAGCACCGGTCGTTTGACGAAGAGATCCGTGAAACGCATTAGCTGTCCTCCGGCTTCGGCGCGGGATTGTTGCCCGGCCGCACCGCGTTGTTCACGAGCACGGCGGCGCCGTTGCGAAGCTTGAACACTCCTGAGGTCACGACTTCGTCGCCGGCGCCGAGGCCCGACACGATGGCCACCTGGTCGCCGCGTGAACCGCCTACCTTGATGAACTGCTGGCGCACGCCGCGGTAGGTGCGGCCGTTCTGGTCCTTCAAGTCGGTGACGACGAACACGGAGTCGCCGTACGGCGCATAGCTGATGGCCGATGCCGGCAGCGCCACGACCGACCGGTTCGCGCCGAGCACGACTTCCGCCTGGACGAACATACCGGGCCGCAGCGTGCCGGTCGGGTTCGCGAGCGTCGCCTGCACCTGCACGTTGCGCGTCTCTTCATTGACCACCGAGTCGAGCGCGGTGACTCGGCCGGTGAACTCGCGGCCCGGCAGGTCACCGACCGTGACGCGGACAGTACGGCCGACGCGTATCTGCGCCGCCTCGTGCTGCGGTACGCCGAAGTTCACGTAGATCGGATTCAGCGACTGCAGGGGCGCCACCGGGTCGCCGGCCGACAGGTACTGTCCGAGGTTCACCTGGCGGATGCCGAGGATGCCGGAGAACGGCGCGCGAATCGTCTTGCGCTCGATGGTCGCGCGAATCTCGCCGACACGCGCCTCGGTCTGCTTCTGTTCGGCGGCCGCGCGGTCGTAGTCGGCGCGCGCAATCGCGCCGTCGGCGACCAGGCCCTGCATGCGCTCGAAGTTGAGCCGCGCGAGGTCGCGCTCCGCTTCGGCGGCAGCCAGCTGCGCGTGCTCCTGGTGCGTATCGAGCTCCACGAGCACGTCGCCTTCCCGTACGGCACGGCCCGACTCGAACGCGATGCGGTCGACCGCGCCCGGCAGGTCGGCGCTGACCGTGACACCCTGCACGGCGGCCACCGTGCCGATCGCGGTGAGTGACGAGGGCCAGCTCTCCTGCTCCGCGACGATCGTCGTCACCGCTTCGGGCGGCGGGGCGAAGGCGGCGGCCTGTCCGGCCGCTTCCTGGAACTGCTGGAACTTCACGAAACCCAGCCCGGCGATGAGCGCGCCGGTGAGGGTCAACATCAGAATCATTCGTTTGGCCAAAGCGTCCTCCGCTACGGTTGGGTCCATCCGCCGCCCAGCGCGCGATAGAGCTGGACGATCGCGGCCAGCTCCTGGCGCCGCAGCCGCGCCAGATCGAGCTCGCCCTGGAACAGATTGCGCTGCGCGTCGAGCACCTGCAGGTAGCTGTCGATGCCGCCCTCGTAGCGCTCGGTCGAGAGGCGCGTCGACACGCGGAGGGCGTCGACGAGGCGCTCCTGGTCGGCGCGCTGCTCGCCGCTCTTTCGATACTCCGCGAGCGCGTCGGCCGCCTCGCGGAAGGCGGTGTAGATCGCCCGCTGGTAGTTCACGACCAGCTCGCGTTGCACCGCCTCCGCAAACTGCACGTTCGCGCGCGTGCGTCCGGCATTGAAGATCGGCGCGCCTGCGCCGGCGGCGAGCGTCCAGGTCCGCGCCGGCGCGCTCAGCAGATCGGACAAGGCCCGGCTCTGCGCGCCGAAGAAGCCGGTGAGACTGATGCGCGGGAAGTACTCGGCCTTCGCCGCGCCAATCTGCGCGTTGGCGGCGATGAGCTCCTGCTCCGCCTGCCGGATGTCGGGCCGGCGCTCGAGAAGACCCGATGGCAGGCCCGCCGGAACGGTGGGCGGCACTTCGAGCGCTTCGAGCGGGCGCCCGCGCGCGACGTCGCCCGGATAGCGGCCGGCCAGGAGCTGCAGCGCGTTCTCGGTCTGCTCGATCTGCCGCTCGAGGCTGGCGATCTGCCCGCTCGCGGTGTGCAGCAGTTGCTCCGCCTGGCGCACGTCGAGCGCCGAGGCGAGTCCGCTGACGCGCCGCGCCTCCGTAAGCCGCAGGCTGTTGGTTGCCGCGTCGCGCGTGCGGCGGGCGATCTCCAGCTCCAGATCGAGACCGCGGAGTGCCAGGTACGTCTCGGTGACGTCGGCGACGAGCGTGGTAACGATGCCGCGCCGCGCCTCCTCGGTGGCGAAGTACTGCGCGCGCGCCGACTCGGTCAGCCGCCGCAGCCGCCCCCATACGTCGAGCTCCCACCCGAGGCTGAAGCCCGCCTCGGTGAAGGTCACATCGGGATCGACGTCGCGCGGGATGGCGCGGTTCGAACCCGTCCGCGAAATGCGCGTCGTCACCACGTCGACCGACGCGCCGACTTCGGGGAACTGGTCGGAGCGGGTGATGCGAAAGACGGCGCGCGCCTGCAGCACGCGCTCGGCCGCGATCCGCAGGTCGAAGTTCTCCTGCAGCGCGCCGGTAACGAGCTCGGTGAGCGTGTCGTCACGGAACAACTCGGACCACCTCAGATCGGCAAGCGAGGCAGCGCCGGCAGTGGCCGGGTCAGCGCCGCGGACTGCCGCGGGCGTCGGCACGACCGGCCGCTTGTAGTCGGGACCGAGCGTGCACGATGCGAGTGTCAGCACGGAGAGAAAGAGGATGACGAGTCGCATGAGTAGACGATTCCTTCCAGCGGTCAGTGCGCCTGGGCGATCTCGCGCACGAGCTCGCGCATGACCACGCCGCGCGTAAGGAAGCGGACGCCGGCGCGATGCATGCGCGTCAGTTGCTCCTGCCCGGCGAGATCGACGAGATCGACCTCGCTCAAATCGACCCAGATCGAGTCGGGATCGCAGGTCTCGCGCGCCCCGCGCCACGTCGCCTCGAGGTCCGCGACACCGTCGATCGAGAAGCGGCCCTCGAGCTTCAACACCAGCCGGCCGAATAAACGCTGTTCAGTGATGCGGAACATTCAGGTCCTGCGCTTTCGTCTCCGGGGAGAGCGAGGCGCGTGCCGTAGCGGCATCACCGACATGGAGGCGGGTAATACGCAGAGTGCGAGCGACTTCGGCTTTCCAACCGAACCTTCACGGCGGTGTGGTGCCAGCCGCTGGCATGCCCGCCGGCTGGCACGGTGCCGGATGGCTGGCATCCAAAGCGCCGGTACGCGCGTCACAGGGATATCCCCACTCACGGGAGTGCCATGAACCTCGTCCGAGCCTCATTCGTGGACCTCGATGTCCGATACCGCGCGCTGGTCGACGTGGCCAGCGCGCTCGCCTCGCATTCCGAGCTCGCCCAGGTGTTCCGCGGGCTGCGCGACCACCTCGAACCGCTCATTCAGTTCACCTTCCTGGGGCTGTCCCTGCGCGACGGAGACGGCGACAGCATGGTGGTGCGCTATCTCGATCCGCGTGAACTGGCCGGCAGCGAGGTCGTCGGCATGCGATACCCGCTCGAAGGCGCGTACCAGGGACTCGCGGTCCGCAGTGGCCGGCCCGCCTATGTCGCGCGCGTACGGCCGGGCGGCCCCTTCCCCACCGATCTCGCGATCCAGCACGGCGTCCAGAGCTTCTGCACCGTGCCGCTCGTCACGCCGCGGCGCACGCTGGGCACGCTCGATTTCGGATCGCTCCGGCCGGATGCCTACACCGCGGAGGAGATCGACTTCATGGAAAAGGTGGCCGGGGTCGTCGCGGTCGCCATCGAGAACGCGATGAACCTCGAGACCGTGCGCGAGCAGCAGGCGGCGCTGCAGCGCGAGCGCGATCAGCTCGATCTCCTCCTCGAGGTCACCAACGCCGTCGTCACGCACCTCGACACCAAGGCGCTTTTCGCCGCCGTGGCGCCGGCGTTGCGGCGGTGCGTCAGCGCTGACCTCGCGGCGCTGACGCTTTTCGATCAGCAAACGCGCGTGCTGCGCAAGCACGCCTGCGACGGCGGCGCGGGGCTGTGGCCGAAACAGCCGCCGCGCATCGACGTGTCGCTCGACGGGTCGGCGTCAGGACGCGTGTTCACGACGGGGCAGGCGCGCATCTTCTCGCGCGCGGAGTTGCTGGAGTTCCCCGAGAACCGCCCTCTGATCGACATCGGCATTCAGTCGGGACTGTCGGTGCCGCTGGTCACGCCGGCGGGCGTGCTGGGCACGCTGGATCTCGCGGCGTTTTCACCCGACGCGTTCTCGCCGGACCAGTTCCGCCTGCTCACGCGCGTCGCCGGGCAGATTGCCATCGCCGTGACCAATGCGTGCGCCTACGAGCGGATCGAGGAGGTCAATACGCAACTCGCGCAGGAGAAGCTGTATCTGCAGGACGAGATTCGCACCGAGCAGCTGTTTGAGGACATCATCGGCCGCAGCGCCGCGCTTCGACGGGTGCTGCGTGAAATCGAGACCGTCGCACCGACCGATTCAACGGTGCTCATCTCGGGCGAAACCGGATCGGGCAAGGAGCTGGTCGCGCGCGCGATCCATCAGCTCAGCGCGCGTCGCGATCATGCGTTCGTCAAGCTGAATTGCGCGGCGATTCCCACCGGGCTGCTCGAGAGCGAGCTGTTCGGCCACGAGAAGGGCGCGTTCACCGGCGCGATCGCCCAGCGCATCGGACGCTTCGAGCTCGCCAACCGCGGCACGGTGTTCCTCGACGAGGTCGGCGAGATCCCGCTGGAGCTCCAGCCGAAGCTGCTGCGCGTGCTGCAAGAGCGGGAGTTCGAGCGGCTGGGCAGCGCGCGCACGCTGCGCACCGACGCGCGCCTGATTGCCGCGACCAACCGCGACCTCTCGGCGCTGGTGAACGAGCACCAGTTCCGTCAGGACCTGTTCTACCGTCTCAACGTCTTCCCGGTGCACGTGCCGTCGCTGCGCGAGCGGCGCGACGACATCCCGATGCTCGTGCGGCATTTCGCGCAGCAGTTCGCGCGGCGCATGAAGAAGACCATCGAGACGATTCCCGCGGAGACGATGGAGGCGCTCACGAGCTACGACTGGCCGGGCAACATCCGCGAGCTGCAGAACCTGATCGAGCGAGCCGTGATCCTCACCAAGGGACCGACGCTCGAAGTGCCGGTGATGGGGCTGACGCGAAAGGCCCCGGCGCCGGCGCGCGCTGACGACAGCGAGACGCTGCAGCAGTCCGAGCGGCGCCACATCGTCGCGGCGCTCGAGAGCAGCAACTGGGTGATCGCGGGCGTCAACGGCGCGGCGGCACGACTGGGATTGAAGCGGTCCACATTGCAGTTCCGGATGCGCAAGCTCGGGATCGCGCGTCCCGCACGCTGACGCAGCCGGTGCGCTCAGGCCGACGTCCGGCTGCGCCGCCGTCGCGCCGCGGAGCGCGCCTGCTTCGCCAGGGCTTTGCGCGAGCCGGCCCGTCGCGGCTCACGCTTCAGCGCGCGCGAGGTCGCACGCGACCGCTTCGGCGACGGCTTCTTCCGCGTTCCGCTCTGGCCGGCGCGATAGGCGCGTTCGGCACTCTTCCGCGTGCGCTCCGACGTCTCGCCCTTGCGCGGCGGCTTGAGCTTGACGCCGGCGCGTCTCGCCTTCGAGAGGCCAATGGCAATCGCCTGCTTGGTGGAGCGGGCGCCGTGCTTCCCCTCGCGGATGTGCTCCATTTCCTCGCGCACGAATTCACCCGCCTGCGTCGTCGGCGCCTTTCCTTCGCGCTTGTCCTTGCGCGCCCGTTCCAACGTCTTCCGTTCAGGCATGGTTCACCTCGCGATCGGATGGATGCACACCGACTGCCAGTCGTCGAGCCGGCATCAGGCCGCTACTGCGTCACGGTACCGGTCGCCGAGATGGTGAACGCGAATCCCGGCTCTTCACCGTTTCCCGGTGTCGTCGCGTTCTGGACCAAGGCGACGTCGTTCACGAAGACGCTGCGCGTGACGGCGCCAGTCGGATTCTGGTCGCACGAATTCTGGTCGTTGATGCGAAACGACAGGCGGATATTGACCGGCAGATCGGAAAAGGCAATCTCGTAACGATCGGGCGGCACCGGCTGCAGGGGAATACCGGCGAAGCCCCGCCAGCTTGGGTGGATATGCGTCTGACCGACGCCGTTGACGCACGCCTCGGCTGACGGTGGCAGGTCGGTGCGCCGTGCCGTAGCCCCCACAAACACGATCCGCCCGCTCGTGACACCGGCGCCCTGAGAGGGGGTAGGAGAAGCGGGCGAGTTAGACCCGCCGCACCCTGTGGCCGCGACTAATACGGCCGCAGCCAGCCATGCCAGCAAAGATCGCATGGCACGAGCATAACAATGAAAGCAGTGGTGATCGCCGGCGCTGTTTGGGTGTACAGTCCTCCTTTGTCATATCGACATGGAGGTTCTGTTTGTGGCGAAGCAGCTGGATATGAACGCGTTGGCCGCGCGGGGCGCGACAGTAAGACTGGCCGAGCTCGAGGCGGAGATTGCAGCACTCCGCGCCGCGTTCCCTGGCCTGAGCGGGAGTAGTGGACGACGAGGAGGAAACGGCGCAGCGACGCGTGGCGCACAGAAGTCAGGCCGCAGCGCACGCCGCCGGCCGGCGATGACCGCCGCACAGAAACGAGCGGTTTCCATCCGTATGAAGAAATACTGGGCCGAGCGCCGCAAGGCGAAGTCGGCCTCCGCTAAGTAAGGCCTTTTGTCGGCGCGGCGGCGGTTCATACTCGTGCCGCCGCGCTCCCTCCACTCCAATTACAAGTATTCACCTTAAGTCACCGCGGGTAAGGTGCCACGCCTGGTTCAGGTAACGACTGGCTTAGGCAGGTGTGCGCGGTTGGAGTGACGCCGCGACCTCAAACCCCGGCGCGGCGAATGGCCTCGCTGATCGCCTTGACCAGGGCAACGGGGTCGACAGGCTTCGAGACGTGGCGTTGATACCCCGCCGACAGCGCGCGCGTGCGATCTTCGGGCGCCGCATAGCCGGTAACGGCGATCGCCGGCAGCGCGCCGCCGCGTTCGGGCGGAAGCTGGCGCAGCTGCTGGATCAGGTGATACCCGTCTTCGCGCGCCATCCCGATGTCCGACACGATCACCTTCGGGCGCTGCTCCGCCGCAGCAGCCTTCATGTACTCCATCGCCTCCGCGCACGAGCCGAGCGACGTCACGTGCGCGCCGCTGTCCGAGAGGATCGTGGAGAGCAGCTCGCGCGCGTCCTCTTCGTCCTCGACCACCAGCACGCGCACGCCGTCTAGCGAGGGCACGCTGTCGGCATTCAGGCGATCGCGGCTCACGTGGTTGTGCCGGGGTTCCGGCGAGATGACCGTGGGGAATTCAATGGTGAACGTCGAGCCCTTCCCCGGGCCCTCGCTGTCGGCGCGAACCACGCCGCCGTGCAGTTCGACGAGCTCGCGGACGAGTGCGAGACCGAGGCCCAGTCCGCCCTCGCGACGGCTGCTCGAGGCGTCGCCCTGGCGGAAGCGTTCGAAGATGTAGGGCAGGAACTCGGGGGTGATCCCCTTGCCCGAGTCGGTCACCGTGATTCTCGCCACGCCCTGCCGCTGCTCCAGGCGAAGGTCGATGGCGCCGCCCGATTCGGTGAACTTCGCGGCGTTTGACAGCAGGTTCCAGATGATCTGCTGCAGCCGGTCGGGATCGCCGAGGACGCGCTGCACCTTCGGGTCGAGGCTCTTCCTGAGCTCGATGCGCTTCGCCTCGATCACCGGCGCGAGCACGTCCATCGCCGCGATCGTCACGCTCAGCAGATCGACCGGCTGCATCTGCAGCCGCAGCTTGCCCGCCATGATGCGTGCGGTGTCGAGCAGGTCGTCGATCATCCGCGCCTGCACGGTCGCATTCCGGAAGATCGAATTCAGCGCGCGCGACAGCAGCTCGGGCTCGAGCTCGCGCTCGGTCAGGATCCGCGCCCACCCGAGCACGGCGTTGAGCGGCGTACGGATCTCGTGTGACAGCGTGGCCAGGAACTCGTCCTTGATGCGCAGCGCCTTCTCTGCGGCGGCGCGCGCCATCTCCTGCGCCTCGATCTGCTTCCGCAGCTCGTACTCCGACGCGACGCGTTCGCTCACGTCATCGATGACGGTCACCGTGCCGATGACCTGGTCGCCAGCGGTCAGCGGCGCGATACGTGCGCGCTGCGGCATGGTCGCAAACACGTGCTCGCCGACGCGCGTCTGCATCGGCAGCAGATGGCCGTGCAGCAGGTGCGAGATGAGCGAGGCATGCCCCTCGAGCGCCTCCCGGTAATGCTCGTCGAGCCGCCGGTCCCCCAGATCGGGATAGGCGTCGAGCAGCGGGCGGCCGACCATCTGCGCGGCGGAACGCCCCGAGTGCCGCTCCAGCCAGCGGTTCCAGGCGGTGATGGTCAGGCGATCGTCGGTCGTGAAGACCCCCTGCTCGGCGTACTCTTCCAGCCACCGCACCAGCGCGGTGTCCACGGATCTGTCGCTCACCGGCCCGCCTCCCATGTGTCGACCGCGCGAATCAGACGGTCGACCGAGGCGACGCTCAGCACGATGACCAGATAGCCGGTGACCGAGCTGCTTTTCATGCGGAAGCCGGCGTGCACGACGAGGGCGTAGCGCAGTTCCTCGCGCTCGACGATCACCGACTCGACCACTGCCTCGAGCCCCTCGAGCGTCACATGGGGCACGGCAAACGACACCTGCACCTTGAGCAGGTTGCCGAACATGCCGAGGCACGCGTTGAGCAGGATGTTGCCGACCTCGGCGATCACTTCGCGCGCCGATGCGTCGATCGAGAGCGGCAGCGCCGGCTCGTTGGTCAGGAGTTCCTTGAGGATTCCGGCGCTCCGCTGATCGAGCACGAGCAGGGCGTCGCCGCCAACCGGCCCGGTGAAGACCTGATGGACGCTGGCGATCTCGCCGCAGATGTACGGCCGCAGCGCTTCGCTGAGTTCTCCGACCGGGCACATCATCACCTGCGGGACCTCGAGCTGCACGCGGTGGCCGGTCAGCCGCGAGAGCGAGGCGGCGGCGCGCCCGAACCCGATGTTGATCAATTCAGTGAGCGCGTCTTTCTGTTCCGCTGTCAATATCATTACTTGACCTCGGCCACTGCGGCATTCAGGGCATCCAGGATTTGATCCCTGTCGAATGGCTTGTTCACGAATCCTTTTGCGCCCGCCTCCTCGACGAGCTCGTGTGACGAGCTCTGCACGTCGGCCGACACGACGAGCACGCGTGCGCCGGGATCGAGCTCGCGCAGCTTCTTCAGCACGTCGAGCCCGTACATCCCTTTCATCACCAGATCGAGCAGCACGACGTCGGGCTTCTGGAGGAAGTACTGCTCCAGCGCGATCAGCCCGTCATCGGCCTCGACCACCTCGTACCCCGCGGGCTCGAGGATCTGCCGCAGGTTGCGCCTGGCGAGGGCGGAGTCGTCGACGACGAGAACTTTGGCAGTCATAGCCGCTCCAGAATGGCCTGAGCCATGCGTTCGAGGCTGACGCTCGCGTCGCTCAGCCCGGCCTCGACAACGGAGCGAGGCATGCCGTAGACGACGCAGCTGTCTTCCGACTCCGTGATGACCCGGCCGCCCGCAGCCTTGATCCATGCAGCGCCTTCGCGGCCGTCGGCCCCCATCCCGGTCATCACGACCCCGAGCACCCGCCCGCCATACACGTCGGCGGCGGAGTGAAACAACACGTCCACCGACGGCCGGTGCGGCGTGTCGAGAGGCCGCACTTCGAGGTGCGCCACGATCTGGCGGTCGGCCTGCTTCGCGAAGGTGAGGTGACGGCCTGCCGGCGCGATCAGCACATGTCCCGGTTGCACCACGTCCCCCTCGCGCGCTTCCGCGACTGACAGCGCCGAGGCCTCGTCCAGCCGTTTCGCGTACATCTCCGTGTAGCCCACGGGCATGTGGAGCACGATCGCGACCGGCACGGGAAAGTCAGCGGGCAGCAGCGGGACGAGCGACTTCAACGCCTGCGGGCCGCCGGTCGAGATCCCGATGACCACGACGTCCACCGCCGTGCGTCCGCGCGCCGGCGCGAGCGCCGGCGCGGCTACGCCGACTTCGGCCGCCTGCGATCGCAGGCGCGAGATCGGCGCCTCTGCCGCCGCCTTCACCTTCGCGACGAGCTCCTCGGAGATGTCGAACACCTTTTCCGTGGCGAGCGCGGTCGGCTTCTGCACGAAGTCGATCGCGCCGGCGTCGAGCGCCGCGAGCACCCGCTCGCTCGACTCCGACGCGATGCTGACGATCACCACGGGAACGGGGTGCAGCGCCATCACCCGCCGGGTGAATTCGGCGCCGTCGATGCCAGGCATGATCAGGTCGGCGGTCACGACATCCGGCTTGAGCTCCTGCACGAGCTGCAGCGCTTCTTCGCCGTCGCGAGCCGTCCCGACGACCTCCACCCACGGACTGCGCGACAGGATCTGCTTGATCGTCTTCCGCACGTATGCCGAGTCGTCGACGACCAGCACTTTGATGACGCGTTCAGTCATGGTGTTCCGTATTGCCGTGCCGCAATCGGGGCGTTGTCGCGCATGCCGCCGTTCCGGACGTAGACGAATGCGCCGCCGATTTCCTGCAGCTCGAACGTCGTCGTGATGCGGAGCAGCGATTCCGAAGCGCCGACGCAGAGATATCCCGGCGAAGGCATGTGGGCGGCGAACAGATCCACCGTCCGCCGGATGCTCTTTTCCGAGAAGTAGATGAATACATTGCGGCAGAACACGATTGGCGAGCGGCCCCACCGCGCCACGTCAAGCGCGTTCTGCAGGTTCACGAGGTCCCACGTCACGCGGCGGTGCAGCGCATCGGCCACCTGCCACTCCTCGTCAACCTTGACGAAATAGCGTTCGCGCAGCGCCGGAGGCAGGTTGCGGAACGAGCGCTCGCGGTAGCGCCCGCGGCGCGCCTTCTCCACGGCGGCTGGACTTGCGTCGCTGCCGACGATCCGGATCGGCGCCCGCGCGAACCAGCCTGCCTCCTCGAGCACCATCGCGATCGTGAGCGGCTCTTCACCGGTCGCGCACGACACGCTCCAGATCTGCACCGGCTCACCGCGCGCCGCATCGACGACCGC
>Ga0307412_10000970_pt1 | contig 16372 bp, 16 predicted proteins | sample DK1Cmetagenome_3_FD_203823 | JGI IMG/M metagenome (GOLD analysis project Ga0307412, IMG submission 203823) | Maize rhizosphere microbial communities from greenhouse at UC Davis, California, United States - DK15-C-1 | ecosystem: Host-associated > Plants > Roots > Rhizosphere > Soil | place: USA...
AGACACGGTAAAAAATTCAATCACTTAGGAAGAACAGCTTCTCATAGAAGTGCTTTACTTTCTAATATGGCTTGTTCTCTAATTGAGCATAAAAGAATCAACACTACTGTAGCTAAAGCTAAGGCTTTAAGAGTATATGTTGAACCTCTATTAACAAAGGCAAAAGAAGATACTACACACAATAGAAGAATTGTTTTTTCATATCTTCAAAGTAAAGAGGCTGTTACTGAACTTTTCAGATCAGTAGCTCCTAAAATCGCTGAAAGAAACGGTGGTTATACAAGAATCATCAAAACAGGATTCAGACCAGGTGATGCTGCTGATATGGCTCTTATCGAGCTTGTTGATTTCAACGAACTTTACAATCCTAATGCCGAAGAGAAAAAGGCTACAAGAAGAAGCAGAAGATCAACAACAGCTAAAACAGCTGTAGTTGCAGAAGCTCCTAAAGTAGAAGAAAAAGTAGAAGAGCCTAAGGCTGAAGCTGCTGATTCTACTGAGGAAAAAACTGAAGAATAATATTCATTCAGATATACATAAAAAAACCGTTCAGATTCTGAACGGTTTTTTTATGCTTAAATTTTTGTTTTTACAAGTTCAATGATATTATTTCCTTGATCTAAAATAAGGCTGTCCCTTTTTACAGTCGCCTTCATATCCATTTTTTCATAAGTTGTTTCTTTACCTTTAGATTCTACTTTGTTCAGGATAAAAGTTTTATTATTACTCCTCACACTCATAGTTTTTTCTTCGTAATTGAAAACTACCTTTACCAGGCTTCCATCGGTAGCTTTATAAACATAATCTGTTTTTAGGTATTTTTTTCCATTAACATCAGTTTCATATTGGATTGTAGAATCTACTTTTCCATTATCCGCTAAAATTTGTTCCGAGCTGTCTGTTTTTAGCACATTTTTATTCCCGCTTTCATTTTTTTTACAGCCTATCAATGATAATGCAATTACTGAAACCCCTATAAAAAGCCCTTTTTTCATGATGTTCATTTTTTAAATATGTTAATTATTATTTTGTTGTAAAAGAATTTTGATTAAATTTAGTAAAAACAAACTAAACCAATAACTGCGGACTCAAAACTTTAAAAATTACACAAAGGTGTAATTGATTTCATTTTGTTTTCTGTCGAAATTTGTTCCAAACAAAACAACATGAGCATTTCCATAGCCATAGTAGAAGACGAAAAAAACTACAACAATGCGTTGAAGAAAATTATCGATTATCAAAGCGATATGAAAGTTGTTGCCCAGTTTTTTGATGGAAATGAAGCTTTAAAAAATCTTTCTGATATTTCTCCGGATGTGGTAATGATGGACATTCAGCTACAGGATATGCTGGGAATAGAAATCATTGAAAAATTAAAAAAAGAAATGCCAAAGGCGCAGTTTATCATGTGTACAAGCTTTGAAGACGACGAAAAGATCTTCAATTCACTTAAAGCAGGAGCCACAGGCTATCTTATCAAAGGGGAAAGTATGGATAAGATCCTTTCTTCCATTCGTGATGTCTACAACGGCGGTGCTCCTATGAGTTTTTCCATTGCCCGAAAAGTTTTGGGCCATTTTGAGAGAAAATTGCCTGAAACAAATGGTTTGGATGAACTTACAGAACGTGAAAAACAAGTCTTGAACCTTTTATCAGAAGGCCTTCTTTATAAAGAAATCGGCGACAAAATATTCATCAGTATCGATACTGTTAAAAAACATGTCGGAAATATCTACAGAAAGCTTCAGGTAAATAATAAAGTTGAAGCTATTAATAAATTTAACCATTTCAAAAACTAAGAAACCATGAAAAATTTTGAACAAGAAATCAGCTGTGCGGAAATGAAGCTCAAGCTCATTAAAGATATTCTGGAAGGAGAATGTAATGATCTCATAAGTGGAAATAAAAAATCAAAAGATTTTTTTGACAAAGAAATTACCAGAAAAGAAATGGAAGATGAAGTAAATAATATGAGCAATTTTGCGTCACTGATGATACCGTCATCATTTTTTATTGAACAAATACAACCTATTATTACAGCTAATGTCCTTACAAGCGAATGCATTCATATCTATTTTATCAAAAATCAGAGTGGAGTAAGTCTTTTATTCAGGTTTAATAAAGATGAACAAAATAATCATGAAGATATAAGTTTCAGCGAAAATGAAAATTTATGGGAACTTAGCAATGGAAGATTATCGGAGATTTCTGCAGAAGATGCAAAAAATTATATAGAAAGTTTCAGAGAGTTATACAACAATCAAGGTCTTAGTACGGAGGAAACTATGTATACTCAATATATCACCTTTCATTACAAAAATATTCTGGAAAATTTCCTGAGATTTGAACCAAAGAGCCAGCTAATATGTGCTGCCAAATCAGATCCTTTTCATGATGGAAAATTTAGGCTTAATCTTATTCTTCAAATTGACAGAGCAAATTGTAAAAAGCCTAGAACACAGGAAAAGACTGCTTTTTTTAATATTGGAAACATGCAGCCGTAATGTATACCAGTTCACAGTTGGCCTATTTGCTGGTTTTATTTCTTGTTGTTTCTTATTCGGTTTTCTTATGTATAAAAAACGGACAGAAGCAGCAGGAATTTTTGTGTATTTATCTGAGCATTACATTTTGCCTGGAATTTCTAATGTACATATTTCAGATCTATTTTAAAAGCAGTGCGGATTTTGGATTTCTATACAATTTGTATATTCTTTTTTGCGGAATTTTTTTCCTGATTTATTTCAATAAAAACCAGGATAGGATATTGAGGAGAGTAAATACTGTTATTTTTTCCGCTTTTTCTCTTATTTATGTTTTTTTCATTTTTAAAAATTATAAAGAAGTCAACCAGGTGATAGCAATTGCGTTTGCCCTTGTTTATATCCTTTACAGCTTAATCTGGTTTTACGGGAAAATAAAGAATCCGAACCTAAACAGCATTACAAATGATCCAAAGTTCTGGGTTTCATGCGGTCTGTTATTTTGGGGAGTATTTTTTATATTGAGGATTATACCAAGATATTTTTTTGATAAAGTGAATGATGAAGTATTAATAACTTCCCAATCATTTTTCTTCATTATTAATATAATTCTCTATTCACTGTTTTTTGTTTCATTAAGGAAATATAATTTAAATAATGGACGAAAATAATTTAAACGAAATAAAATTAACCTACATCATTATTACAATTGTGATGATGTTTTTTATTGGCTTCATCATTTTTGTTGTTTTGATGTACAACAGAAAACAGTTGCTTTATTTAAAAGAAAAACAGCTCAAAGAAGCAGAACATCAAAATCAGCTTCTCCAGAAAGAGCTTGAAAAACAAAAGTCGATAGAACAGGAGCGCGAAAGAATTTCCCATGATATGCATGATGATCTCGGGGCCGGAATTTCAGCATTAAAGCTTCAGGCAGAATTTTTAAAACAAAAAGCAGAAGACGGAGAATTGAAAAATGATATTGATGAACTTCTGAAAACCTCCGAAGAAATGAATCTTTCCATGAGGGAAATGCTTTGGAGCCTGAACTCAGGAAATGATACTTTAGGCAGCTTTATTGATTATTCAAAAATGTATGGCTATAATTTTCTTAAAAAAACGCAAATTCAATTCATAACAGAAAATAAAGATATAATTCCCGAAACTACAATTTCAACAGAGCAAAGACGAAATTTATTTTTATGTTTAAAAGAAGCTCTAAATAACGCTTACAAACACAGTCAGGCCGATCAACTAAAACTTTCGTTTACTCAAGATGGCGACCTTTTTACAATGAAAATTTCCGATAACGGAATTGGAATCAGCCAGGAAGAACCGCAGGGAAACGGATTAAGAAATATGAAACGAAGAATGTATGATCAAAATGGGAACTGTGAAGTTTTGACAGAAAACGGAACACATTTGCTTTTCAGAATCAATTTATAATTTAATTTAAATATCAGAACAGCACATTATTTTAATCAACGAGTTGAGGAGGAATTGCTAACAACATTAAATTATAGAAATACTGGTCAATAAGTTTTTTAGAATCTCGTAATTTATTTAAATTTGCTATTACTTAAAAATTAAAAAATAGCAAAATGAGTTACATTTCTTACATTGAAGCGAGACAAATTTTAGATTCTAGAGGAAATCCTACAGTAGAGGTGGATGTATTCACAGAAAGTGGTGCGATGGGACGTGCTGCGGTACCTTCTGGAGCTTCTACAGGAGAGCATGAAGCGGTAGAGCTGCGTGATGGCGGTTCAGAATATATGGGGAAAGGTGTTCTTAAGGCTGTTGAGAATGTAAGAGAAGTAATTGCACCAGAATTAGTGGGTCTTCCGGTTTATGACCAAAATCTGATCGACCAGATTATGATTGATCTTGACGGAACCAATAATAAAGGAAGCTTAGGAGCAAATGCAATTCTTGGGGTATCTTTAGCAGCAGCTAAAGCAGCAGCAACGGAATTAAAGATGCCTTTATACAAATATGTAGGTGGTGTTAATGCAAATACACTTCCTGTTCCAATGATGAATGTGATCAACGGTGGTTCTCACTCAGATGCGCCGATCGCTTTCCAGGAATTTATGATTATGCCGGTAAAAGCAGATTCTTTCTCTCACGCGTTGAGAAAAGGAACTGAGATTTTCCATAACCTGAAATCTATCCTTCATTCAAGAGGATTGTCTACGGCTGTAGGTGATGAAGGTGGTTTTGCACCAACTTTCAAAGGAACTGAAGATGCTTTGGATACTTTGCTTCAGGCTATTGAAAAAGCAGGTTACAAGCCGGGTGATGATATAATGATTGCACTGGACTGTGCTGCTTCAGAATTCTACAAAGACGGAGTTTACGATTATAGAAAATTCCAGACTGCTGATGCAGCTCAGTTCTCAAGCAGCGAGCAGGTTTCTTATTTAGCCGAATTAGCAAATAAATATCCTATCATTTCTATCGAAGACGGGATGCAGGAAAACGACTGGGAAGGATGGAAAATGTTAACGGATAAAATCGGAGACAGAGTACAGTTGGTAGGTGATGATTTATTCGTAACCAATGTTGAAAGATTAGCAAGAGGTGTAAAAGAAGGAATCGCCAATTCAATCCTTGTAAAAGTAAACCAAATCGGTTCTCTTTCCGAAACAATGGCTGCCGTACAAATGGCTCAGCACAACAAATTCACTTCAGTAATGTCTCACAGATCAGGAGAAACTGAAGATTCTACAATTGCAGATTTAGCAGTAGCAATGAACTGCGGACAGATCAAAACAGGATCAGCTTCAAGATCAGACAGAATGGCGAAATACAACCAGCTTTTGAGAATCGAAGAAGCACTTGGTGAAACTGCAATTTTCCCAGGATTAGAAGCATTTAAAGTAAAAAGATAATTGAATTTATAAATAACGGCAAGCGATATTTTTTGTTTGCCGTATTTTGTAATAAGTAGTATATTTAAAAAAAATAAATTAAATAATGTCAGACAACAAAGTAATATTGAATTACGATGGTAATTCATATGAATATCCAATCGTGGATAGTACTATCGGAGACAGAGGGATCGATATTTCAAAATTAAGAGACCAGACAGGTCTAATTACCTTAGATTTAGGGTATAAAAACACCGGAGCTACACTTAGCGACATCACTTACTTAGACGGAGACAAAGGAGAATTATTCTACAGAGGGTATCCAATCGAGCAGATTGCTGAAAAATCTAACTTCACAGAAGTAATGTATCTTTTGTTACAGGGTGAATTACCTAATAAAGATCAATACAATTCTTTCGAGAGCAATATTAAAAAATATAATTTCGTAGCAGAGGAAATGAAAAAGCTAATTGATGCTTTTCCTCGTTCTGCTCACCCAATGGGAGTTTTGTCTTCTTTAACTTCCGCTTTAACGGCTTTCAATCCTAAAGCTGTAAACGTAAATTCTAAAGAAGAAATGGACCTTGCTGCAGAATTGATGATTGCTAAATTCTCTCATCTTTGCGCATGGACGTACAGAAAAACTCAAGGATTGCCGCTTAACCACGGAGATAATAACCTGAATTATGTAGAAAACTTCTACAAAATGGCGTTCAGAATGCCAAACCAGGATTTCGAAATCAATCCTGTTGTAGTTCAGGCTTTGGATAAATTATTAATCCTTCATGCAGACCATGAGCAAAACTGTTCTACATCTACTGTAAGAATGGTTGGTTCAGCTCATACAGGTCTTTTCGCTTCCATTTCTGCAGGTGTATCTGCGCTTTGGGGTCCACTTCACGGTGGTGCAAACCAGGCAGTTATCGAAATGCTTGAATTGATCGAAAAAGATGGTGGAGACGTGAACAAATGGGTTGCAAAAGCAAAAGATAAAAATGATAACTTCCGCTTGATGGGATTCGGACACAGAGTTTACAAAAACTTCGACCCAAGAGCGAAAATTATCAAAAAAGCTGCTGACGATATCCTTACCGCATTAGGAATTCAGGATAAGGCTCTTGACATTGCAATGCAATTGGAAAAAGTAGCTCTTGAAGACGAATACTTCGTAGAAAGAAAACTATACCCGAACGTAGATTTCTATTCTGGTATTATTTACAGAGCATTAGGAATCCCTACAGAAATGTTCACTGTAATGTTTGCATTAGGAAGACTTCCAGGATGGATTTCTCAATGGAAAGAAATGAGATTGAAAGGTGATCCAATCGGAAGACCAAGACAGGTTTATCAAGGTGCTCAGCAAAGAGACTATATTGATATGGTAAACAGATAATCAATTATTTTAAATATAAAAAAATCCCAAAGGTCAACTTTGGGATTTTTTATTTACAAAAAATATTTAACTTAAAGCATGGAAAATAAAGAATTAAATTCAGTGAAAAAGGCAATGCGGATTAATATTATCCTGTTCTTTGTCTATGGGCTTTTTCTTCTGGTTGAGACTTTCGATTTTCTTGAAATGCTTCATACGAAACCACTGGATTACCACCCGACATACAGCCTGGTAAATGTAATTTATTACCAAATGGAAATGATCATTTGCTTTTTGTGTGGTTTCAGCCTGATTATTTTGGTATCGACCAGGCAAACTTTGAAGACAATTCTTTTTAGTAATATTCTATTGTTGGTTTTTAGGGTTTGTACGGTTTATTACCTGTATTTGTATACCACTGAAGAAAAATGGATTCCGTTTATTTATAAAAATGCTAATGCACTCAGTCCGTTATTCAGGGGTATATTCATTCCAGGCCAGCTTATTATATCTGCTTTGAGCGTTTGGTATGCGGCTAAACTGTTAAAAAACAGGGATAAAGATCAAAGATTGGAAGAAGAATTGTAAATTTACTTTTATTCATTATAATTTTTAAGCAATGACTTTCGGACAGCAAATGTTATTTTTTTTCAGTGCAATTGGGGCTTTCAATGGGCTTCTGCTGGGGATTTATTTGTTGTTTATCAAAAAGCTGAAGCATATTCCGGATTTTTTTCTTGGTTTAATTTTATTGACACTAAGTACCAGAGTTAGCATTTCGGTATGTATTTATTTTTACCCGGATTGGCCGAGAATTATTCCTTATTTTGGATTAGCAGCTTTATTTTTTACGGGACCGGCGTTGTTTTATTATGTTCGGTCATCTTTTTTAAAAGAAGAATTTATCTTAAAAAATTGCAGGAAATCCTTCGGAATACTTACACTTATCTTAACAATTGCCGGACTGTCATACCTGTTTTTTCCGGTTACCTGGGACAGGTATTTTGCAGCTTTCATTTATACGGTCTGGTCAGTTTTTGTTTTTCTTTCAGTGTATCAGTATTATTTGTTTTCAAGACATAACTCAAAGATTCACAATAAATTTGTTCTTCCGGTTTTATTAAGTAATATCATAATTTTCACTGCTTATCAATTGATTTCCACGGGATGGATCCAGGTATATTGTGCGGGCGGGAGCTTGGTTTTTTCATTTGTGTTGTATGCTAATTTTTTAATTTTATTTAATAAAAAATATCAACCTTCAGAAGCAAAAGGCACGAATAAGTATTCCAATAAAAAGATTTCTGATGAACAAGTTGATAGTTTTGTTTCAAAGCTGGAAAAGCTAATGTACAATGAAGAATTATACAAAAATCCCAATCTGAAACTCAATGATCTGGCTTCAAAGATGAATATATCATCACATCAACTTTCACAATTGTTAAATGATAATTTAGGTAAAAGTTTTTCTACCTATATTAATGAATACCGAATTAATGAAGCCTGCAAATTGATTGAAAATGATTCTTATTTAAAGATTGAAGAGATTGGATATGAAGTGGGCTTTAATTCAAAATCAACTTTTTTCTCAACCTTTAAAAAAATAAAAAATACAACACCGCTTTTGTACAAACAGTCACAAATGCCTTCTGAACAGAACTTTCAGAGTTCTAATTTATAATTTTGTACTTCGGAATTTATATCTCAAAACCTCATTTTTAATATTCTCTGATACTTTTGGCTCATAAAATTTAAAGTTTATGAAGGCCAGATTATTGATTTTTATTCCATTATTTTTTTTATCTTTTTTTGTAAAATCACAGGAAATTATAAATCGGAAAGTTCCAGACTCCCTGAAGGAAAAACACATTACCGAAGTTACCATACAATCTTCAAAAAATGTAAAGCTAAGTGACGGAAATATAGTGGTGAATATCGCAAACAACCGGAATTTTAAAACATCAACCCATATTCTGGAAGTTCTCAGAAAAACGCCTAATGTAACCGTTGATGCGGAGGACGGGATTTTTATCGGCGGAAGAATTACTCCTGCGATTTTCATCGACGGAAAACCAATCGTGATGAGTACTCAGGAATTACAGGCGTATTTACGGTCGCTTTCTCCGGAAATGGTAGAATCAATCGAAATTAATACAAATCCGTCTGCAAAATATGATGCAGAATTTAAAGGAATTATTGATATTAAATTAAAAAAGAACAGTACCCTCGGCTGGAAAGGAAATTACAACGGAAATATTTATGGGAATAATTTTAATTATCGGGAAAATTCCTTCAACTTATCCTTCAACACGAAGAAAATTGCTTATAATGTACAATTGGGCTATAACAATGGCATTTCAACCTACCGATACAACGCTTTGCAAAAGCTCGCCAATACAAATGTAATGCGAACAGGTACTTATCAGCAGGATGAGTCAAAAGTGTATAATTTTCAGGCGGGGATTGATTTTAGAATAAATAATAAAAACAGACTAGGACTTAATGTAAGAGGGAACTTCAGAGAAAATGACCGCATCCGTCTGGGTTCTTTGTACACTACCGATAAAAATGAAATTCAATTGGTTTTCAATACAGAAAGTGAAAATCCTACTTTATACAATCAAAATAATTACGGAATCACAACAGATTATTCTTTTCAGAATAAAAATTTTAAGATCAGTTTTTTAGGAAATTACCTTTCTGTTGAAAACAAACAAAAAGATGATTTTATCAATAAAGATAAACCTACTTCACAGCTTTTATCCTATTGGAAGTCTGATCTGTTGAATAAAATAAACATTTATACAGCGCAGGTTGATGCTTCTCAAAAATTCGGGAATATAACTGTCGAGACAGGAGCGAAATACAGCAGATCGGATACGAAAAACAATATCCGTTACGACACTTTATCGGTGAATAATCACTTTGTTTTTGATCCCACGCGGAGTAATATGTTTTCTTATAAAGAGAAAATTTTTGCAATGTATCTAGCTTACAGTCAAAAATTTGATAAGTTGCAGATCAATGCAAGCTTAAGATTTGAGGACACGGAAAGTATTTCTGATGCCATCACGGCTGATTCTATTGTGTCAAGAAATTATCTGGAATGGCTGCCTTCTTTCAACGCGAATTATGCCTTCAACAAAAATCATGAGCTCTCTCTTTCCTACAGCCGGAAAATCACAAGGCCTGTTTTTTCACAGCTTAATCCGTTCAGGTTCTATTTCAGTCCGCTGAATTACTGGATCGGTAATCCATATTTACAACCCTCTTTTACAACCCAGTTTAAGGCAACTTACCGTTATAAAAGCTGGATGACAAGCTTCACTGTCGGTAAAGAAAAAGATGTAATGGTACGGTATCCGCTGTACAATCCGGAAACCAACGTACTGGAGTATCTTGGGACAAATCTGCCTTATCGGAATTTTGCTGTGTTGGAGACTAATTTCCCTGTTAAAATTGCAAAATGGTGGAATCTGAATGCTCAGGTTTCTGGTTTTTATAATCATGAATTCCGGCCTTATCTGGATGAAGTTTTTGCTTTAAAAGTTTATAATTATGAAATAAGGTTAAATCAGATTTTTTCACTTCCGGAAGGGTTTACCATCAATCTTTTTGCAAATTATGAATCAAAAACTGGCAACAGCCTTTATATTATAAAACCTCGGTATACTGTTGATATTTCACTTCAGAAATCCTGGTTTGATAATAGATTGAATACAAAGTTAAGCTTTAATAATATCTTGGACTCATCTGATCAGAAATTGGAGTTCAGGCACAAGCAAATCATGGATAATCGTTTTACACATTGGTGGGACAGCCGGAGAATTATTTTAGCTTTGAGCTACAATTTTGGACGTTCAAAATATCAGGCAAAAGAAGTTCAACGGGCAGATGAAGAAAGTAGAGCGAGGTAAAGCTGTTTGTATGACAGGATAATGAGTTTTTAAATTTAATTTTAAAATTATCTGTGGAATAGCTTTATTTAAGCAAATAAACACATCAGTCTATAAAAGCACTTGAGTAAAAAACTACAATAAGAAGATTTTACAGAATAATATTAAAATCTACCCCTAAAAACAGGGTAAAAGTTTCCTAAATACAGACCTTTACTTATATTTGTAGTATTGCATAAATTTTTATGAAACTAAATATTAAAAACGAAACGGGAAGGCTCAGGTCAGTTGTTTTAGGCCAACCCAATTCAATGGGAGCGGTTCCTACACTAGAGGAAAGTTATGATGCCAAGTCATATTACTCAATCGAACACAATGTGTATCCTAAAGAAGTGGATATTATTCATGAAATGAACGCCTTTGAAGAGGTTTTAAAAAAATATGACGTTGAAGTTCTACGTCCAAGCATTATTAAAGATTACAACCAGGTTTTTGCGAGAGATGTGGCTTTCGTAATCGATGATAAAATGATTATTTCCAATGTGATTGCGGATAGGGCTGATGAACAGGAAGCCTACAAAAAGATCTTCGAAAAGGTAGCATGGAGAAAAATAATCAACCTTCCGGAAACAGCTCATATTGAGGGCGGAGATGTGATAGTCTGGGACGATTTTCTATTCATCGGAACTTGTTTCAGTGAAGATTACAGAAATTATAAAACAGCAAGAACCAACGAATATGCTATAGAAATTCTTAAAGAATATTTTCCTAAAAAAAGAATTATCGATCTGGAATTAAAGAAGAATGACAAGATTCCGTATGAAGGAATTTTACATTTGGACTGTACATTTAATCCGGTGGGTAAAGACAAATGTATCATTTATAAAAAAGGGTTTGTGGATGAAAGCGATTATCGTTTGATCATTGATATTTTCGGCGAAGAAAATTGCTTTCACGTTACAGATGAGGAAATGTTTGAAATGTGCCCGAATATTTTTTCCATTTCACCGGAGGTCGTAGTTTCAGACAAAAGTTTCACCAGAATGAACAATCATTTAAGAAATGAATGGGGGATGACGGTAGAAGAAATCCCTTACAGAGAAATTTCGAAAATGGGAGGCTTGTTGAGATGCTCGACAATGCCCTTGATAAGAGAATAATTGACAATGGATTGTAAAGTTTTACTTAATAATAAATGGATTGCATTGTTGCTTTTAGCAATAACTTTTGCATTGATTTACAATCCTTTCACGAAATTCCCTTATACTTTTTGTGTAATTATTGCGGTAATACTTTTATTCACATATTTACAGGATAAACATCTTAAAAATTTAAATTTTAAGAAAATAGGTTTCTACGAAATCAAGATAATTATTATTTGTTACTTGATTTTAGAGGTTTCAATGGATTTTATTTTTCAGCCTTTGGTAGGCAGGATTTTCAATGAACCGGCAGATTATTCATCATTCAAAATCTTAGAAGGAAACTCTAAAATGTACTTCAAATGGCTTTTCAATATGTGGATAAGCGCAGCAATTGGGGAAGAACTTTTGTTTCGTGGTTTTGCTTTTTCACAGCTGAAAAGAGTTTTTGGTGAAAAGAAAATTGTATTGGTTATTCTAAGTGCAGTTTTATTTTCTTTGCCTCATTTATATCAAGGGATTTCCGGTTTGGTGATGACTTTTTTATTCGGACTTGCCTTTGGATTTATCTATTTAAAATTCAAAAATATCTGGATTAATATAATTATTCATGGATTAATTGATACTGTTTTTCTCACTTTAAGTTATTATGGATTAACGGATTTTTATTCCGGATTCAATATCATCTTTTAAAAAATAAAAATATGCAGACAACAGATACAGTTTTAATGATAGAGCCGATTGCCTTCGGTTACAACGCAGAAACAGCAGAAAATAATTACTTTCAGGTTGAGCAGAAAGGCTCTGATATTCAGTTAAAAGCGTTAGCAGAATTCAATACTTTTGTCGGGAAGCTCAGAAATAAAGGAATCAATGTGATTACGATAAAAGATACATTAGATCCACATACTCCGGATTCAATTTTCCCCAATAATTGGGTAAGCTTTCACAATGACGGGAAAGTGGTTTTATACCCAATGTTCGCATCCAACAGGAGAGTGGAAAGAAGGGATGATATTATTGAAAGCATCAAGGATCAGGGATTTGAAGTTTCTGAAATTGATGACTGGTCTTTTCCGGAAATTCACGGGCATTTTCTGGAAGGAACGGGAAGTATGATTTTCGACCACGATAACAAAATCGCTTACGGTTCTGTTTCTTTAAGGTTGGATGAAAAATTATTCAGGGATTTTTGTGAAAAATATGGCTTTATGCCTATTGTTTTTCATTCATTTCAAACAGTGGGAACGGAAAGGCTTCCGATTTATCATACCAACGTAATGATGTGCGTTGCGGATAAGTTTGTTGTTATTTGTCTGGATTGTATCGATAACGATCTGGAAAGAAATAAAGTCATTGAAACCATTAAAAATTCAGGAAAAGAAATTGTTGAAATCTCCGAAGAGCAAATGCAGCAGTTTGCAGGAAATATGCTTCAGGTTCAGAATAAAGAAGGTGAGAAATTTCTTGTAATGAGCGAAACTGCTTATAAATCTTTAAATGAAAATCAAGTTTCCGCGATTGAAAAATACTGTGAAATCATTTATTCGGATTTAAATACCATTGAAGTAAATGGTGGCGGAAGCGCACGCTGTATGCTGGCTGAGGTTTTCTTGCCGAAAAAATAATATATTTGCGAAAAATATTTAATTGATCCCATTATCAAGCAAAGGTTTACATATTCTTCTGACTTTGGAAACAGAGTCAGAAGATTTATTATTAGACAGCAAGAGTTTTCTTAATTTTATTGAGGAAATTTTAGCCACAAAAGAAGTGGAAATCGTTGGTGTTACGAACCATATTTTTGAAAATCAAAGTTTTACTTCTGCGGTTTGTCTGAAAGAATCACATTTGTGTATTCACACCTGGCCGGAATTTAAGCAATTGACTTTTGATGTCTTCCTTTGCAATTACATGCAGGATAATACAGGAAAAGTTGAACGGATTGCTGATGAGGTTATTGGGTATTTTGATGCTAAGATTATTCAAAAACACAAAATTTATAGATAAAAATGCATTACACTTGTCCCTTATGTAAGACAGAGAATAAGATTGATGCTAGTTTTGACATCGTAGAATACGTCTGCAAATCGTGTTCAAATCTTATTGACGTCAGTAAAAATACATCAACAAAAGTTGTGAAAAAACCGACTGAAAATGTAGTTCTGGAAGTCGGGCAAAAAGGAATCATCAATGAAGTTGAGTACAGTGTTGTAGGAATTATCATTCGAAAGTACGGTTCAAATATTTTTTGGAGAGAATATTTTTTGAAAGACTATAAGGGGAATGATGCTTTTTTGAGCGAAAGTGACGGACATTGGGTTTTCCTTAAATCTATTCATAAAGAAGACGTAAAGAGAAAATCCTGGAATAGCTTGGCTATAGAATTTCATCTGTTGAATTATCGCAGGTACGAAACCACGGAATGTCACATTCATGCTGCGGCCGGTTTTTTTGAAGACAGATTAGATTTTGGGCTTTCCACTTATAAAGAATATGTGAATGGGACCCAAATGATATCTGAAGAAAAGGCGGATGGTGAAATTCAATATTTTTTTGGACAGCATATTTCAAAATATAAAGTTAAAAGAGCTTTTAAAATCCAAAACCTTCCCCATTATACCGGAATAGGCATTGTTCAGCCTTATTATGTGAATATTAAGCAAATGATCAATATTTTTTGTGTTGCAGCACTTTTGATTTGTCTTTTGCAGCTTTACGTTTACACAACAAGAACCAATTATCCTGTTTTTGAGCAAAAAATAAAATTTGAGGATGTAAAAAACAAGGAAATGGTAAGCAAAAGCTTTACGCTTTCTGGAGGATCTGCACCATTGAAGGTGAAAGTGTATTCCGGAGTTGATAATTCCTGGGCAAATGTGCAGTTAAGCCTTGTTAATGAATCCACAAACGAAATAGTTTACACCTCAAAAGATATTGAACAATATCACGGAGTTGAAGGGGGAGAGAGGTGGTCTGAAGGAAATACGACGGAAGAATTCAATCTTTGCGGAGTTTCTTCAGGAAAATATCATTTTTTGATTTCTGCAGAAAGACAGGAACCGCTATTTTCAAATGATTTAAGTTCTGCAAGTGTTTCTGAGGGTGGGATTACCATCACAAAAGACCCTTCAGGAATTATCAATATAGTAAACAGCAATACACTGGAATCAGCTGCTTTCGGAGATCTTAAAACATTGGAAAACGACCAGTCATCATTTGGAAGTTTAATAAGAAAAACGTTTGAAGGGAAAAATTTAGATTCACTTTTAAATGTAAAACCTTTACCGGCACCGCCCGAACCAGCCACAGAGACAAATTCTGTGGATATTAAAGCAACCTGGCTTCCCGTATCATTCTGGAATTTTACAATTATTTTAATCCTAATGATCGTGTTTTTCATTGCTTGCTATTGGGGAAGACACCTCTTCAATGTTTCAAAATGGAAAAACAGTTCAAATTCACCTTATCCTCAATCATAAATATGGCAAAATTGATTAACTATATCAGAGAAAATTGGTTTCTATGCTTGATGGGAGGAGTATTCCTGAGCTGGTTTGTGTATCTTACCTATGCGGGAAATCAGGTGTGTGACTGTGCAAAAACAGAAACTTACAGAGACGGAACAACAAGGCGACATTCTTCGGGAGGAGTGGGCTATTACCGATATTATCACAAATAAAATATAAAATTATGGATCAAATAAACTTTTTACCAATAATCAACTCAATTATTTATTCGTTTTTAGGAATAGGAATTTTGCTTGTCTGCTATCTCATTATTGAAAAAATAACGCCGGAAAAAACCTGGCATGAAATTGCTCAGAATAAGAATGTAGCAATAGCAATCATTTTCGGAGCTTTTATCATTGGGATTTCAATTATTATAAGCGCGGCAATTCATGGATAAGAAGAGGATTCCTCTTGAACTTTTATTGCTGTTTTCAGTATTTGTCATCGCTACTTGCGGACTGATTTACGAATTGGTAGCGGGAGCTTTGGCGAGTTACCTTTTGGGAGATTCCGTGAAACAGTTTTCATTCATCATCGGGGTTTATCTTTTTTCGATGGGAGTAGGTTCTTATTTTGCAAAGTTTATCAAAGGAAATTTGATCGATAAATTTGTAGAAATAGAAATTCTTGTAGGAATTGTCGGAGGTATAAGTTCCGTTTGTTTATTTATTTTATTCAATACTTTAGCGCATTTTGAGGCTGTTTTATATTTGTTTGTCTTTTTTACAGGATGTCTTGTCGGCGTAGAAATCCCTTTGCTGATGAATATTTTGAAAGACAGGGTTCAGTTTAAAGATTTGGTTTCCAATGTTTTTGCTTTTGATTATATCGGCGCTTTATTAGCTTCAATACTTTTTCCGTTAGTGTTAATTCCCCATCTGGGAATTGTAAAAACGCCTTTGTTTTTTGGGTTAATTAATATTTCAATTGCAATATTTCTATGTTTTTATCTTAAAAAAGAACTGTCAAAACCATTTTCATTAAAGATAAAATCAATCGGAGCATTTATTTTTCTGTTAACACTTTTTATTTTTTCGGATAAGATTTTATCATTTTCGGAAGAAAAATTATACGGTGAAAATGTAGTCTATACT
>Ga0307412_10000971_pt1 | contig 16371 bp, 17 predicted proteins | sample DK1Cmetagenome_3_FD_203823 | JGI IMG/M metagenome (GOLD analysis project Ga0307412, IMG submission 203823) | Maize rhizosphere microbial communities from greenhouse at UC Davis, California, United States - DK15-C-1 | ecosystem: Host-associated > Plants > Roots > Rhizosphere > Soil | place: USA...
CCTCGGCCGCCAGCGCCTTGGCATAGGCCAGGCCGATGCCGGACGTGGACCCGGTGACGATCGCGGACTTGCCCTTGAGGAACATCGGCTAGCTTCCTTCTAACGCTTGGTGAGGTCGAATGCGGCGGTCTTGCCGTCGAGGATGTTCTGCGCGACGAGACGCGAGTTCGCCATGGTCTCGGCCACCGCGGCGCGGCCAGCCTCCCAATGCTCGTGCATCGTGCGTGCGGAGAATTCGAAGTCGCGCGCGCCGCCCTCCCAGGCGTTGGCACGGTAGATCAGCTGCACGACGTTGACCGGATATTCGGTCACCAGGTCGCGCACCGCCTTTACCGCCGGATCGTCGGCAAATTGCCCGGGCACCTTGTCGAGCAGCCGCCGGACCGTGTCGCGCGCGCTGCGCAGCCGCATCCGTTCGTCGGAGATGGCGCGGGTGCGGCTGGAGAAGCGGATTTCCTTCTCGCGGCTCATCACGTCCATGATCGTGCGCGGCAGTTCGTTCGCGGCGGGGAAGAGATCGACCTGGAAGACGAGCATCTCGGCCTCCTGCCGATCGAGGACATGGGTGAGCGGGGTATTCGAAACGAGTCCCCCGTCCCAATACCAGCAACCGTCGATCTCGACCGGCGGCAGCCCGGGGGGCAACGCACCAGACGCCATGATGTGCCGCGCATCGATGCGTTCGTCGCGCGTGTCGAAATAGCGGAAATTGCCGCTGTGCAGGTTCACCGCGCCTACCGAAAGGCGAACGGGTCCGGTGTTGAGCAGGTCCCAGTCGATCAGCCGGTCGAGCGTCTCGCGCAGCGGGCTGGTATCGTAGAAGCTCAGCGCCTCGGGCGTACCCGGCTTTGCGAACGCCGGCGGGATCGGCCGCGGGCGGAAAAAGCCCGGCACGCCGGACAGCATCACCGCGCCGGCGGCCCATTCATGGCTGATCTCACGCAGCTGATCGTTCATCGTCATGGAGAAAGCGGGCAGCGCCGATGTGACCTGCTCCCAGAAGGCGCGGATCGCCTCCAGCCGTTTCTCGGGCGGATTGCCGGCGAACAACGCCGCATTGACCGCGCCGATCGAGATCCCGGCAACCCAATCGACTTCGATGCCGCTGACGGCGAGTTCCTCGACCACCCCGGCCTGGAAGCTGCCGAGCGCCCCACCCCCCTGCAGCACCAGTGCGACAGTATCCGGCAGCGGCATGCCGGGGGCGGCATGGCGGCGGCGGTGCGGGCGAGACTCAGCATCGGCCATGCGAGCGATGTGGCCCATCCGATGCTGCGGAGCAATACGATCCTTGGTAGGAGGGCGTGCAACACTCGGCCGCTTGGCGCATTGTCACGGCGAGCGAACGAAAAGCGGAGGCACGATGCGGCTCGACGATCTGGATCCTACCGACAATGCCCGCGATCTGGGCTCGGGCGGCGGCGGTGGCGGCGGTTTTCCGCTGCTCGGGCTGCTGCCGCTGTTCCTGGGGCGCGGCATGGGCTGCGGCGGTATCGTGCTGATCGGCATCATCGCGCTGGTGATGTTCGGCCTGGGCGGCGGCGGGGGCATGCTGGGATCAAGCGGCGGCGGCGGCAATGCCGGCCGGTCGCCCACTGCCGGCCAATCGGGACAGCAGGTCTGCCGCGTCGACGAGCGCCGGCTGGAAGCATGCCGGGTGATGCGCAGCACCGATCTCACCTGGGCCAAGGTTTTCCAGGAAATGGGCCGGAACGACTATAAGCCTGCGACGATCAACTTCTTCAAGGGCGGCGCAAACACCGGGTGCGGCGCCGCGACCTCGGCGGTCGGCCCCTTCTACTGCCCAAGCGACGACGGCGTGTACCTCGACACCGCCTTCTTCGACGAACTCCAGAACCGCTTCGGCGCCAAGGGCGATTTCGCCCGCGATTACGTGATCGCGCATGAGATGGGCCACCATATCCAGGACCTGCTCGGCACCTCGTCGGAAGTCTCGCAGGCCCAGGCCCGCGGATCGAAGACCGAGGGCAACCGCCTGTCGGTGAAGCTGGAACTCCAGGCCGATTGCTATGCCGGGGTCTGGGCCGCGCGCAACCGCGAACGGCTGGAGCCCGGCGATATCGAGGAAGGCATGACCGCCGCCAATGCGATCGGCGACGATACCCTCCAGCGCGAGGCGCAGGGCACCGTGGTGCCCGACAGTTTCACCCACGGCACCTCGGCACAGCGCAAGGCATGGCTGAAGCGCGGCCTCGATTCCGGCGATCCGCGCCAGTGCGACACCTTCAACACCGCGCTCTGATTGTTACTTGACGTCAACGCTTGGCCGCTATTGGGTGGCGGCCAAGGGGGACCATCATGGATCAACAGTCCGAGCGCGGCGCGTTCGAATTTTACGGCTCGTGGCGCGAGTACGCGCCCATTGCCTTCACCAACCTGCTGCTGACGATCGTCACGCTGGGGTTGTACAGCTTCTGGGCGCGCACCCGCACCCGGCGCTATCTGTGGAGCCAGACGCGCTTCATCGACGATCGCCTGGAATGGACCGGCACCGGCCGCGAGCTGTTCTTCGGCTATCTGCTGGTCATGGTGCTGGTGTTCGTACCGCTCGCCGGCATCCAGTTGCTGATGGGCGCGCTGGTGAGCCGGGGAACGCAGAGCGCCGCCGCCGCGGCAGGGCTGTTGTTCGTCTTGCTCTACCTCTTCGTGTTCGCCCTCGGCGGCGTCGCGATCTTCCGGGCGCTGCGCTATCGGCTCAGCCGCACCTATTGGCACGGCATCCGTGGCGGCAGCGACGATCAGGGCTTCCGCTACGGCCTGTCCTATCTGTGGCGGACGATGCTTGGCAGCGCGGCGTTCGGCCTGCTGGTCCCCTGGGCGCTCGTCAGCCTGTGGAACGAGCGCTGGAACGCGATGAGCTTCGGGCCCTACGCCTTCCGCTCGGGTGCGACCACCGACGGACTGATGCGCCGCTACCTGCTGTTCTACCTGCTTCCCGTCCTGGTGGGGATCGGCGCGGTGGTGCTGGTGGTGCTCGCCATCGCCTTCGGGTTCAATCCGCGCGCAGCCCAGGGCGGCACGCCCGCATCGTTCACACCCGCCGCCGCCGTTCTGCTCGTCGGCATCGCGCTCTACATCTTGTTCTTCGTCTTCTTCGGCCTGATCGCCCTCGCCTTCTACGCGGCCTATTTCCGGCAGGGGATCGGCAATCTGACGCTGGGCGCGCTGGAGTTCGAGTTCACCGCACGCACCAGGGACTGGCTGAAGCTCGCGCTCGGCACCATCGCGCTGGTGGTGTGCACGCTGGGCATCGGCACGGTGTTCGTCAGCTATCGCAACTGGGCGTTCTTCGTCCGCCATCTCCGCGCGTATGGCACGCTGGAGCTGGATCAATTTACCCAATCGACGACGCGTGCGCCAGGCCAGGGCGAGGGGCTGTTCGACAGCCTCGACATGGGCGCGTTCTAAGGAGAGCGGACGGTGGAAACCCGGGTCTGGCATTATGATGGCCGCAGCGGCGAACGGCGGATGCCTGCCATCGTGCCAAGCGCCGACGAGCGGCATTTCATGCTCCAGGGCGATGGCGCCGACCCGGGGCCCTACGCCTTCGCCGATCTGGAGCCGCACGGCCATTCGCACCACGAGCGCGCGTTCGGCCTGAAGGGGCGGCCCGGCTGGCGGATCACCTTCCTCGAATTCCCGCCCTCCGAAATCGCGGTGCATTTGCCCAAGCCGGCGCGCTACGGCGCCTGGATCGATCGCTTCGGGCTGTGGCGCTCCGCCGGGGTGCTCGCGGTGCTGGCGCTGCTGGTCGTGGGCTTCACACTGAAGCTGCCGCCGCTGATCGCCCGGCTGATCCCGGTATCGGTGGAGCAGCGCATGGGCCGGCTGATCGTCGGCAATCTCGGCACCTATGCCTGCGCCTCACCGCAGGGCGACTCGGCGCTGAAGGCACTTGGTGCCCGTCTGCGCCAGGGCGACGATGTGACGATCCGCGTCGTCCATGCACCGATGATCAACGCCGTCGCCTTTCCGGGCGGCCAGGTGGTGCTGTTCGACGGACTGATCCAGAATGCCAAGTCGCCGGACGAAGTGGCCGGCGTGCTTGCCCATGAACTGGGCCATGTCGCCCATCGCGACGGCATGGAATCGCTGATCCGCCAATATGGGTTGAGCCTGCTGCTCGGCGGGTTCGACAGCAACATCAGCGGCTATGGCAACGCGCTGCTCAATGCCCGCTATTCGCGCAAGGCCGAAGCCGGCGCGGACGGCTATGCGATCGGCCGGCTCCAGGCGGCGAACATCTCGCCGCTTCCCACCGCCGCGCTGTTCGCGCGCCTCGCCAAGCAGGACGAAGACCCCGGCAGTGCGGGCATATTGCTGAACTATCTCTCGTCGCACCCGCTTTCGTCGTCGCGCGAGCGACAGTTCACGCAGAGTGTGCGGCCGGGTGTCGCGTACAAGCCCGCGCTCGATGCTGCACAGTGGCAGGCACTGCGCGCAATGTGCGGCGACCGGCCCGCGCCGGCGCTTTAGGCGAGCATATCGATCAGCTTGCCGGCGAGAACCGACAGGCCGGAAACGGCAATGGCGGCGCCAAAGGCGAGCTGGGCGTTGGGGACGAACCGGCGAACCGGCAGGGCGATGGCTTTCTCTACGGTGCTCATGCCGGCTATCCTGCTCCTGTTGCAGTACGATGTCCTACGATCAATCCCGATGTCGGTGATCGGTTCCATCGCTGGCGACATCGGACGGCAACGGCTACACCGCCGCCCATGACCGATCTGCCTCTCGCCCATCGCCATACGCCCGGCGCGTCTCCCACCATCGTCTTCCTCGCCGGCTATCGCTCCGACATGCAAGGGTCGAAGGTGCTCGCCCTGGAGGCATGGGCGCAGGCGCGCGGCCAGGGGTTTCTGCGCTTCGACTATGCCGGCTGCGGCGAGAGCCCCGGCGACTTCGAGGACCAGACGCTGGCGAGCTGGCGGGACGATGCGCTGCGGATGATCGACACCGTCGTCGAAGGCCCGGTGGTGCTGGTCGGCTCGTCGATGGGCGGCTGGCTGATGCTGCTGGTGGCAAAGGCCCGACCGGAGCGGGTGATCGGCATGGTCGGCATCGCCGCCGCGCCCGATTTCACCCGCTGGGGCTTCACCGAGGCGGAGAAGCAGACCCTGGCCGAACAGGGCCGGCTGGAGCAGCCGAGCGACTATGGCCCCGAGCCGATGGTCACCACCCTTCCCTTCTGGACCTCCGGCGAGGCCAATCTGGTGCTGGAGTCGCCGATCGACTTCGCCGGCCCGGTCCGCCTGCTGCAGGGCCAGCAGGATGCGGAGGTGCCGTGGGAACTCGCGCTGCGCCTTGCCGCCACGCTCCGTTCAGAGAAGGTCCAGACATGGATCGTCAAGGACGGAAATCACCGCCTGTCGCGCGACGGCGATATCCGCCTGCTGCTCCGTGCCACCGAGGACGTACTGATCGAATGCTCTTCTCCCTCCTCCTGCTGATCGCCCAGCAGCAAACCACCGCGATCGCTCCCAAGGCCGGACCGGTGCTGCGCGATGCCGAGCGCGCCCGCGCTGCCGCCGCCAAGGCCGCAGCCCCCGCGCCTGCGGGCGAGCCGCCGCGCTTCACCAAATGCATGGACCTCGCAACCGGCGATCCCAATGCCGCGGTGGAGGAGGCCGTGAAATGGGGCACCGACAAGGGCGGCATGTTCGCGCGCCAGTGTCTCGCCGTCGCCTATGCCAACCAGGCGCGCTGGGACTCGGCCGCCGCCGCGTTCGAGGAAGCCGCCGGCGAGGCCGAGACGGTGAAGGACAACCAGCGCGCCGCCACCTACTGGACCCAGGCCGGCAATGCCTGGCTCGCCGCCAAGAAGCCGCCCAAGGCACGCGCCAGCATCAACGCCGCGCTCGCCACCGGCGCGCTCCAGGGGCTGGCGCTGGGCGAGGCCTATCTCGATCGCGCCCGCGCCGCCGTCGCCTCGGGCGAGAATGCCGGTGCCCGCGCGGATATCGACGTGGCGATCGCCAAGGCCGGCGACGATCCGCTCGCCTGGTTGCTCTCCGCCACGCTCGCGCGCCGGATGAACGACCTGCCGCGCGCGCAGAAGGACATCGCCGAGGCGGTGAAGCGTGCCGGCGACGATGCCGCCGTGCAGCTCGAGGCGGGCAATATCGCCGCCGCCGCCGGCGACGAGGCCGCGGCCCGCACCGCCTGGAACAAGGTGGTCGCCGCCGCCCCCGGCAGCCCGCAGGCGACCGCCGCCCGCGCCGCGCTCGCGCAATTCGAGGCCCCGCCGGCCAAGTAGCGGCTGGAACGCGCGGGGCCGCACGCCTATCTGGCGGGCAAGACCAATGCAGGGAGTGCCCCCGTGAAGTTCCTCCACACCATGATCCGCGTCACCGATCCGGACGCGACGATCCGCTTTTTCGCGCTGCTCGGCCTCAAGGAAACGCACCGCATCACCAGCGAGAAGGGCCGCTTCACGCTGATCTATCTGGCGACCGAGGCCGACACCGATCCGGAGACCGGCCGCGGCACCGCAGAGGTGGAGCTGACCCACAACTGGGATCCGGAGGAATATACCGGCGGCCGCAACTTCGGCCACCTCGCCTTCCAGGTGGAGGACATCTACGAAACCTGCCAGCGGCTGCACGATGCCGGCGTGACGATCAACCGCCCGCCGCGCGACGGCCACATGGCATTCGTCCGCACGCCCGACAACATCTCGATCGAGCTGCTCCAGCACGGCCATCTGCCCCCGCAGGAGCCCTGGGCATCGATGCCGAACACCGGCGAGTGGTGACCTTGGCGCCCCGGGTCCTGGCCGAATGCGGGGCAACCGCTCCGATCGTCCAGGCGCCGATGGCGGGCGCTGGCGGCGTGCAGCTCGCGATCGGGGCGATCCGGGGCGGCGGCGTCGGATCGCTGCCGTGCGCGATGCTGGGGCCGCAGGCGATCGTCGAGCAGGCGGCGGCGGTTCGGGCCGCGGTGTCGGGGGCGCTCAACCTCAATTTCTTCTGCCACACGCTGCCGGCCCCGCCGGACGAGACCGCCTGGCGCGCCCTGCTCGCCCCCTATTATACGGCGGAGGGCGTCGAACCCGGCGCTTCGCCGGCGCTGCGTCGCCCGTTCGACGCAGATGCGTGCGCCACCGTCGAGCAGGTTCGCCCGGCGATCGTCAGCTTCCATTTCGGCCTGCCCGAGCCAGCCTTGCTCGACCGCGTCCGCGCAACCGGTGCCCGCATCTTCGGCAATGCGACCACGCCGGACGAGATGCGCTGGCTCGCCGACCACGGTGCCGATGCGGTGATCGCGCAAGGCGCTGAGGCCGGTGGGCATGCCGGCTGGTTCCTGGCCGAAGCGCACACGCCGGTACCGCTGGCGGAGCTGCTCGCGACGCCGCTCGCGGTGCCGGTGATCGCCGCCGGCGGGATCGTCGATGCGGCCGACATCGCCGCGGCGCTGCGCCAGGGAGCCGACGCCGTGCAGATCGGCACCGCCTATCTCGCCACACCCGAGAGCCTGATTTCCGATCCCTATCGCGCTCTGCTCGGCACGCACGCCTCCGGAGACGCCGCCTTCACCACGCTCTTCTCCGGTCGCGAGGCGCGCGGTATCCGCAACCGGCTGATGCACGATCTCGGCCCCGACCGTCGGGAAGTGCCGCCCTTCCCCTACGCATCCGCCGCGCTGGCACCGCTGCGGGCCCATGCCGAGGCCGGCGGCCGTACCGACTATTCGCCGTTATGGGCGGGCGCCGGTGCGCCCCGCGTGCGGCCCGAATCCGCTGAGACGCTCACCCGCCGCCTCGCCACCGAAACCGCCGCGCTGCTCTCGGAGCCTGTATGACCGATCTCGACATCGTCCGCATTCCCGCCCTCAGCGACAATTACATCTGGCTGGTCCACGACCCCGTCTCGGCCGAGACCATCGTCGTCGATCCTGCGCAGGCCGATCCGGTGCTGGCGGCGCTCGCCGAACGTGGCTGGAGCCTCACCGCGATCTGGAACACGCATTGGCACCCCGATCACACCGGCGGCAATGCTGCGCTGAAGGCCGCGACCGGCTGCACCGTCATCGCGCCCGCCGCCGAGGCTGCGAAGATCCCGACGGCGGACCGGCTGGTCGGCGAAGGCGACACGGTGACGCTCGGCAGCCACGCCGCGACCGTGCTGGAGGTCCCCGCCCACACCGCCGGCCACATCGCCTATCACTTCGCCGAAGATGCGGTGGTGTTCGTCGGCGACACGCTGTTCGCGATGGGCTGCGGCCGGCTGTTCGAGGGCACGGCGGAGCAGATGTTCGCCAATATGCAGCGCCTTGCCGTGCTGCCCGGCGAGACCGCCGTCTATTGCGCGCACGAATATACGCTGTCGAACGGCCGCTACGCGCTGGTCGCCGAGCCGGACAACGCGGCAATCCGCAGCCGGATGGACCGAGTGGAGCAGTTGCGCGCCGCCGGCGAGGCGACCGTGCCGACGACGATTGCCGACGAGCTTGCCACCAACCCCTTTCTCCGCGCCTCCGATGCGCGCATCCTCGCCGAGCGCCGTACGGCGAAGGATAGTTTTGCCGGCTGAGTCGTAGGACAAGGACGCGGCCTTGCCGGCCGGAGGAGAGAGACGATGCGCTTCGCGATCATCACCATCGGCGCTCTGGCCCTTGCCGGCTGCGCCCAGAATGCCGAATATCAAGCGGCACGCGACGCGCAGGGCCGTCGCGAACTCGCCAGCGCGCTGGGCGATCGAGTGCCGGGCAAGCCGCAGGACTGCATCAATCCCAGCAGCACCGACGGCCCGCAGATCATCGACACACGGACGCTGGTCTATCGCCAGGGCGCGCGGCTCTATCGCAACGATCTGGTCGCCGAATGCCCGTCGCTCGCGCCGATGACGACGGTGATCGTCGAGATGCGCGGCAGCCAGCTTTGCCGCAACGATCAGTTCCGCGTGCTGACGCCCGGCACCAGCATCCCCAGCGGCTATTGCCGGATGGGCAAGTTCACGCCTTACACACGCCCCAAGGGCGGCTGACCGGCAGCCGCCCCTCGGCGGGTCTCACTGCACCTTCAGCTGGTCCAGCGCGAAGGCCATCCACTCCGCGCTCTGGTGATAGCGCTCGAACCGGCCCGACTTGCCGCCATGCCCCGCTTCCATGTTGACGCGGAACACCAGCGGGTTCTGGTCGGTCTTGGTCGCGCGCAGCCTGGCCACCCACTTGGTCGGCTCGTAATATTGCACCTGGCTGTCCCATAGGCCGGTGCCGACATAGAGCGCCGGATAGGCCTGCGCGCTGACATTGTCGTAGGGCGAGTAGCTCAGCATATAGTCGTAATAGCGCTTCTCCGCCGGGTTGCCCCATTCGTCGAACTCGCCGGTGGTCAGCGGGATCGAGGTGTCCAGCATCGTCGTCACCACGTCGACGAACGGCACCTGCGCGATGATCACCCGGTAATCCTGCGGTGCCAGGTTGGCGACCGCGCCCATCAGCAACCCGCCTGCGCTGCCGCCCATCGCCGCCACCCGGCCCTTGGCCGCATAGCCTTGATCGACCAGGAAACGCGTGACGTCGATGAAATCGGTGAAGCTGTTCTTCTTGTGGAAGATCTTGCCGTCATCGTACCATTTCCGGCCCATCTCCTGCCCGCCGCGGATATGGGCGATGGCATAGACCATGCCGCGATCGAGCATGCTCGGCAGCGTCGGGTTGAAGCTGGGATCGGTCGAATAGCCGTAGCTGCCATAGGCGTATTGGAACAGCGCGGCCGTGCCGTTCTTCTGGAAGGTCTTGGCGTAGACCAGGCTCACCGGCACCTTGGTGCCATCGCGCGCCGTCGCCCACACCCGCTCGGTCACGTATTTGGCGGGATCATAGCCCGGCACCGGCTGCACCTTCAGCACCGTGCGCTTGCCGGTGACGGCGTCGACCTCATAGGTGGTGGTCGGCGTCACCAGCGAGCCATAGGTGTAGCGCAGCACCGGGCTGGAAGGCTCCTCGTTGGTGCCTAGGTCCATCACATAAGCGGGCTCGTCGGCCTCGACGAAGCTGCTCTTGCCTGCGGGCGTCAGCATCCGGAGGCGCTTGTTGCCGCCGGAGCGCTCCTCGATGGCGAGGAAGCGGTCGAAAGGCTGAAAATTCTCGATGAACACGCTTTCGCTGGTCGGCACCAGATCGGTCCAGGCCACGCGGCCTACCGCCGCCTTGGCATCCGGCACCACCATGATCCGGTAGTTGGGCGCCTTCCAGTTGGTGCGGATGATCCAGCGCCCGCCGAGATGATCGGCATTGTAGAGGAAATCGCGCTCTCGCGGCGCCACCGGCTTGAAGTCCACCGGGTTGGCAGCGGGGGCGCAGCGCTGCTCGTCGCTCACGGTGGAGTGGAGCTGGATGCAGATATAGCGCTCGTCGGTGGTCGCGCCGATGCCCATGTAGAAGGTGTCGTCCTTCTCGGTGTAGATCAGCCGGTCGGCCGAGGCCGGCGTGCCCAGCACATGCGCCTTCACCCGCGTGCCGAGCAGCGTCACCGGATCCTTCTCGACATAGAAGACCGTCTTTCCGTCCGCCGACCAGACCAGCCCCGCCTCGATATTGGGGACGGTATCGGCCAGCACCTTGCCGGTAGCGATGTCCTTCACCTTCAGCACATATTGCCGGCGGCCGACGGTATCTTCGGCCCAGGCGATGCGGGCATTGTCGGGGCTGACCCGCCAGCTGCCGATCTGGAAGAAGCCCTTGCCCTTGGCCATCGCCGGCTGGTCGAACAACACCTGTTCGGGCGCGGTCATCGCACCCTTGCGCCGCGCGACCACGGCGTAATCGGCGCCGGCATCGAAGCGGGTGTAATAGAAATAGCCGTGCTTGGCGTAGGGGACCGTGGCGTCGTCCTGTTTGATGTGGCCAACGATCTCGCGGTACAGCGTGTCCGCCACGGGCTTCTCGGCCGCGAGCACCGCATCGGCATAGCCGTTCTCGGCGGCGAGATAGGCCAGCATCTCGGGGTTCTTCCGCGTATCGTCGCGGAGCCAGTAATAGGGGTCCTCGCGCGTCGCCCCGAACGGCGCCTTCACCGTGTAGGGCTTCTTCGCCGCGACCGGCGGGGTGGGCCCGCTGGTCTGGGCGAGCAGCGGCGCGGCGGCAGTGCCGGCCAGCAGCGTGGCGAGAACGACGATCTTCATTGAATCCCCCGGTATCGAGTCGATGGCCGGACGATGCCAGATCGGCGGCGGGGTGGCGAGGCCGCCCGCTCTTCAAGCCCCTCCTCCTTGGAGGAGGGGTTGGGGTGGAGGGATTCCAGAACGCTCGTTGGTCTCGGTGAGACACAGCCCCACCCCAAACCCCTCCCCTGAAGGGGAGGGGCTTATTATTGTTGCCTTACAACACGTACCTGCTCAGATCCGTATTCCGCGCGATGCCCGAAAGCTGCTGGTCGACATAGGCCGCGTCGATCACCACCGCGCTGCCGGAGCGATCCTCGGCCTCGAAGCTCACTTCCTCGAGCAGCTTCTCCATCACCGTCTGGAGCCGGCGGGCGCCGATATTCTCCACCTCGGCATTCACGTCCGCCGCGATCTTCGCGACCGCGCGGATGCCGTCCTCGGTGAAGTCGATCGTCACGCCCTCAGTGCCGAGCAGCGCGGTGTACTGCCGCACCAGGCTCGCCTTGGTGTCGGAGAGGATCGCGACGAAATCCTCCTCGGTCAGCGCCTTCAGCTCGACCCGGATCGGCAGACGGCCCTGCAGCTCGGGCAGCAGGTCGCTCGGCTTGGCGATATGGAACGCACCGCTGGCGATGAACAGGATATGGTCCGTCTTCATCGGCCCATATTTGGTCGCGACCGTGGTGCCCTCGATCAGCGGCAGCAGGTCGCGCTGCACGCCTTCGCGGCTCACCGAACCGCCGCGCACGTCGGACACCGCGATCTTGTCGATCTCGTCGAGGAACACGATCCCGTTCGCTTCGGCGTCGGCCAGCGCCACCCGGCTGACCTCGTCCTGGTCGAGCCGCTTGTCGGCCTCTTCCTCGACGAGCTTGTCCCAAGCGGCGCGCACGTTCAATTTCCGGCGCTTGAGCGGCGTGCCGGTCAGGCCCTTCATCATCTCCGACAGGTTGATCATCTGCGGCGCGCCGCCGGGGATGTCGAACGGCATCTGCTGCGCCTGCTCGATCTCGATCTCGATCTCGGTGGTGTCGAGCAGCCCCTCGTGGAAGCGCTGCTTGAACGCCTCGCGCGTCGCGGTGCTCGAATCCTTGCCGGTCAGCGCGTCGAGCAGGCGGCCCATCGCCGCCTCCTCGGCCTTGTCCTTCACGGCAGAGCGGCGACGCTCCTTCTCCAGCCGGATCGCTTCCTCGACCAGGTCGCGGGCGATCTGCTCGACGTCGCGGCCGACATAGCCGACTTCGGTGAACTTGGTCGCTTCCACCTTCACGAAGGGCGCATCGGCCAGCTTCGCCAGGCGACGGCTGATCTCGGTCTTGCCGCAACCGGTGGGCCCGATCATCAGGATGTTCTTCGGCGTCACCTCGTCGCGCAGATCCGCGCTGAGCTGCTGCCGGCGCCAGCGATTGCGCATCGCGACGGCAACCGCCTTCTTGGCGTCCTTCTGGCCGATGATGTGCGCGTCGAGCGCGGCGACGATCGTCTTGGGGGTGAGATTCTCGTTCATTTTTTCTCTCAGATCTTAAGCCCCCCCCCTTCAGGGGCGGGGTTGGGGTGGGGCAGAGTCTCACCGAGGCCAACATCTGGTCTGGGATCCCTCCACCCCCATCCCCTCCTCCCAGGAGGAGGGGCTAAAAAGGGGTCAGACGGCGCTGTCGAGCGTCTCCACGGTCAGCCGGTCGTTGGTGTAGACGCACAGCTCGCCGGCGATCGCCATCGCCTTGCGCGCGACGACTTCGGCATCGGGTTCATATTCGATCAGCGCGCGCGCCGCGGACAGCGCGAAATTGCCGCCCGACCCGATCGACGCGACGATGCCATGCTCGTGCGCCTCGGGCTCGAGCACGTCGCCATTGCCGGTGATCACCAGCGTCACGTCCTTGTCGGCGACGAGCAGCATCGCTTCGAGGTTGCGGAGATATTTGTCGGTCCGCCAGTCCTTGGCGAGCTCCACCGCGGCGCGCAGCAGCTGGCCCTGGTGGCGCTCCAGCTTGGCCTCGAGCCGCTCGAACAGGGTGAAGGCATCGGCGGTGGCGCCGGCAAAGCCCGCGATCACCTTGCCGTCACCCAAGGGACGCACCTTGCGGGCGTTGGGCTTCATCACGGTGTTGCCGGCCGAAACCTGGCCGTCGCCCGCAATAACCACTTTTCCGGATTTGCGCACGGAGAGGATCGTCGTGCCGTGCCACGCAATATTCTTGTCGCTCATGGCCCGCATATGGGAGGCCCGGGCAAGCGTGCAAAGGGGGCGTTCCCCGAAGGACACCCGCGCCGTAACGAACCAGCGATGTTGCGAAGTTTTGGGTGTGGCTGGTCGGGGCGACAGGATTCGAACCTGCGACCCCCACACCCCCAGTGTGATGCGCTACCAGGCTGCGCTACGCCCCGACCGAGGGAGCGCCCTCTATGCCGCTTGGCGCCGGGATGCAACCCCCGGCCCGCGCATTTCAGCGATCGAGCGCTTCCAGCCCCATCGCGATCGCGCCGAGCGGCCCCGCCATGTCGCCCAGCCCCGGCGGGCCGACGCGCGTGTCCAGCTCGGCGCAATAGCCCGCTAGCGCGCCATAGCCGTTGATCATCGCCGCCACCTTGGTGCGCACCGCGCCGAACAGCTGCGGCCGCCGGGTCATCACCCCGCCGCCGATCGCGATGCGCTCCGGTGCCAGGCTGACGATCAGATTGTGGAGCAGCGCCGCCAGGTCGTGCGCGAAATAGTCCCATTCAGGCGCGTCGTCGGCAACGTCCTGTCCGGGCCGGCCGAATCGCGCCGCCAGCGCCGGGCCGGAGAGTAGCCCCTCGGCGCAATCGCCATGATAGGGGCACCAGCCGGTAAACGTGTCGCCCGGCGCGCGGGCCGAGCGCATATGCCCGGCCTCGCCATGCGCATAGCCCATGATCGGGCGGCCATTGGCGACGAGGCCCACGCCCACCCCGGTACCGATGGTGATATAGGCGTGCGTCGAAAGCCCGGCCGAGGCGCCCCAGCGCGCTTCGGCCAGCGCCGCGCCGTTGACGTCGGTCTGGATCGCCAGCGGCTTGCCGTAGCGCGCCGACAGGCGCCGGAAGACATCGGTGTCGTTCCAGCCTGGCTTGGTGGTCGCGACGATCGAACCGAAATCGGGGCGCGCAGGATTGAGCTCGATCGGCCCGAAGCTGGCGATGCCGATCGCATCGAAGGCCCAGCCGTCCAGCACCGCCTCAAGCCCGGCGAGCGTCGTCGCCGGATCGGTGGTGGGTACGACGTGCTGTTCGCGCACATCGGCGGGCCCGCTGCCCAGGGTAGCGACGCATTTGGTGCCGCCGAGTTCAAGGCCGGCGATCGACAGGTTCGCAGTCATGCCACCGCGCTAGCGCGCCGCGCCGCCGGGGGGAAGCCCGCCCGGCTCAACGATCGTCCGGATGCACATACTCGTTGAGGCTGACGAACGCGAGCGCGACGGTGAACACCCCCATCGCGGCCAGGACCATGTAGAGATAATTGCTGCCAATGACGTCGAGCATTTCCGCCTCCATCAGGAAGAGCGTAAGCATCGGGTAAATCACTGACCTTTACTTTGACCGCGATCAAACCATAGCGTGCGGTTGGGAGGTGACGACAGGGCATGCGAAGGACCGCGTACAAACATCGGAGATCATGAAAGATCGGCCGAGCCATGATCCGGCGGCGATGGCGCTGCTGTTCGAGGCGGCGAGCGATCGGGGCGTCTTCCTGCTCGATCCGGACGGCCGCATCGCCAGCTGGAGTCGCGGAGTCGAGCTGCTCGACGGCTGGACGCCTGCCGACCTGACCGGCGCCGGCCTTGCGCTCCACTATCCCCCCGCCGAAGCCGCCGCCGAAAAGCCGGCGCATGATCTGGAGCGCGCCCGCGCGGCAGGCCGGCTGATCGAGGAAGGCTGGCGCGTCCGCCGCGACGGCAGCGAATATCTCGCCGAGGTGCAGCTTTCCGCGCTGTTCGACGCAGACGGCAGCTTGCGGGGCTATGCCGAGGTGTTCCGCGACATCACCGATCACAAGGCCTCGCAGACCGCGCTCGCCGGCAGCGCGCTGCACCTGCGCTCGATCCTCGCCACCGTGCCCACGGCGATGGTGGTGATCGACGACAAGGGCGTGATCCACTCGTTCAGCGCCGCCGCCGAGCGGCTGTTCGGCTGGAAAGAAAGCGACGTGATCGCCCGCAACGTCAGCATGTTGATGCCGGCGCCGGATGCGCAGCTGCACGACAGCTACCTCACCCGCTATCTCACCACCGGCGAGCGCCGGGTGATCGGCATCGGCCGCATCGTCGTTGGCCAGCGGCGCGACGGCACCGATTTCCCGATGGAGCTGCAGGTCGGCGAGGCGAGCAGCGACGGCCACCGCATCTTCACCGGCTTCATCCGCGACCTGACCGACGAGCAGCGCGCGGAACTCCGGCTGAAGGAACTGCAGTCGGAGCTGATCCACGTCTCGCGCCTCTCCGCCATGGGCACCATGGCCTCGACGCTGGCGCACGAGCTCAACCAGCCGCTCACCGCCATCGTCAATTATCTCGAGGCCGGCCGCAACCTGATGGTGCGCGACAGCGACGATCCCGAGGATCAGGCGATGATCCGCGAGGCGATGGAGGAATCGGTCAAGGAGGCGCTGCGGGCCGGCAACATCGTCCGCCGCCTGCGCGACTTCGTCGCGCGGGGCGAGGCGGACATGGGGCTGGTCGACCTGCCGCGGCTGATCGACGAGGCCAGTCGCCTGGCGCTCACCGGATCGCGCGAACTGGGGGTACGCGCCTTCTACGCGCTCGATCCGCAGGCCACGGCGGTGCTGGTCGATCGCATCCAGATCCAGCAGGTGCTGGTCAACTTGATCCGCAACGCGATCGAGGCGATGGCGGGCAGCGCGGTGCGCGAAATCACCATCGGTTCGGAGGTGGCGCCGCGCAACCTGGTGCGCATCTGGGTGGCGGATAGCGGCCCCGGCATCGCCCCCGAGCTCGCGCCGCGCCTGTTCCAGGCCTTTGCCAGCACCAAGGAAAACGGCATGGGCCTGGGCCTTTCGATCTGCCGTACCATCGTCGAGGCGCATGGCGGCCGCATCTGGGCCGAGCCCCGTGCCGAGGGCGGGACGATTTTCAACTTCACCCTGATGTCCGCGAATGAGGAACCCGCATGAGCGACCGCAAGCGCATCCACCTGGTGGACGACGAGGAATCGGTCCGCCGCTCGACCAGCTTCATGCTGCGCACCTCGGGCTATGACGTCGACACCT
>Ga0307412_10000975_pt1 | contig 16358 bp, 12 predicted proteins | sample DK1Cmetagenome_3_FD_203823 | JGI IMG/M metagenome (GOLD analysis project Ga0307412, IMG submission 203823) | Maize rhizosphere microbial communities from greenhouse at UC Davis, California, United States - DK15-C-1 | ecosystem: Host-associated > Plants > Roots > Rhizosphere > Soil | place: USA...
GGCCGGACCCAGTGTTGTTTCTTGTGCGAGTTCGCTCATGATGTTGGTTCCATTTCAGTTGTCGGGAGTGAGCCGACCAAAAGTTCGGCTGTGGTGTGGAGGTGTTTCAGATGTGCATCCGTCCCGGCGGCCTCAGTGGCTGCGACATCAGGAACTTCGATGCTGATCGGCGCGTCAGGAAGTGCTGCAAGGATCTCCCGCAGGGGGAAAACACCTTCCCCTGGCGCCAGCCTTTTGGCGCGCGACTCGATCTGCCGGGCGGATCCATTCACGTCCTGCCCCAACGGCATGCGGCGCGGTACCGGAAGTGCAGGGGTTCCTTGGGGGCCATCACAAAGCTGAATGATGGTCACCGCCCCTGCGGGCAGGTCCTCCAGCTCCGGGATCCGGCCACCGGCCCGGACAAAGTGGAGCACGTCCAGCATGATGCCGCACCCCGTCTCCTCGACGAGCAAGCCCGCCGCAGTGACAGAGTCAAGCGGTTGGTATGAGATCGGCTCAACCGAGGGGCGGATGCCGTACTTCCGGGCATCGTCAACCAGCGCGGCAAGACTGTCCCTTAACCTGGCGGGGTCGGAATCTCCGCCGATCACGTTGAGCACGCTTGCGCCCAAGGCCGCTCCGGCCTCCAGTGCCGGTTCCCATTGCTCCCTGCCGCGTTCGCCATTCAACGTGAACGCCTCCACATCGCGTACGGCAAGACCAGTAGCCGCCAACCGTTCAATTGTTTGGGCCGACATGAACGACCCGGCAGCCATCGGGTATGGCGACTCCCCCGGCGTCGCAGGATAAACCCGAATCCCAACGGAGGCAAAGCCAGCAGCCGCGGCTGCATCCACGAGCTCCGGCGGACTGAGATGCAGCGCTGACAAGTGCGCCAAACCAAGCGTTCTGTTCATTACTTTCATCCTGATTGCTGGTGGTTGACCGCGCTCGAACCCTGCGCGTATGATCAAAATCACTGAATGACTACGTAGTCATTAAAGCACCCATTCCGCTCGCCAGCAACGGTGCAGCCGAGTAAGAGAAAGGTTGCGGTGAACCGCAATGTCGAGTCCCAAGATCCCCACTACGAAGAGCGCCGCCACGAGCGCTCCCAGCCCTGAGCCGGTCGTCATCACTGCCAAAGCAGGACGGCGGGCAGCGCTTGCCAGTACTGTCGGCGCCGTCGTCGACTGGTACGACTTCTTCCTTTATGGCACAGCCGCGGCCGTTGTTTTTGGACCGCTGTTCTTCCCCTCGGACAACCAGGTTGCCGGGCTGCTGGCTTCGATGGGCTCATTCGCCGTCGGATTCCTCTTCCGCCCGCTTGGCGGGGCCATCTTCGGTCACTTCGGTGACAAGTTCGGCCGCCGAACGATGCTCTTCATTACCGTCATCCTCATGGGTCTGGCCAGCACCGCTATCGGATTGCTTCCCTCCTACGCCGCTATCGGGGTCGCAGCACCGATCCTGCTCGTTACCCTGCGGGCAATCCAGGGCATGGCAGTGGGCGGCGAATGGGGCGGCGCAGCCTTGATGGCAGTGGAGAACGCACCGGCCGGCAAACGCAACTTCCTGGCCACCGGCGTCCAGATCGGATCATTCGTCGGACTGCTGCTGGGCACCGCAGCGTTCTCCCTGGTTACGGCCCTTACCACTCCGGAGCAATTCCTCGCCTTCGGCTGGCGGCTGCCATTCCTCATCAGCATCTTCTTTGCCCTGATCGGCCTCTGGATCCGGGCCGGCGTGCCCGAGTCAGCTGAGTTCACCGCTGCCAAGGAACAACATAGGGATGCCCGGGCACCGTTGGCCGAGGCCCTGAGGACCAGCCCCAAGAAGATCCTGGCCGTCATCGGCATGCGGATGGTGGACCAGAGCACCTTCTACATGGCCTTCACCTTCTCGCTGGCCTACGTCAAGAACTTCACCGACACCCCGACCTCCACCGTCCTGACTGCCTCGATGGTCGCCATGGTCCTGGCCATCCCTTTCCTGGCACTCTGGGGACGGCTCGCTGATAAGTACGGCCGGAAATGGTTCTACATTGTCGGACCGCTCATCGCAGCCCTTTCGGCAGCGCCGTTCTTTGCAGCGCTGGAAAGCGGTGATTTGATTCCCATGGTTCTTGGCTTCTTCGCGCTGATCAACCTTGGACACAACATTTCCACCTGTGTCCAACAAACGTGGTTCACCGACATGTTCGATGTCCGGATCCGCTACAGCGGCGCGGGATTTGCCTACGCACTTGCCGGCGCCGTAGGTGGCTTCATCCCGCTGATCGCCACCGCCCTCATGGCCAGCAGCGGCAGCTGGCTCCCTGCCGCTGCACTCCTCGCCGGGCTCAGCCTGATAGCCCTGGTCTCCAGCCTTTGGTCCTATAAGTGGGCCAACAAGGAACACCACTAACCCCGGGCACTCCTGCCAACGCTCACCAAGAGGCGAGTCGCCTCGCCGCAGAGAACCGCTAACCACAGAACTGAACACCAACACAAAGGCCCGCATCCACGTGAAAACTGCCCCTGAATTGTCCACCCCTCCCGCCGGCACTCTGGACTGCGACGTCCTGGTCATAGGCTCCGGAGCCGGCGGCCTGTCTGCCGCTGTTACCGCTGCCTACCATGGGCTGAAAGTCGTTGTCGTAGAAAAAGCACCGGTCTGCGGCGGAGCTACCTCATGGTCGGGCGGCTGGGCCTGGACACCGGCCAATCCGTTGGCCACAGCTGCCGGCGTCACGGAGGACCGGGAAGTCATTCGCACCTACCTGCGCCACTGCCTGGGACCGGACTACCAGTCAAGGAAGGTGGAAGCCTTTCTTGAAGCCGTGCCGCACATGGTTGGCTTCTTCGAGAACAAAACCAGCCTGCAGTTCGTTCCCGGGGCAAAGATCCATGACATCTACGGCAAAATTCCGGGAGCTGGAACCGGCCACCGTTCGGTCGGGCCCAAACCCATCAATGCCCGGAGCATCAGACCCGAAGTGCGCGCCAAGATGCGCCACCAGCTCTATGAGACCTCCTTCCTGGGCATGGGCATCATGGCCGGCCCGGACCTTACGAAGTTCCTATCCGCTTCCCAGGGCAGCATCACCGGCTTGTTCCACGCCGCACGGCGCTTCACCCCGCACCTTTGGGATCTCCTTGTCCACCACAGGAACATGCAACTGGTCAATGGAACCGCCCTGACCGGCCGGCTGATGAAGTCCGCCGACGACCTCGGCGTCGACATCCGTGTCTCCACACCCGCCACAGGCCTCCTGACGGACAGCGCCGGCCGGGTAACCGGCGCCCTCGTCCATTCCCCGAGCGGCCCATCAACCATCAGAGCTGCCCGCGGCGTTGTCCTGGCCACCGGAGGATTCCCCAACGACATGCAACGCCGCAAAGAGCTGTTCCCGAAGACGCCTACGGGCCGCGAGCACTGGACGCTGGCCCCAGCCGAAGCGAACGGCGACGGTATAAGGCTGGGCGAGTCCGTCGGAGCCCGGTTCAAAACCAGCGTGGCATCCCCCGCTGCCTGGTGCCCGGTCTCGCTCGTGCCCTACCGCAACGGCCGGACCGGAACTTTCCCGCACATCATGGACCGCGCCAAACCCGGCTCCATCGGAGTAAGGGCCGACGGCAAACGCTTCGTGAACGAAGCCAACGGCTACTACGACTACATCACTGCCCTCATCCAAGCCACACCAGAGGGAGAGGCAGTCGAATCCTGGCAGATCGCTGACGCCCGGTTCGTCCGTAAGTACCCGCTCGGTATGGCCAAACCCCTGCCCGTGCCGCTGCTTCCCTACCTACGCTCCGGCTACCTCAAGAAGGGCCGAACGCTCGAAGAACTCGCAACGAAATGCGGAATCGACCCCGTCGGCCTGCGAGACACGGTGCAGCGCTTCAACGAAGACGCCCGCCAAGGCCTGGACCCCGACTACGGGAGAGGGGACACCGAATTCAACCGCTACGGTGGCGACCCGAAGATCCGCCCCAACCCGTCCCTGGCACCCCTTGAAAAAGGGCCGTACTATGCGGTCAAGATAGTACCTGGCAGCTTTGGCACCTTCGCCGGCCTCGACGCCGACGAACGTGCCCGTGTCCTGAACAACGACGGCGAAGCCATCCCGGGCTTGTATGCCGCGGGCAACGACCACTCTTCAATCATGGGGGGGCACTATCCAGCCGGCGGCATCAACCTGGGGCCAGCCTTGACATTCGGCTACATAGCTGGCCGCGACCTTGCCGGGATCAGCGACTACGAAGACGAACCCCTGGTCAGTTTTCTTCCCGTGCAGACAAGCCGGCCATGATGGCGGGCGTCGACCCTGTCCCGCTCAGCAAGGTGGCATGCGACGGCGCATGTTCAGACGAAGTGGGTCCCGTCCAAGGATGAGATTGAAGCCGGGTTTCGCTTTTGACGACGTTGATCATGGGTGACAGCAACTGCATGAGGTTGAGCGCCTGATCGTGCGCGTCGTCGTTTGGCCTGCGCAGGAGGGCGACGAGGACGTCGAAGACCTCGCACACAAGTTCGATACCGCCGTCGAAAACAACCCAGGCGTCCCCCGCCCCGACCTCATGGTGCTCCGCCACACCCACGTCCATTCCCCGGACGAACCCGAAGGTTGGCGCCGCCCGGCCGAGGGCATTAACAAGTTCTACAGGACGTTCGACGCCTGGTTCGGAAACAAGACCACCCCCAACCAACGGCTTCCTCGAGCCCAGCCCTGAAGAGAAGTTCGCCGACCGCCCGGAGTTCACCCCCGAATCCCGGCACCCGACCGCGATGATCGGGACGCCGGATGAGGTCATCGAGCGTCTCCGCCACTACGAGGAACTGGAAATAACCGCGTTCAGCATCTGGTCCGACAACAGCCTGAACCACGAGGAAAAGGAACGCTCGATCGAACTCTTCATCGAGCACGTCGTGCCGGCCTTCCAGGGACAGACCGCCGTCACAGCACGCTGAGGCCAACTCCTCACTGAACATGCCGTTTGCCACGGCGGAAGGGCCATACTTGACGAAAGGTCCACTATCAGCGCGCTAATATCCGCGGGGAGAGGCCGGAAGACGGCCCTCTCTACGGTGATGAGCGAGGGCCGTCTCTTCAGGTGCTGGGCAGGCTCAGTGCGGCCACATCAGCTGGTCAAAGTACGTTCCGAATCCTTGACGCCGGCCGACAATGAACGTGCTCATGACTGCTCTTCGGATGCGTGGTCGGTCAGGAAGCGGGCTTTGGCGCCCGTTCCAAGCGTTGGTCGGGAATTTGACCGCGCCTTCCGTGCCGCTTAGACGGGTCAGGTCAACAGCCGGTGCGTTGCAGTAGTTCAATTTGGACCGTCCGGAGCTTGTCAATAGGGAACATGTAGTAGCGCTCGTCGCCGTTCAGTACCCGTCCCGGTGTCCACTGCCCGTCCCGGTAGGTGCCCTCGGTTAGGGTGTCGAGTTCCACGATGGCATCAGGGCGGGAGAACCGGATCGATGCACCGCGAGCCACGACGAGGAACCTGTCCCGGGCGGTCTGAACAAGTAGTCCGTAGCCGATCAGGGACGTGGCGGCTATCCCGGTTCCCTCGCCGAACATGCCGCGGGTGTCGAGCGGCCCGGAGATCGAAATATCGTAGCCGCCCAGCGAGACCTGCTCTTCCTCACCAGACTCGACACGGAAACCATAAATGGCTCCGGTAGCCTGCGCCTGCGTGATGATTCCTGGCATCTCCCGGATTACGGCGTAGGCGTCGAAAAGGTCGTGACCGTCGGGAACATCTTCGATACCAAATGGGTGAAAGCCAATTCCGCCGAAACGGCCGAGGGTGACGAACAGGAGGCCGGCGTCGGGCCGCGCCTCGGGGACGAAGACCGGGTTACCGGCGGTTGAGTAACTGCTAAGCGTGCCGGCGAAGTCCTCGATATAGATGTCAGGAGAGAGGAAGGCAAGGCAAGGGGCGCCGATCTGCCAGATGTCAATCATTCGTGCAACCGGACCGCCGGCCGGGTACTGGCCCGGCTCCTGTGCATTTGGCTGCGGGCCCAGCCAGGCATTGGTGTACACCGGAAGCGGGTATTCGGCGATTCCTGCACCGGCGACCTGCCCTACGAAGCGGCTGAAGGCCCAGCTCATGAACAGCTCCTCCGCATCACGGCCTGGGCCGAAGACTTCTGCCCATGTGCCTGCTGTTTGCGACCCGTGGCGGGCCCACAGCTCCCCCACCCAGGGATGCAATTGATCGCCCCTCGCGGCCAGGCCCGCCAGCAGCTCGGAAGGCACGGCCGATGCCCAGGCAGTCTCGGCGAGGGGGCTGCGGTCACGGCTGTCGCCGAGCAGGCCCACTTCGTTCTGCACCTGCACCGCTATCACAGTGTGCTGCGGGTCGATCTCGCGCAGATGACGCATGAAAGCGGCGAACGCCCGGGCATCGGCGTTGAGCAGATCCTCGCTGAACACGCTGAGGACAGGGCCATCGATACTGAAGCGGCCGCTGAGCAGCCGCTCCGGGTCGCGCTCGGCCCGGGGAAAGCGGTGCTCGTCCCGGCGCACCCACGTCGGCGCGTAGGCGGAATCGGCGTTCTTGTACGAGCCGAACCAGATGAGGATCAGCCGCATCCCCCGTGTACGCGCCTGCTCGATCTGGTCATCGACTGCAGTGAAGTCAAACTTCCCCTCCTCCGGCTCGACGAGCTGCCAGCTGGCGGCCCCGATGACCGAGGGAACCCCGTTGCGTTCGAGCCGGTCCCAGATCGGCGCCATATACGCGGGACTGGAAGGGCTGGAGTTGTGAAGCTCCCCACCGAGGGAGAGGTACGGTTTCCCGTCGACCAGGAGATGCGAGGTATGACCCGCTCGCACGACGCGGGGAATGCCCGCGCCGCCGGCCGCCATAGTGAAAGTCTGTGGCTCGTGCTTGGTCTCGTGGGCTGATAGCGCCATGTGTGCCTCTTCGCTTAGTGCGTGCTTGTGGTTGGAGGAATCGTCGCCGTGGTGTCGTCACGGCTCTACGGGTACCGCGCAACCCGTTCATTGCTGAGCCTTTGTGCCGCTCCGGGAAAAGGGACCGCGGTATGCGACCCCTTCCCCCGGGTCGCCTAACCTTGTGTGCTCACTGGACCGACCAGGCACCGTCCGAGGGCAGGACGGCCCCCGAGATGTTCGTTCCGTCGTTGCTGAGCAGAAACGTGATGGACGCGGCCAGCTGTGCGGCCTCTGCCACCGGCGGGATCATTTGCATAAACGGGGCAAGCCTTTGCGCCCCGAGTTCCGAACTGAAGTTGGCCTCAATTCCTGTCGCGACCGGACCGGGGGCGACCGCGTTGACGCGGACCCCGAGAGGCGCGTACATAAATGCGGTGCTGCGCGTGAGGCCGACGACGGCGTGCTTGGAGGCCGTGTAGGCCAACCCCGCGGAGTTGCCGCGCAGGGCAGCCTCCGAGGCAACGTTGACGATAGAGCCTCGCCCTGCCGTGATCATCAACGGAAGAACAGCACGGGTCAGACGGAACATCCCATCTACGTTGACCGCGAACACCCTGCTCCACACAGCATCGGAGACCTCGTGCAAAGGGGTCATGTCATCCATGATCCCGGCGACGTTTGCCAACGCGTCAATCCGGGATCCGGCTGCTTCCACGATCCGGGCAATGTCGTCGTCCTTAGTGATGTCTGCCGGCACCGCAACCATTTCTGCCTGCGGGTGGGCCGCGACCAGGGCATCCAGCCGGTCAGCGGCGATATCCACTGCGATAACCCTGCCGCCTTCGCGGACGATCCGGGAGGCGGCGGCCCGGCCGATGCCGGACCCCGCGCCGGTGACAATCACGGTCTGGCCCGCGAATCTTCCCGCTGAGATGCGCTCCGCCCAGGGCTCTGCCTGGGCACCGGGCTGATCGGTCTCAGTGTCGTCGACGGGGGCCACTCCCCCGTTGGCTTCGAGCACCAGGTGCTCCAGGAGTGATTGGGGGAACTGGCCGGCACCGAGCTCGACCAGTTGTTGGAGGGCGAAGTGTTCGATCGGTTTCAGGGCTGTTTCGTCCTGCCCGGCGTCGGTGAGCATTCCCCGCAACAACGGACCTCCGACCGGGTGGTCCAGCCACTGCCGGATGGAGCGCGAGCCGGTCAGGGGGTTGACAGTGGCGGTCATTTCGCTCCCTCGAGGGCTGGCACCGGGTGGATTTCCGTTTGTTCGTTGAGGAGGATGGCGGCGTCATTCCCGGAGGGTTTGGTCCCGCCGAGGCCCGTCCAGCGGGCACGCAATGCGTGTGCCGCGGCCTTCGGCTTACGGTCCCGGGTGAAGACGCCTTTTCTGTTGCCGTCCACACGGTGGATGCCGTTGGACGTCTGGAAGTCCGCGAAGTTCCAGACATGTTCCCCGACGAAAGCATCGATCCTGTCAAAGACCCGATGGTTCATGTCGAGGTAGTTCTGCTGGTATTCCTCGCTCCACGGCATATCCCACACCGAGTGCTGGCCCGGCATGGTGTCGGCCCCGTACTCGCTCATCATGATGGGCTTGCCGAAAGCGTCCACCCACCCGCGCAGGTCGGTTTCGAGATACTGCTCGGCAGTCGCGAGGTCCCCGGTGAAGACGTACCAGCCGTAGTAGCGGTTGATGCTGATGACGTCGAACAGGTCAGCGATTTTGTCATTCTGGAAGGTGGCGAACATGACAACGGCGTAGGTCAGGGGACGTGTCGGATCCAGTTCCCGCGCCAGCTGAACGAGTGGTTCGAAGTATTCGCGTGCGCCGTCCTCGTTCGACGCCGGCTCGTTGGCGATGCTCCACATGACAACACTGGGGTGGTTCTTGTCCCGGGCGATGAGCTCCCGGATGTGCTGCGCATGGGCGGCCTGCGTTTCGTCGTTGAAGGTCTCCGGGGAGAACGTCGGCTTCGGCCCGATGCCCGTAAGTCCGCCCTGGACGCCCAGGTTAAGTCCGACGGCGGCTGTCTCGTCGACCACGACGATGCCGTTGCGGTCCGCGAACTCCAGAACTTCTTCGGCGTACGGGTAGTGCGAGGTTCTAAAAGAGTTCGCGCCGACCCAGTCCAGCAGCTGGAAGTCGTGCACCAGATAGGCATTGTCGTGTCCCTTGCCGCGGACTGCCGTGTCCTCGTGCTTGCCGAACCCGGTGAAGTAGAACGGCGCCCCGTTGATGAGGAACTGCGTTCCACGCACTTCCACAGTCCTCACACCAAACGGCTGGGTGTAGCTGTCGATCACCTCACCGCCGTCGAGGAGCTCCACGACCAGGTCGTAAAGGTACGCCGCGCCCGGTTGCCACAGAGTGACTGCCTCAATACTGAAAGTCCCGTCGCTTCCTTCTGCGGAAGCCACCTGACGTCCTGCCGCGTCCAGTGCCCGGACGCGAACGCCCGTTTCATGGCTCGCTGCCACGGCATATTCGATCACGCCTGCTTCGCCGATCACGTCAGTGACGATCGTGACATCCTCGATGTGGCGCTCGGGTTTGCTGTAGAGCCACACCGAACGGGCCAGGCCCGCGTAGTTGTAGAAGTCATGCAGGTAGGTCTGTTGGCGGCGCCCGTCCTTGGTCACGGTGATGCTGCCGGGCGGAATCGTGGCGCTGGTCAGCTCATTGTTCACACCGACCGTGAGCCTGAACTCACAACCTGGCGAGACGTATTCGGTGATGTCTGCTTCGAAGGGGGTGTAACCGCCCACGTGCCGGGCGACGAGCACATCGTCGACGTACACCCTGCCCTCGTGCGTGGCTGCGTCCAGGCGGAGAAGCACTCTCTCCCCTGCCCAGCCGCGGGGAACCCGCACCGAACGCTGATACCAGACCCATCCCACGTGGTCACGGATTGTCGGATCGGTGAAAAGGTCGTTGTAACTGGACGGCACAGGGGCCTCAAGCTTCGTTTCCAGGGTCCCTGTCCAGGGCTGGCCGACCCCGGCATCTGCGAGGGCGAAGCGCCAAAGGCCATCGAGGTTCACAAGTTCACGGGTTGTAGTGGATCGGGGCTTAAGCACTGAATTTCCTCCTGAGGAACATTGAAAGGCTTTGGTGACAAGGACGGGGTTGGCGCGACTGACGGCTGCCGGTCGTACCTTGAGAGGGGTTTCGTTGTGACGGTGGCTGCTTTTCAGCGGACTGACCGTACCGCCAGCAAGGTGATGAGACCGCCGGCCAGCGCCAAGATGCCGGAGCTGAGGTAGAGCAGGGTGTAGTTCTTCGCGTCCCCGGCGGTTGCCAGGGACAGCAACAGGGTGGCGGCGAACGGGGCAAGTGCCCCGGGTATCTTTTGCGAAAAACTGGTGATGGCCATAAAGCGTCCGGCCTGTGTATCCCGGTGGGGCAGGACGTCCAGGACCAGTGCCTGGCCCACCGCGCTGAAGACTGCGATCCCGAGCGAGGACAACAGCGTGCCGGCCAGAAGGGAGGCCAGATCGTTCGCGAAGGCGGTGACCGAGGCGCCCAGGGCAAACAGGACGGTGGCGGCCATGATGAACGGGCGGCGCCTGGCCCAATGGTCAGACAGCCAGCCTGCTCCGAGGGACCCTACTGTGGCGCTGAGAACGCTGGCTGCCGAGATCACGGCCAGGACCGAGGCGACCATGGAAACTTCAATCCCAAGGCGCTGGGCGTAGAAGAAGGTGCTGAAGCTGGTGGTCAGTGACAGCCCGAAGAAGAAGACAAATCTGCCCAGCCAGGTCCACGCGAAATCCTGCTCTTTCCGCGGGTTGAAACCAAAGCTCCTGATCAGCCTCAGGAGTGACAGCCGTTCGGGAAACACCGCTCCCCGGGTGTCTGGTTCCTTCACGAAGATGATGAAGCAGGCCACACACACCGCTCCTACCAGCGAAGGAATCGCGAAAACCCAAAGGGTGTCTTTGCTCACCAGTCCGATCAGGAGTATTCCTGCCACCGGTGAAACCTGCATGGTCAGGACGGTGAGCGCGGAAACCTTACCCCTTTGATGGAGGGGCAGCCGGTCCGCCTGGTAGTTGCCGATCGAACCCACGGCTGTGCCCCATCCGACCGTGCACAACACCCATCCCCCAGTCAGGGTGAACGGATCGGGCGCGAACGCCAGGATGGGGGTCGCGGCGATCCCCAGGACCAATCCTCCGACCGTGAACGGACGACGGCGGCCCCAACGGCTGCGTGTGTGGTCACTCAAAATTCCCGTGAGGGGCGAGGCAAGCAGTGAAAAGACGGCCCCAATGCCGATCGTGTAACCGAGCAGTTCCTGCCGCCCAGGGGCCAGCGCATCGAGTCGGAGCGCGAGCGTAAAGGCCATAGGGACGATCAGCGCCATCGCCCCACCGAACGTCGCAACGACCAGAAGGACAATTGTCCCCCGCCCGACCGTTCCCACCCCGGCGGTAGGTCGGCGGGATGGCTCAAACGGGTCACCGGACGGAGCTGGCAGCGGCCCTGCAGCCTCGGGCAAACGGGGAGCCTCGGTTTCCGCGTAGACCCGGCGCGTGCTGTGCGTGGTCTGCGCCGTGCCGTCTGGTGCCGGAGCAGTCAACCGCGCCTCTTCTGCGTCAGGCATAATCGCTGACTTCAGTTCGGGTGGCTCCTTGGGAGCCGCCTTCCGTCGGAAACCCTGCAACGGAGTCCTTGACGTGCTGGCTGATGGTGTCCAGGGTACGGAAAACGGCAACTGTTTCTGATGCGGGATGTATCGGATGCTCTGTTGCTCCTGAGCGGATGGCCTCCCCGGCAGCCCTGAGCATGGGAACGTATCCGTTGCCTTCACGTTCGTGCTCAATCGGCTCAGGGGCGAACATTTTGGCCCAGGTGCCTGCGTGGGCAAGGAGGGTCGTCGATGTCCAAAACATGCCCGGGAGCGTGATCCACCCCAAGGTGCCGCTGATTGACGCCGAGGGATCGACAAATTCAGTCATTGAACTCGCGCAGTGGGCAAACTGACCCTCTTCGAAGTCCAGGGTGAAGTGCTCGGCGAAGTCGAGGCCGTCTTCCCTGAGGCGTCCGCCCGCGTGGATGCCTGTCGGTTCGCCGAAGATCGCATGAGCCAGCGTGACGGGGTAGATCCCCTGGTCCAGCAGTGTCCCACCGCTGCGCGCCACGTCCCATCGGCTGCCGCCATCAGCAATCAGCGGAAACCCGAAACCCGCCCGCAGGCTTGATGGTTTCCCGATTAACCCGGAGTCCAGGAGCTCGAAAAGGTGCCGGAAGGCGGGGTTGAACTTCATCCACATGGCTTCCATGAGGAACAGTCCCAGGCTTTGGGCCAGGGTGAACAACTCCTCGACCTCGCCTGCATTCAGGGCCATGGGCTTTTCGACAACCACATGTTTGCCGGCGTACAGTGCCTCACGGGCCATCGCAGCGTGGGTAGCGAAGGGTGTTGCCAGATACAGCACGTCCACGGCGGGATCCCTGATCAGCGATGCGAAGTCGTCGGTCCATCGGGGCAGCCCGAACTCCTCGGCAAAGCGTGCGGCGTTGGCTTTGTCCCTGCTGAAGACAACGTCGACCCGGTTACCGGGAATGAGCTGCAGGTCAGGAACGATGCTTCGGGAAATGGTTCCTGCCCCGGCGATCGCCCAACGCAGCGGGTCCGGAGACCTGCAGATGGACGGGTCAGGATGGAAACCGGGAAGTATCGGCGCTGCCCCCATCAGGCGACGCCTGCCTGGACGTTCTGTTCGCGATGGAGCTCGGCCATCCTGTGACGTTCGGCCCGGCGCTTCTCCTGTTCCATGGGGTCTGCAATCGGTGCTGCCAGCAACAGTTTCTGCGTATATGGGTGCTCGGGTGTGGACGTCACCGCGTCAGCGGATCCGGTTTCCACGATGTCTCCCTTGTAGACGACGCTGACGCGGTGGCTGATGTGGCGGACAACTGCCAGGTCGTGGGAGACGAACAGGTAGGCAACGCCGGTGCGGCGCTGGATGTCGATGAAAAGGTCCATGACCCGGGCCTGTGTGGACAGGTCCAGTGCCGAGACCGGCTCGTCGCAGACGATGAGTTTGGGTTTGGGGGCGAGGGCGCGGGCGATGGCGACGCGTTGACGCTGCCCGCCGCTGAACTCCCGCGGCAAACGCTGGGCGGCGTCCCGTGGGAGGCCGACCTGGTCCAGCAGCGTCTGGACGCGTGCTCGCGCCTCACTCGCCCTGGCACCCTGCACCACGAGCGGCTCGCTCAGTGTGTCCCCGATCGTCAGTGACGGATTCAGCGACGTGTAGGGGTCCTGGAAGACGACCTGGATGTCTTTGGACAGGGTGCGGCGGTCCTTGGGGCTGGCATGGGTGATGTCCGCCCCCTGGAAGCGGATGCTTCCTCCGCTGGGCTCTACCAGGCCCAGGACAGCGCGGCCTATAGTGGTCTTTCCGGATCCGGACTCTCCCACCACGCCCAGGGTCTCGCCCTCGCCAATACTCAGGGACACCCCGTGCAGGACCTCAATGGCCTTGGCACGGAATCCGCGGCCGGCAAAGGCGACGCGTAGATCGGTTACGTCCAAAAGTGGCGTAGTCATCAGTTTCTCTCCCCAACGACCGCCGCGACAGGCGCAGGCGGGTCGGTCCGGACGGTGTGCTCGTCGAGGATCGACCCCAGGAGCATCTGCGTGTATGGGTGTTTGGGTTCGTGGAACAGCTCCAAGGCCGTGCCCGACTCGACAACCTGGCCGTTTTGCATCACGGCGATCCGGTCGCAGATGTCGGCGACTACCCCGAAGTTGTGGGTCACGAGCAGGACGGCCATGTTCAGTTCAGCCTGCAGGTCCCGAATCAGGTCAAGGATTTCGGCCTGGACGGTCACATCGAGAGCGGTTGTGGGTTCATCGGCGATGAGCAGTTTGGGGCGGCTCGCCACTGCGCCGGCGATCAGGACGCGCTGGGCCATTCCACCGGAGATCTGGTGTGGGTAGGAATCGAAGGTCCGTTGTGGGTTCTGGATTCCCACTCGCTCCAAGAGTGCGAGCACCCTGGCTTTGGCGTCTGTGCCGGACATCCGGGCCGAGGCGCGGATTCCTTCCACGAGCTGGGCGCCGACGGTGTAAGAAGGGTCCAGGTTCGACATGGGCTCCTGTGGAATGTAGGCGATCTCCCGCCCCCGCAGTTCGCGCAGTTCCCGTTCTTTGAGGCCGAGCAGATTCCGTCCCTCCAAGTGGATGGTGCCGCGCACGACGACAGCTTCCGGCGGAAGGACACCAAGGATGGAAAAAGCGGTTTGGGTCTTGCCGGATCCGGACTCGCCCACCAGGCCCAGGGTCTCCCCTGCACGGAGGCTGAGGGTGACACCTTTGACGACTTCATTCAGCTGACCGGATGGAGCCGGATAGGCGATCACCAGGCCCTCTACGGACAGCAGTTCATCGGACCGTGCTTCGCCGGCATCCCGGCGTTGGGCCTGGACGTGGGGCGTCGCCAGTTTGGACGGCTTCAGTTTCGCGCCCTCGAACGCGTCACGGAGGGAGTTGCCCAGCAGGACCAGGGACGCGGTGAGGGTGCCCAGCAGGACGCTGGGCCAGATGAACTGGGTCGGGTCAACGTAGAGGTTGGTGAAGCCGTCCGCGATCATCGCGCCGAAGCTGGGAACAAGGTTTGATCCGACCCCGAGGAAGGCGAGGCCGGACTGCAGGCTGATCGCTGAACCGGCCAGGAACGCGGCGGCGATGATGATGGGTCCACGGACGACGAAGAGGACGTGGCGGCTTAGGATACGAAGGTTGGAAAGGCCGGACACCCGTGCAGCGTCCACATACAGCTCATTTTTGACACCGATCACGAGGTTCCGCACGATGCGGTAGATCCCGGGTGACAGCAGCACCCCAAAAATGAGCATGGTGGCGCGGTAGTCACCTTTCGTGACGGGCATGAGGATGATGAGCAGCAGAAGTCCGGGGAAGGTCATGATGAGGCTGAAGACCCACTCGGTTGCGCTGCGCAGCCGCCGGCCGAAGTAGCCGCCGATGAGGCCGAAGGTCACCCCGATGATGAGGGCAACACTGGCGCCGATCAGGCCTGCAATGATGCTCGTGTTGATCGAATGGAGGAGCCGGGACGCGATGTCGCGCCCGTTCTGGTCTGCGCCCAGTGGGTAACCGGGCGTGCCTGGAACGGCGTTGATGGCATTGAGCTGGGCCTCATTGGGTTCGTGCGGGGCGATCCAGGGTGTAAGGAGGCCGAGGACGATGATGACCAGCAGCAGGGCGGAGGTGATGAGGGCCTGTGGATCCTTTAGGAGTCTGCGCAGGGGGGATTTCCGGGGTGGGGCTGCCAGCCCGGGATCGATGCTGAGTTCTTCGATGCTCAATTGATTCTCGCCTTCGGGTTGAGCCAGCCGTTGACTACGTCGGTGAGGAGGTTCACGGTGACCACGAGCATGACGCTGAACAAGGTGATTCCCATGATGATGGGGATGTCGCCCTGGAGGGAGGCGTTGAATGCGTACTGGCCGTAGCCAGGAAGCGCGAACACGTTTTCGATGATGAGCGCTCCGCCCAGCATCTGGATGAATTCAAGGGACAGCACGGTCAGTGCAGGGCTGGCCGCGTTCCGCAGGGCATGGCGGAGCACGATGGAGCGTGTGGGGATGCCGCGGGTCCGCAAGGTGCGGACGTAGTCTTTGCGGAGTTCGTCGATCATGGACCCGCGGACCTGGGCGGCCATGTTCGCCACTCCCCCGATGACCAGCACAATCACAGGAATAGTGATCGACGCCGCCCACTTGGCGGGGTTTTGGGCGAAGGGGGTGAAGCCGGTTGCCGGCAGCAGCTTCAGGTTTACAGCCAGCACAGCCACGAGGACAATCGCGATGAGCAGCCCGGGCACTATATAACCCACCAGGGAGAGGCCTTGGGAGATTTTGTCGGCCACTCCGCCGCGTGACGCAGCCCAGACACCCAGCGCGATGCTGATGATCACGGTAATGATCAGCGCGGTGACGACCAGTGAGAGCGTGACACCCAAACGGGCGGCAACGGCGGGAGCGACGGGCTGGCTGGTGAAGAGGGAGGTGCCGAAGTCACCCCTCAGGACCGACCCGAGCCAATCCAGGTATTGGACGATAGCCGGCCGGTCAAAACCGAGCCGGGTCATGAGGCCCTTGATGGATTCCGGTGTGGCTGCACTGCCGAGGCGTTCGCGGGCCACGGATTCCAGGGAACCGCTGAGGAGGAAGAACGTGATCAGGGTGACGAGCAGTGCGAGCAAGATGCCCGCACCAAGACGTCGTAGGGCATAGGTGATCATGAGCTTCCTCGCGACATTTCCTCTGGCATCTTCGAACTCCTTTGATGTGTGTGATGCCGCCTTGTGGCGGTTGGTGCCGATCTGTTTACGGTGCACCGTGTTAAAGGGACGGCTCAGGCATGTGCCCTGCAGCCCGTTGCAATGAATACAGCGAGCCGGATGAGCCGCAAGCAGTTGAACGCGTTTGCGTGTTGGGGCGGGA
>Ga0307412_10000976_pt1 | contig 16351 bp, 31 predicted proteins | sample DK1Cmetagenome_3_FD_203823 | JGI IMG/M metagenome (GOLD analysis project Ga0307412, IMG submission 203823) | Maize rhizosphere microbial communities from greenhouse at UC Davis, California, United States - DK15-C-1 | ecosystem: Host-associated > Plants > Roots > Rhizosphere > Soil | place: USA...
TCACTTTCTCGGCGCCGCTCACCAGCAGCTGCTGTTCGAGCTGCCAGTAGTAGTGCGGGTCCAGGCTGCCGGCGCGAACGTCAGCAGCGAGCTGCTCATTCCACATTTTGTGTTCGAAAAGTACGTCCCCAAGGATCGTGCAGCCGTCGAGCGATGCGAGTAGATCACCTTCGGTGCCGACCACGGGGAACAGATCCTCTCCAATTCGTGCTTCGAGTATCGGTCGAGCGAGTGCCTCGGCTTCGTGCCCCTTGTCGAACAGGTTTTTCTGCACCCACCAAGACACGTCTCGATCGAGGCCAGTCTTTTTCGCGTGCAGCAGTTCGGTGCGCTTCATTTGTTTCGAGGCGCCCATCATTGCCGGCGCTTCTGACGCGGTGAAGTAGTTGGCGCGGAGCGCATGCCAGGCTTCGGAGCCCTGAGCGACATTATGGATTTTCATTCCTGGTCTCCTTCAATTGGCGCGAGCGCTTTGATCTTGGCGATCTGTTCATCGCTCAGGGTGAATTTGCTGCTGACGGTTGCGATCAGGTGATCGGGAGCAGAGCGGCCTGCGTCGACCGCGATCTGCCACTTCGGCAGGTTCTCCGCGAGCTTATCGTCGGGGTAGGGCGGGAGCTCAGCTGCTGCTGCTCCGCGCGCCGGCGATACATCGCGAATGGTTGGCGATGTTTCTTCCAACTCGTCGGGGCTGTAAACGCCGAGGATCACGTCCGGGCAGTACAGACGCGACCAGCGCTTGGTGGCGAGGTACGCCAACTGCTGGCGAGGATCATCCGCCCAGAGCGTGCTGTTCCGGGTGCGAGCCTGGGCCAGTAGCAGCTCAAGGACGCGAGGCTCGTCTTCGCCGCGGAAGGTCGCCCAGACCTTCACGCCTAACCCTTGCTCATCCTCGAGCTTCCAGCCCGGGACGCGGTACTCGCCTTTGTCGCCGTTCTTGATGGTAAATTTACCGATCACCTTTTCCCACGCGCCGTACCATTCGTAGTGAAGCCGATCCAGCACCGGTGCGCAGGTGGTGATCACGGCGTTCACCAGCTGTGCCTCGTACCCCAATACGCCGTTCACCAGGTGCGTTTTCTGCGCCACGGCGAATGGGTTCATCTTCCACTGCATCGACTGCATGACGACTGCCAGGCAGTCCGCCGGGTTGCCGTTGAAGTGCTTCGGCAGCGTGGCGCGGCCGGTGGCCATGACTTCGGCCAAGCGCATCATCTTGTCCAGGCTGTCGCCGTCCAGTACGAGAGCGCTGGTGCTGGTTGCCGCGTGCGGCAAGACGTGAAGATTTCGTTCGTGCGCCACCGGCGCCACGCTTTGAGCGGACATGAGTGTTCCTTGCCGCGCGGTGCGCAGCGGTTGAATGCTTTGTTTATTGAGTGATGCGGTCGGCGAGGGCGCTGAGCAGCATCAGGAAGGTGTAAATCGCGAGAACTCGAAACGATCCGCGCCGAATCAGGAGGCGGCGTGCACGCTGAAGGCTGGTCATCGGAAGACCTGGTAGGTGGTGGAACGCGGAACTTGGCACACGCGGGACGAATCGCGAGCCGCACTGTATGCAGCCATAACCACCAGCAGGCCAGAGGCAAGACACCAGAACATGATTTTCATGGCCGAGCCCTCACAGCGATTCGTCTGCCCTTCATGGTCACCGACAGGCGCTGCGGGAGGCTGTCGACCAGATCCTCGCGCTTGCGGCCGATGACTTCGTTGAAGGGCAGGCCGAAGCCGAGTATCGCGATGCGGCGCTCGATGTCGTCGAGCTGCTCATCAACCAGCGTTTTCACCAGAGGGGTTGTCATGCCGAAACTCCTTTCAGATGCGTGGTGCGCTCGACGAACTTGGCGTCCAGCGCATCCCGATAACGATTGGCGGTGCGGGTGTCGATGATCTCGGCGAACTCAGCCATTTCGATCATGCCCATGACGAAGGTGCGATCCGGCACCGGAGTGCAGGACTTGCGCATCTTCGCGATCTCAAGGCCCAGCCGAGCCAGTGCTACCTGATTGCTCATAGCTCGTTGTCCTCGGCCTGGGCGATCAGCGCATCATCGACAAGGGGTCGAAGTAGGCCCTCTGCGATTTCGCCAAGCTTGCCCAGTGGGTGGTCGCTGGGGCCGAGGAGTTCGGCGGCGGCGACCTTGTCCGCGTGGCCGCGTTCGGCGGCGACCAGCAGGAATCCCAGCGAAGCCGTGGTGACCTCGCAGTCTGCAAGCCGTCCGTTTGCATGCTCATCAACCGCCAGAGCGAACTGGGCCAGCGTGACGCCCTGAGCCGGCCGCATGCGGCGCTGGAACGAAACGTCGCAGCCGAACCGCACCAACTGCTCGGAAGCGTTGTACAGCCACTCAGTCCGAGCCACTTCCTGCGCGCTCTCGCTCACCATCGGAGGCAACTGCGCGTCGTGCATGGCCTGACAAATCTTCAGTGCTGCGTTCATGCTGCCTCCGGCCAATGGCGCTTAATGCTCTCTTTTGCGTAAATGGACAGCCGCTCGTAACTGTTCACGCCACCGCAACCGGGCATGGTTCCCTCCAGTTCGACGCAGGCGCGGATATCGCAGCGGCGCGAGCAAACCCAGCCGCCGTAATGACAGCGGTGGACTTCACCTTTTGGATCGGGGTGATAGGCGAGGCCGCCTTTCCACGAAGGCGAGCCGCGCAGCTTCAGCCCGCAACCTCGGCAAACTGCTTGTGTGTCGGTGCAGTTGTGCATGACGACCTCCAGTGTTTGGGTTAGGCGGAGCGGGCGGCGAGCATGGCGTCGGCCATTTTGTAAGCTCGCGTGGCAGCAACGTCCTCGGATGCGATCCACTCCGCATCACCGGCCAACATTCCTTGCAGCGCCTTGGCAGCGAAGTAATCTCGCAGGGTCATGCCAGACAGTTGGCGCTTCGTCTCTGCCACAGTTTCCGGGTTGAAAATCATGTGGTCGTAGTCGCCGACCGGGAATGCCGGCTGCAAACCGTCTTCAATCGCGGCGTCGTACCGGAGCTGGGCGCCTTCAATCTGGCGGTCCATTTGAGCTGCCATGTATTCCATGACTGAGTCCTCTGTGGTTGATCCAACAAAACTCGGATGCACTCATCCGCTCCGCTGGTTGCCGTTGGGCGCGGAGGGGAGTGCATTCGGATGGTGTCGGTAGTGGGGTGGCGCTAAAGAATTGCTAGGGTGCGGCCGATAGGCTCGCGTCGACATCGATGCCTTATCACATGAAAGCTGGAGTTATAAATGCCGTTGAATAAAGCTCGTATTGGTGTGTTCGCCGCGCTTATCGGCTGCACTTTTGCGTCGACCGCACATGCTGCCAGCGAACATGAGATGGCCGTCGGTGGTGCAGCTCTTTACCAAGTTTGCGCACAGAAACATCCTGAAAAGGAGCTTTCTCTAGAGCAATACATATCGCTACATCCACACATGTCGACGAAATTAGCAAACGACATTAGGGAATACTCCTCACAGCCAGAACACAAAGCAGAACTTGAGGATACAGTCCTGCGCATGCGGACCGAGGCCACCCAAGATTTACTTGAAGTCGTATGTGATAGCTATTATCGAGATGCAAAGGTGCGTGAGTAGTCCTCAGCTTCTTTCGCATCGAGGTGTGATCTGCATGACGTTTGCCCTGACATTGCTCTCACGCAGCCAGACGGTACTCAGATCACACCCCGATGCGCTCTCATAGAGAGGATCGGGCAGTTAACGACAGGCTGTCGTGGCGCTGGTTTGTCAGTCGTGGTAGCTGAGCACCGTGTGAACGTCGTGCACTTCGCTGATCTCGCCGCACTCCAGCTCCTCGACCAGTTCGATGTACTCATCGACGTTTCCTAGGCGGTCCAGAGTGATAATCGCGATCTCGGTCACGACGCGGGTGATCTTCGCCTTCACGCGGCGCGGTTTTTGTTCTTGCATCGTCTTGCCCTCGGTTGTTTTCCCAATGCACCCGTCACCAGGTGCATCAGTGAAAAATTCCGTGTTGCTCCGCACCCGCTTACCAGGTCATTCACTCAGTTCGGTCAAAACCTCGTCCGCCGTCGCAGTTGGCTGCGCGTGGGCAGGCTTTCGGGCCTGTCGGATCGCCGGTCGCCGGTAGAGGCAAGTGCGGTTTTGTTCATCGGTTTACTGACCTCCCACCGATGGAGCCGGGAGTGACCTAACCGGACTGACCGGGTAGTCGTTCATGGCGCTGGTTGTTAAAGAGCGGCGGGTCTGTTGAAACCACTTCGCAGTGGGTGTGTGTTGCTGCGATGAGCTTAAATTAACCGGCGGTTTCATTGTCGTCAATACCGGCGGTTAATTTAATTTGCGTAAGGATTGGGTATGATTTGTTTGTACTGGATGGATATACAGCTATCAGGAGTGAAAATAGGTGGCAATGGCACAACAACAAAACCGGCTCGAAAGCGGTGGCATGTCAGCCCTGGAGCGTCTTGAGCTACGCGTCTCGTCGATGATTAATCACCCAGTCGCTCAGATTCAGCGATGGGTGACGATCCATCGGTTGGACACGGATGGTGAGCGAGAGTGGGAGGAGGTGATGGGGCTGCTGTCAGAAACAGACGGCATCGATATGGCATTCAACGGCGACGGGTCGGTGATGCTGAAGTGGGAGTTTAGTGCCGTTGAAGATCGGCCAAGAGAGATCGTCGACGTAGAAGAGCCGACGGTCCCTTTCTGACAACTACAAAAAAGCCCGGCACTTGGACCGGGCTTTGAAAAAAAAGGTGACGTTTACGGATGGATAAATTTTGCAGCAGTGAACGCAATCGCTGCTAGCGCTGTGGCAACACCCACAAATTTCCAAGTTTGCTCGTTCATAGTTTTATGGAAAGATACTGCAAGATCTTGGATATCTTTGCTGCTGGCACGAACAAATCCGTTGAGGTCGTCTTTCGACGCAATATTTGCCAAATCCACTTTTGTAGCCATGTTGGATTCAATACTGTCCAAGCGCATTTCGACCCGCACGAGCTTCTCCCTAATCTCTAGGGAGGTTTTCTCAAGTGCGACTACACGAGCTTCCAAATCTCCACCTCCCGGAGGATTACCTCCCCCTTTTTTTGCTTCTAGGTCAGCCTCCAGGATCACCTGAGCCTGATGCTCATACTCTGCCCTAAGATAACTAATATTGTCAGTCATTATCAGTTTCCTCGGCGCGCGGAGCCCAGGTTGGCTTTCCTTCTAATAGGTTGTCTAATCGCTCGTCGAACTTGTCAATCTCCAAAAATATTTTGTCAAGCTCCTCAAAAGCTTTTTTTGCCTTTTCTTTTTGCTCCCCGTCAGCCGATGATTCGATCACTACCACCAGCGAGTTTAGAGCTGCTTGGAACAGTGGAATAACCACTCCTCGGAGAGGCTGCACCAATTGAACGAGCTCAAGCCGTGTGGCGGGCTGATCCAAAAAGCTAACCAGCTCTGGAGACGGATCTCCCTCAGTATTATCTTCGTCCATGGTTCCCCCATATATAGCAATTGGCGTGCGATGCCTCGACTTTCAAGGCACTAAACCAGCTGAGCATTCCAAACCAACAACACACGCGCCTGAATGAATGTCTCATCTGCCCGAATGGTTTGCGGTGGATGCCGATCGTTGTCGGAAATCATCCTGATCTGTTCATCGCCCAGCCACTGCAAACGCTTGATGTACAGATGTCCTTCCCAAGAAAACATATAGATCCCATCCCCAACAAACTCTCGGATGCTGATGTCGACCAGGAGCGGATCGCGATGCTTGATCGTCGGCGCCATCGATTGGCCCCATCCGGTTACCATCTTCAAATGGAAATGCTCTTTGAACTCGACTCCCATCTCGCGCAGATGTTGAGGGCTTACACGGACGTCCTGCAGCATTTCGGGATAGTCGTGCGGGATCTGCCCGCCACCCATCGCGGCGCGAACGTCGTAGTGTGCGATCCACACCTCATCACCCACAACTCCTGGCCGGTAGTAGTCAATCTCGATGGCGCCGCCGGCATCATCCGCTTCAGCGGCGGCCATTAATCTTTGTCTGGCCGTGTCAGTAAGCCCTTTGCCCTGCTTATCAAGCATCTGGCGGACCATATCAGCGGCTGAAAGGGTCGACGCCGATGGCGATTCGGCGACAGTTGTCAGCCCGCTGATCTCGCGCGCAAGCCGCTTACTAAATCGTTCGACTGGAACGCCAAGTAAGCGCGATAGAACCGCAGCGAACTTGGCGTTCAGAGGATTCGTTCCGTTCAGGTACATCGCTACCGCAGCGGCCGATATATCAGCCTCCGCCGCAAGGCTAGCCTGCGTCAGTCCAAGCGCGTTCTTTTTCGATACGAAAAGCGCCTTCGCGGCGTCGCACTCAGCTTTCAGTTCTGGGGACAACTCTTTCTTTCTGCTCATCCGTGAAATTTAACCGTTGGTTAATTTTTTTGCGGCAACCGCCGGTATTGCTAGAAACCTAACCGGCGGTTAATATCGGATCTGACAAAGTTTGCTGAGGCAATGACATGAAAAAGACGCCACTGCCAGAACTGGTTGGGCGAATTGGTCAGTCCGCTGTCGCCAAGGGCCTTGGCGTGAGCGCTCCAGCCATTTCAAAAGCCTTGAAGGCGGCCAGGGAAATCCTGGTCATTGAACATGAGGACGGAAAGCTGACAGCGGAGGAGGTTCGTCCATTTCCGTGCCAGCTGCCGGTTCAAAGAACCGCCGCCTGACATCGAAGTCCGCCGTTCCTTGAGCAAATGATCGCGCCGCTGCTGGCGCAGAGCCACGTAACAATTTTTGAGGTGTGACATGCAGGAGTTGATGAAGGCGATCTACGACGTGGTTGACGACCACGGCACCAAGAAAATCGCCGAAGGCGCGGACTTCAAGTCACGGACGCTTCTTTCCCAGAAGGCAAACCCGGACTACGACACCCACCGCATGAACGTGGAAGAGCTGCACCGGATCATGAAGTTCACCCAAGACTTCCGCCCGCTCAAGGCATGGGCAGAAGCGTTCGGTTTCGACCTAGTCCCGAAAGAGCGGCCGGAAGGGATCAACCTCAACGCTGCTCTGCTGCGACTGCATGCCGATCTTGCCGATGTTACCCGACTTGCATTCGACGCACAGGCTGATGGTCGAGTCTGCTCGGTCGAGAAAGCGAGCCTGCTCAAGGAGGCTGAGGAAGTAATCGTCAGCCTGGAAGTGTTCAAGCAGTCCGTGAAGGCAGCCTGAATTTCAGACACAAAAAAGCCGACGTACGAGGTCGGCTTTTTCAACAGCGGTAAAACAAGTGGAGCTGATTATGCACGCACAGCCACAACAGGACAATACCGGACGTGTCGCGACACGTTTTTCCAATTCTGAAAACGTGTCGCGTACCACGATGTCCTCCCGCGAGATCGCTAACGTCACTGGCAAGCGACACGCCAACGTGAAGCGCGACATTGCTGCGATGCTGAAAGAACTGAAATTAGATGTACTCAGTTGTGAGCACATCTATCTAGACGGACAAAACCGGGAGCAGGTCGAGTACATGCTCGACCGCGAACACACCGACTGCCTGCTCACCGGCTACAGCGCCCCGATGCGCATGAAGGTGATTCGCCGTTGGCGGGAGCTGGAGCAGCAGCAGGGCGCCCGCGAGCAGGTTCTGCTCAATGGCACCAAGGTCGTTGGCGAGATCGCCATCATGGAGTGCTTTACGCGCCTGCTGAAGCCGGCTCCATCCTGCCAGATGGCCATGCTCACGAAGATCGCTGAGAACAACGGGCTCGATCCGAAGTTCCTACCTGGCTACGCCGTCGACGCCGCGCCAGATGCTACCGGCGGATCCTCTATGCCCACCAAGTCAGCCACAGCCTTGCTGAAAGACAGTGGCATTCGCGTTTCACCCGCTGCGTTCAACCGCGTACTGGAAGCCAAGGGCTTTCTGAAGCAGCTCCAGCGCAAGAACTCCAAACAGGAAATGGTTCCGTTCTGGACGGTGACTGAGAAGGGTCTGGCCTACGGCAAGAACCTCACCAGTCCTCAATGCCCCCGAGAGACACAGCCTCACTGGTACGTGGATCGTTTCCCTGAACTGGCCAAACTGGTCGGGAAGGCCTGACATGCAATTTACCGTCACGATCAATCAGGTGAAGGCGTTGGAGTGGGGGCTGAATTCTCAGCAGGCCCTGCTGTTCGCCTTCGTCTACGGCTGCCCGAGCTGGACCAAGCCAATCAAGACTGACGACGGGATCTTCTTCGCGCTGAGCAAGGCCAAGATCATCGAGGAGCTGCCGCTGCTCACTGACAAGCCAGACACTGCTTACCGCATGTTGAAGGCCCTGGAAGAGGCCGGTTTGATTGAGCTTTCCAGCACTTCAAATATCACTCTGTTACGCCTGACCGATAAAGCGATCGAGTGGAATCAGAAGCTCGACGGGTCGGAAAAATATCCGACCCCACCAAAGAACGAAGGTCGGAAAAAAATCCGATCTACCTCGGAAAAAAATCCGAGCAAGGTCGGAGAAAAATCCGAGCCAGGGTCGGAAAAATCTCCGACAAATCAGGATACCAATCATCAGGGTACCAATCAGGATACCAGTCAGGACTTGCAAGGCAGCCCGGACAAGCCGGCCCGCAATCTGGTTTTGGTGGTTGATCGCACCGATGCGCCACGGGTTGAGATTCCCGCTGACATGCCGGGCCCCAAAGACCAGTCCTGCAAAACGTTCAAGGTCTGGGCGAACTACGCCATGGCCTACCGCAAGCGCTACAGCACCTGGCCGGTGTGGAACGCCAAGGTCGGTGGCCAGCTTGGGCAACTTGTCGACCGCCTCGGCGCCGATGTCGCCCATCACGTCGCCGCTCACTTCCTGAAAACCAGCGATGCCGCTGTGCTCCGCAAGTGCCACAGCCTCAACGAGCTGCTGGCCAATGCCGAGAGCTACCACACCCAGTGGGTGACCGGGCAGCGCATCAACGGAACAACCGCGCGCCAGATGGAACGCACCGAAGCGAACGTTTCCGCCGCCGAGCAGGCCGCGCAAATGGTCTTGGCCAAGCGCCAAGCGGGAGAGCGCAATGAGTACCTTTGAAATGAATGACCAGCAAGTTGCCGGGCTCGCTGCCGCGATCTGCGCCACCGCTGAGGCCATGGGTCAGGAAATGAACCCAGGCACCGCGGCGATCATGGCCGAAGACCTCTGTGCTTACCCGGTACCGGTTGTCAAAGCCGCGCTTAAGGCCTGCCGCTTTGAGGTAAAGGGCAAGTTGGCAATGGCTGACATTCTTCAGCGCGTTCAGATTGCCGACGGCCGGCCGGGAAAGGACGAAGCCTGGGCGATCGCGATGACCACTAACGATGAATTCGAAACCGTGGTGCTGACCGACGAGATCCAGCTCGCACTCGCAGCGGCGAAACCTGTCCTCGATGCCGGCGACAAGGTCGGTGCGCGCATGGCGTTCAATAGCGCCTACGAGCGTTTGGTCGGCCAGGCGCGGGAGGACAACAAGCATGTCAATTGGCATGTGTCCGTCGGCTTCGACGCCAGCCGCCGCACCCAGGCGATCACCAAAGCCGTGCAGATGCAGCGAATCCCTCAGGAGCGCGCTCAGCAGTACCTGGCCGACTTGAGTGTCGTGCCGGTCACTGAAGACGGTCGGGCCGTCGTAGCGCTGCTCACCGGTGAGGTTGCGCGGCCTTCGCCAAAACTGCGCGAGAGGCTCGCCGCGGTGAAGGATTCGATGCTTGCCATGCGCCAAGCATCAGTCGAGGAAAAAACAGAAATGCGAATTCAGGCGGCCAATGAGCTGGCGGATCGCCGGGCGCTGCTCATTCAGCAGGTCGAACAATTGGAAGCAAGGAGTGCGGCTCAATGAGCATCGACAAACAGGAACTCCAGAAGCTGCTGTGGGCCGAGGCGGCGTCGTACCGTGCCGACTGCGCAGACTGGAAGCACAACACCGAGGCGCTGCAGGAATTCCTCGGGGAGAAGACTGTGGAAGAGGTGGCGCTGGAGCTGCTGGCAGAGAACGATCGTCTTGGGCAAATCGAGTACGCATTTTCGGAGTGGATCGAGAAAATCGATTGGGTGCAGTCCACCGTGCAAGCGTCCGAACTTGGCCGCCATCGCGCGGATGTGCTGCGCACACGGATCGACCAGTTCAAGGCCGAGAACGAGGCACTGCGCAAAGCGATCGCCGACGTCGACGGCGCGCTGGAGCGTGAATACTGGAGCAAGTACGCCGGGCTTGAAGAGACTCGCTCCATCCTTGACGCCGCCATTGGCAAGGCGGCTCAGGCATGACCGACAAGATCAGCGTTAACTGCCAGGCCAAGCTCTCCGAAGCCATCACACGGCTAAGCGCCATGTTCCGCGACAAGAAGTTCGTCGTGGTATCCCTGCGCCCGGGCAAGGACCGCACGCTCGACCAAAACCGGCTGTGGTTCGCGATGTACAAGCGCATCGCGGAAATGACCCAGATCGGCGATGAGGCTGAAGCCCGTCGCTACTGCAAGCTGCACATAGGCGTGCAGATCCTGCTGAACGAGGATGCTGGGTTTCAGGCTGAGTGGTACCGCGTCATGCGTCACCTCCCGTACGAAACGAAGCTGGACATGATGGGCGAGTGCCATTTGTTCGGGCCGGACGGCTTCCCGGTGACCAGTCTGTTTAATCGTTCCCAGGGCATTGCCTACACCGACCGCATTGTCGCGCGCTTCGCACCGCAGGGCGTTTACTTCGATGATCTGCTGAGCCAGGAGGCTGCATGACGATTGAAAGGAAGCAGCCCAAGCCGAAGAAATGCCGAGTCGCTACCTGCCGGGCCTCATTCGTCCCATCGCGGATGGGGCAAGCGGTTTGCAGCCCGGCCTGCGCGGCGATTGATGCGCCGCGCCACATGGAAAAAGCTCGCAAGGCCATCGCTCAGCGCGACCGCCGCGAGATCCAGGCGCGCAAGGAAAGGCTGAAGAGCAGGGCGGATCATTTGCGTGAAGCCCAGGCCGCCGTGAACGAGTACGTCCGCCTGCGTGACGCGCACCTGCCATGCATCAGCTGCGACTCGATGCCGAACGACAACGACCTGATGACGGGAAGTCGCTGGGACGCCGGTCACTACCGATCCGTCGGCGCCTGCCCTGAGCTGCGCTTCGAGCCACTGAACATCCACCGCCAGTGCGTGAAGTGCAACCGCAACCTGTCCGGCAACGCTGTCGAGTACCGCATCCGGTTGGTGCAGCGCATTGGCGCCGAAACCGTGGCATGGCTCGAAGGGCCTCATGAGCCCCGTAAGTACACCGTCGACGAAATCAAAACCATCAAGGCCGAATACCGGGCCAAGACAAGAGAGCTGAAAAAAGGGGAAGCCGCATGAAACTGATCGATGCAAGACAGGTATGGACTGCAGCGCAGCACGAATCGAACGCGTCGATCAGCACTGCGGCAATCGACCGAGCAGAATTGGCACCGATGAAGAAAGGCGCCCGGATGCGCCGGCATGAAGCCGTGTTCGCCGCACTGGGCGATGATAAGGAAGAGCGTATTCAAATCGTGCGCGAGCGGATCAGCATCAGCGAGACGCGCCGCACGCCGGTTGGACGATCTACTGCCCGCGCTGCGCATCTGGCCATGATCGGTAAAGTGCTGCGCGCCATCGACACGCTTCCATTTCAGGTGCAGCAGCTCGGGCACTACCTCTACCATCCGTGTATGACGATGGTTCACGTGCTCAACGCCGAGAAGCTCATTTGGAACGAGGTCGACTTTTCCGCACTGACGGACGTCAAGGCTGCGAAAGCTCATTGCATGATCACCATGGCCCTGCAGTCATACAAGATAGAAGCCCACGGGGGAGGGCAATGGGGGCCGGCGCGGGTAGCTGAAGGAATGCTCAAACTCTACGGCGTGCGCATCGAGCCCAAAGTTTGGGATCGTGATTGGAAGGATGTGTGGAATTCCCTGCGGGAAGCGATATCAGAAGTGGATATTCAGGCACTCCAGCCTGTATGGCAGGTGATTCATTCTGAAAATTCAGAAGAGGCGGCATAAATCGGTTGCTATGTTGGGCTTTATGGGGTAATTTTCTCATAGTGCACAAGTAACGCGAAAACGCACGCGAATTCCTGAGCCCGGCCGCTGAGCCGGGTTTTTTGTTTGTGGCGTATTGCTATTACTGTAGCCGTCAATTTATTGTTCTTTATTCGTATTCAATAAATTGACGGAGGTTCGATGGTTTCTGAATTTGTAGATGGTGCAAGTCTTTTGTGGCAGTCCGTTTGCACCGGGCTTTGGGCCTTTCTGTTGGTTGGCGGGATGCTCGCCGCGAAAAAGCACTTCCGGCTCGATGGTGCCTGGCCGTACTGGGTTGCTGGGGGCTTCGCGCTGTTCCTGCTAATCGTGCCGCATGGCTGGCGCGTGGTTTTCGGAACTGATCCGCGAGATTTTGCATTGCTGTTGGAAGCGCGCCAGATGATTCCTGCCAGTGCATTGTTTAACGCAGATTTCTGGGGGGTTCTGATCGGCTCAATTGCAGGTCTAATAGGCTCTCATTTCGTGCCTGAACGCTGGCACTGGTGAAACACCTTTAGCATTGGCCCCGCCACCGAGCGGGGCTTTTTTATGCCCCAAGTTTACCTGTAGCCAAGCTGCCCTCGGGGAGGCCTGGACGTCGATAGCCGGATAGTGCGACGCACGGAACAACGCCGGCAGCCCGCGCACTCTGACCCCACAATGCTTTCAGGGTGGCGCGAGACAGGAACAGCGATATCGATGCAAAGGGGCGTCGACGCTGGGAGAGTCTTTGGCCGACAGCTCGGAAAGACGAGCGCACCTATTCATGGCCTCTGCATTCGCGGAGGCTTTTCGTTTTCGGCTCCCCACGCCCATTGCCCCGAGCTGGGAGTGCAGCGGACGCCGGATTTATCAATCTCCCCAAGGGGGAGGCAACCCGGATGCCAAACATGCCTGACAAGCCAGACACATGGGCCAAGATCTGGCTGGCGTTGAGCAATCCGCTCTGGCAGGGCGTGATCATGTCCATCACCGTATCGTTGCTTCGAGTCATGTACGACGCGAAGGAAACCAGTAAGCGCCGGATTGTGTTCGAGGCGCTGATCTGTGGATCGCTGAGCTTGGTCGCGTCCAGCATTATCGAGTGGATGGCCTGGCCTTCCAGTTTGTCGGTCGCTGCCGGTGGCACGATCGGCTTCCTCGGCGTGACAGCCATTCGCGAGCTGGTGACGCGCTTCCTCGGTCGCAAGGCGGATGCCGCATGAAGACCTTCGCTGCAGCAATTATCATCGCCCTGGTCGGTCTGCTCCTCATAGGGATCCAGCAGTCGCGAGTCGTCGCCCTTCGCGGGGAGGTGGAATTCGAAGCCAGCGAGAAGAAGAAGGCGGTCGACGCCAACCTCGAAAGCCAGGCCACGATCACCACCCTGCGCGCCGAAGCCCAGCGCAACGCCGATTACCAGAAAGACTTGAACAAGCGGTTACAGGCCAGCCAAGCCAAAGCCAGAAAGGCGGAGAAGAACTTTGAAGAACTCAAACGCAACAGCAAGCCTGTTCGTGATTGGGCTGCTCAGCCTCTGCCTGACGGCCTGCGCGGTAAAGCCGGCAGTGGTAACCCAGACAAAGGCCGTAAGAATTGAAGCCCCTGAGCTGATCCCCTGCGAGCGGGTGGACCAAGACGAAGCCGACCTTCGCCTAAACGGTGACGTGTGGGAGTTGAAGGATCAGGCCATCAAGCTGCTCGACACGTGCGCAGATCAGGTAGACGCGCAAATTAGGCGCCGTCAGAGCAAGTAGTTCGCGACACGTTCGCGAGAGTGCAAATTGTGTCGCGACACGCGACGAGGAGAGCAGCATGGACAATCAGCACGAGAAGATTACCGGCTACCGCGACCTGACCCAGTCTGAAATCGACGGCATGAACTCGATCAAGGCGCTGGAAGCCGACGCCGGCGAACTGTTCAAACAGATCGGCCAGATTGAAGGTGTTGACCCACTACTGCTGGAGTTGGCCAAGACCAATCTCCAGCAGGGCTTTATGTGGTTCGTTCGCTCGATCGCCAAACCAGCTGATCCATACACCTGATGAACAATGTAACTCGCTGCGCCACGCGCTGCCGATGAGCCCTGATATCAATAAGGCTGTGACCGAACTGGATATCGCGATCAAGGCTATCGACGCTGCCAAGGCTGCTGGACTGCCGCAAGGCCTGATCGTCGCTGAGCTGCACGGGCACGCCCAGGTGCAGACCAGCATCATGGTGAGTTGAAGCGGGAAGCAGCAGTAGGGTGATGAGGGTGATAGTTCGAATGCAGTTGCGCATAAGTATTGCCTGAAAAGTGGATACCTACCCAGCATCGGGTATCGGCCTTTTCAATTCATCTCAACCCTGTGCAGTTGCTCTCACCCCCCCGACTTCGTGGAGTTTTATCGCATGACGACCATTGCCTACAAAGACGGTGTGATCGCATACGATTCGCGAGTGACTCGCGGCTCACTCATCGACCACGACGATTACGAGAAGCTCACCCATAGGAATGGGCATCAGCTCCTGTTCACGGGTTGTGGTGCGGACTTTGCCGCCCTGATGGACGAGTTTTTCGGGGTGAAGGACAGCGATAAGCCGCTCGATGAAAATGGTCTAGTCGTCACCAATGCCAGACTGGTCGCGACGCCGAGAGCGGGTTTTGGCTGTACGAGGTGTGGATGGAGCTTTCATTTGCTATCGGTTGCGGGCGGGAACACTCGCTGCGATGGATATGGGGGCAACTGCTAAAGAGTCTGTCGAGGTGGCCACCAAGCGCGACGTCTACGCCGGCGGCACGATCCGCACACTGATCATTGATCCAGGCAGGCTTGGGTAGGTGGGCCGCAGGCGAGTGCGGCACAAGTCATCTGCATCACGCAGTTTATTCACGGATGTAGATACTTTTGTTTTGAATTGTCTTCTTTCCGGTATAGCGCACGCCATCCACGTCGTGGTCCTGCACCGCTTTGCTAAACCCGCGGCCGGCGGACTTTCTAGAAGCCGCTTTGAATGAGTGCCATTCGATTTCGTTGAGCAGATCCTGAGTCGTGAAAAGACTGTGCTTGGCATATGCCTCAGCCCGCTCAATCATCAAAGCAACAAGGGTTTTCACCTCATTAGGATCAAGGGATTGAATAGCCGGAGTGGAAAGGCCAGTCCGCATTAGCGCAATAGCAGTATCGGTAAAATCGGTACCATCAGCCTGAGCTTTGTTGCTGATCTCGATGAGCAGGTCGTTGGGGATATCAAAGGAAATAGCGGGCATAGGTAAAGCCTCAAGGGTGGGCGCGAAGTCCAATTCTTTGCGCAAGTTCTATGCTACAGAACATTAATTCTTATGTAAAGAACATTGGTTCTTGACGTTTTTGAGGTTTGCCATGCGCCGACCGTCTCCTCCAAAAGTTTTCATAGAGCGGCTAGACGTTGGTGATATCGGCATCCGCCTGTCTCCAGCTCCCGAAGTGTGGGAATGGCTCCAAGCCGAGATCCTTGCCGACACAGGCAGCATCCACAACCCAGACCATGTCCACCTAATGGACGCAGACGTCCGGGTCATGTGGGCGTCTTCGAGCTTTAACAAGCAGGGCCGCGCAGTCCTGGGCCAGGCCGAACAGGTAGCGTTCCGCGCGGGTGGTTGGCAGAAGGCTCGGATGGAACAGCAGATGCTGGATTGGTTCGGCGACGTGCCGGCTTACATCATCACACTGGCTGCCGATTACTGCGCCGACTGTTCCGACGCTGACTTCTGCGCACTGGTCGAACATGAGCTCTATCACATTGCTCAAGCGACCGATCAGTACGGCGCACCCAAGTTCACCCAGGAAGGTTTGCCCAAGCTTGAGATGCGCGGACACGACGTTGAAGAGTTCGTCGGTGTGGTGCGTCGGTATGGGGCAAACCCTCAAGTGCAAGAGCTGGTGGACGCTGCAAACAATCCTGCTGAGGTGGGGAAATTGAACATATCGAGGGCCTGCGGAACCTGTCTGCTCAAGTCGGCCTGACTTTGACAGTACTTTGACGGATGCCCACTTATGGCCGCACTCAGAGACGAGGTGAAAGCCTTTGTCGTACAGGCTCTCGCCTGCTTTGACACGCCATCGCAAGTGGTGGCGTCCGTCAAAGAAAGATTCGGGCTCGAAGTTACCCGCCAGCAGTGCGAGGCATACGACCCAACGAAGTACGTTGGACGCAACCTGCACGTGAAGTGGCAGACGCTGTTCAACGACACCCGCAAGAGGTTTCGCGAAGATACGGCAGAGATCCCGATCGCCAACCGAGCGTATCGCCTTCGCACGCTGGGACGCATGGCCGAGAAGGCCGAGAACATGAAGAACATGGCGCTGACTGCCCAGTTGCTGGAGCAGGCAGCCAAAGAAG
>Ga0307412_10000977_pt1 | contig 16334 bp, 11 predicted proteins | sample DK1Cmetagenome_3_FD_203823 | JGI IMG/M metagenome (GOLD analysis project Ga0307412, IMG submission 203823) | Maize rhizosphere microbial communities from greenhouse at UC Davis, California, United States - DK15-C-1 | ecosystem: Host-associated > Plants > Roots > Rhizosphere > Soil | place: USA...
AGGTCAGAGATGCACTTCCACCGCCAGCGGCAAGTGATCGCTCAAATGTGTCCAGGGCTTGTTGCCGAGGATCTGCGGGGCATGGCTGGTGGCATTGCGCAGGTAGATTCGGTCCAGGCGCAGCAGCGGGAAGCGGGCAGGGTAGGTCCGGGCAGGACGCCCGTGATGGTGTTCAAAGGCTTCGTGCAGGTACTGGCGACGGGCAAGCGTGACGTTTCCGCGCAATTGCCAGTCGTTGAAGTCTCCCGCGATGATCACCGGCGCGTCTTCGGGAAGCGAGTCGAGCAATTTGCAGAGCAGCTTGAGTTGCAATTGGCGATGGCTCTCCAACAGGCTCAGGTGCACGCAGATCCCATGGACTTCGGCATGGCCCGGTACGTCCAGCACGCAATGCAGCAGTCCGCGCCGTTCAGGGCCTGTGATCGACACGTCGAGGTTGCGAAATTGGCGGATCGGGTATTTGGAAAGCAGCGCGTTGCCATGATGTCCGTCGGGGTACACCGCATTCCGGCCGTAGGCGAAGTCGCTCCACATGCTGTCGGCCAGGAACTCATATTGGGAGGTCTGGGGCCAGTTGTCGTAGCGCATGGCATGTCGATCATGTTCACCAAGCACTTCCTGGAGAAAAACCAGGTCGGCACCCGTGGCGCGGACCGCTTCGCGCAGCTCCGGCAAAATGAAACGACGGTTGAGGGCGGTGAAGCCCTTGTGGGTATTGACCGTGAGGACACGCAGTCGATGAATCGCCGCGGGTGTGTCCAGCGGCACGGATTCTTCGGCCCGCCAGTGGGAATCGCGAGTCACGTTCACTCCTGAATCAGTCGTCTCTGTTCATGCGACTGACGGCGGCTGAGGCAGTTCCGAAATTGTTGGTTCATAAGACGCTCGAAGGCGTCATGTAACTATGTGGGAGCGAGCTCCCACAGGAACTGGCGATCAGATAAACACGATTTCGTACGGCATGCCCATGCGATCAAGGATGACCCGCGGCACCAGCGGTGAGATGCCGGTGGTCGGTTCGCTGCTGAGCTGGCTGGCATAGGCGTGCATGGCGTGGCGCTTACGGGCGGTGGTCCAGACGTCCAGGCGCAATTTACGCGCCCGATGCCAGGGAAGCCTGTTTTGTTCCCGAACCGGCCAATGCCAGGCCCACACCGGCAGTTCATTGAACGCCGCGCCGACGGTTTCGGCAGCCAAGGCTCCGGCCCGGCCGACCGTATCGTGGTCGCTGTCGCCGTCCAGGCGCCAGGTGCTGAACACCACGTCGCCAGGCTTGAGGTAATGGCCAATGAATGCGGTCAGTTGGGCTTCATGTTCGGCAAGGCTCTTTTCCGGAAACCCCCCGCGTACCCATTGCAGGCCATGGGAAGGCACGCCCAGGCGATGCAAGGCGTCCACGCTTTCCTGGGGATGCGGGCGGAACGTGCGCAGTCGCTCATCGGACCACAACGGTGAGCCGGGGTGGCTGAGGGTGCCGTCGGTAACCGAGATCAATAACATCGGTTGGTCCAGGTTGCTCAAGAGCTGGAGCAACCCGCCACAAGCGCCCACCTCGTCGCCAGGGTGCGGGGCAAGGATGACCGCGCGGGCGCCTGCGGGAATGAGTGTCTGGGTGCTGATGATCGGAATGTCGGCCAGTTGCGGAGCGCTGTTCCAGATTTGCGGATGATGTCGGCCTTGCAGGCGAGAGGCGGGTTTCATGAGCTACGTCCTTGTCTTGTCCAATCGTTCAGTCACGCATCGGGCCAACCGCCCAATGCCGCCCCTTGGGGCCTGACTGTGATTCGCGATGTTCCGAGTCCTGGAATCGACCGCAGGCGAAGTATTGACCATGCCGGCGGATTCGTCGCGGCAGAATATGTATCTGGACCGGTTTTTTTTGTTCGAGTTGATGCGGGCACGGCGCGCGTCCTTGCGCTATCCGGTTCTGGACGTGCCTTATTCCTCTTCGTCGCGTTGAAGCTCGAACAGCAGCAGCGAGCGCCCGGTTACGGAGTATTCGGAATCGAAGTCGAAACGCTCCTGGCCGCGCACAGCCGGTTGGTTGGTGTCGACCATGCACGTCCAGAAGCTGCCTTCGGGCACCTCCGGCAAGCGGAAGTTGACAATGTCGTGGTGGGCGTTGACCACCAACAGCAGCGTCGCGTCGCCACCCTTGCGACGGATACCGGTCTCCTGGGCGCGACCGTCCATCAGCATGCCCAGGCAACGACCGTGGCTGTCCTCCCATTGCTCGACGGTCATCTCGCTGCCGTCCGGGGCCAGCCAGGTGACGTCCTTGACGCCGATGTCCTCGTTGTAGTTGCCCACCAGGAATCGACCGCGTCGCAGGATCGGATAGGACATGCGCAGCTTTATCAGGCGCCTGACGAATTTGAGCAACGCCTCGCCATCCGCGCTCAGGTCCCAATTGACCCAGCCGATCTCGCTGTCCTGGCAATAGGCATTGTTGTTGCCGTGCTGGGTGCGGGCGAACTCATCGCCGGCGACGATCATCGGTGTGCCTTGGGCCAGTAACAGCGTGGCAAAGAAGTTGCGCATCTGCCGGTGGCGCAATGCGTTGATCTCGGGGTCATCCGTCGGGCCTTCGACGCCGTGGTTCCAGGACAGGTTGTTGTTGCTGCCGTCCTGGTTGTTCTCGTCGTTGGCCTCGTTGTGCTTGTCGTTGTAAGACACCAGGTCGTGCAAGGTGAAGCCGTCGTGGGCAGTGACGAAGTTCACCGAGGCGTACGGGCGTCGGCCACGTTGGTTGAACATCTCGCCCGACGCGGTCATTCGGCTGGCGAAGTCGGCCAGTTGGCCATCGTCGCCTTTCCAGAAGGCGCGCACGGTGTCGCGAAACTTGTCGTTCCATTCGACCCAGCCGGGTGGAAAGCGTCCGACCTGATAGCCACCAGGACCGCAGTCCCAGGGTTCGGCGATCATTTTTACCTGGCGCAGCACCGGGTCCTGGCGACAGGCAACGAGGAAACTGTGGCGCTCATCGAAGCCGTCGTGATAACGGCCCAGAATGGTCGCCAGGTCGAAACGGAAACCGTCCACGTGCATTTCCGTGGCCCAGTAGCGCAAGGAATCGGTGACCATTTGCAAGACGCAGGGATGACTCAGGTCCAAGGTGTTGCCGGTGCCCGAATCGTTGATGTAGTAGCGCTTGTCGTCGGGCATCAGCCGGTAATACGAGGCGTTGTCGATACCACGCATCGACAGGGTCGGGCCTTGTTCGTTGCCCTCGGCGGTGTGGTTGTAGACCACGTCGAGGATGACTTCCAGGTTTGCCTCGTGCAGGTGCGCAACCATTTCCTTGAATTCGGCGATCTTGCCGCTGGCCAGGTAGCGCGGGTCCGGGGCAAAGAAGGCGATGCTGTTGTAGCCCCAGTAATTGGTCATGCCTTTGTGCAGCAGGTGCTGGTCGTTGACGAATGCGTGGATGGGCAACAATTCCACCGACGACACGCCCAGCTTGCGGATATGTTCCAGGACATCATCGACCATCAGGCCGGCGAACGTGCCCCGCAGGTTCTCGGGCACCGAGGGATGGCGCATGGAGATGCCGCGCACGTGGGTTTCATACAGGATGGTCTTGTCCCATGGCACGCTGACCCGATGATCACGGCCCCAGGTGTGAGCCGGGTCGATGACCTTGGACTTGGGCACGAACGGCGCGCTGTCGCGCTCATCGAAGCTGAGATCGCCATCGGGGTGGCCAATGGTGTAGCCGAACAAGGCCTCCGACCATTTCAACTCGCCCACCAACTGCTTGGCGTAGGGATCGATCAGTAATTTGTTGGGGTTGAAGCGGTGCCCGTTTTCCGGGTCGTAGGGGCCGTAGACGCGGTAGCCGTAGATCAGCCCCGGATGGGCGTCCGGCAGATAGCCGTGGTAGATCTCATCAGTGTATTCGGGCAGTTCGATGCGCTCGAGTTCGACTTCGCCTGTGTCGTCGAAGATACACAGTTCGACCTTGGTGGCGTTGGCTGAGAACAACGCGAAATTGACCCCCAGGCCATCCCAGGTCGCGCCGAGCGGAAACGGCAGCCCTTCACGAATCCGCGAAGCCTCGACAACGGGCGGCGGCGTGGTTTTTTTCGGACGGGTCATAGTTGCTCCTGCAAAAGACAGATACGGTGGTGCGCTGCACGCAGGACTGCGTGCCTTGCGCTTGTGGCGAGAGGAAGAATCCCCACGCCACAAGCAGGCCTCTTCGCTAAAAGAAGCACTGGCTTGAGAACGATGAGTCCGCGGGGTCAGACGGCCGGAGGCTTGCGCGGCGCGCGTGGCTTTTTGGCGCTGGCCTTGTCGGCGGGCGGGACCACTGCGGCGGTGGCCGCCGAAGGTTTGGCCGCGGGCTTGGCCTTGGGCGTGGTGCCCTTGGTGGCGGGCTTGGCGGCAGTGCTCTTGGCCGCCGCCGGCTTCGTGCCGTCGGTCTTGCTTGCCGCAGACTTGCTTGCCGCTTTCGGCGGTTTGCTCGGCGCCAAGGCTTCGGCCTCGGCCAGCTTGCGCGCCATCTCCCAATGGCGTTTTTCCTGCCCGGCAGGCTTACCCTCCGATTCCCAGATCTGATAGGCAAATTCGCGTATGCGTTTATCGTCGGTACTCATCGCAGTGCTCCTGACTTGACTCAAGGTTCAATAAAGACATTGACCGGGAAATCCCCCAGCGCGGCGCTGACCATCAGCTCCCTTTGGGGTGTGACTGTTGCGCTTGCAAAAAGTCCCTTCAGTTTTACGCCTTCGGCGGCAAACGGTAGCGAGATGCGCGTGTCGCCCCAGTCCGATGCAGCGACCTGGGGCAGGGCACTGTTTTCCAGCAAGCGCGCCGCGTGAATCGGCACCACGACGATTGCTCGCTGTTGCTGGTGCTCGCGCATGAAAGCCAATACGCGCTCGGCGTGCTGCCCCTGTACCGCCAACGGCTGGTAGCTGCCCTGGCGGAACAATTGCGGGTAATCGGACCGCAAGGCCAGCGTCCGCGCGATCAGGGCCTGCTTGACGCGCCCGTCACGCCACTCACTGATCAGCGTTGAGGGCGAGCTCTCGGCGTGCAACGCCTCGCGGCGGGCAGCGAAATCCACCGGGCGGCGGTTGTCCGGATCCACCAGGCTGAAGTCCCAGAACTCGTTGCCCTGGTACAGGTCCGGTACCCCGGGCACGGTCATGCGCAGCAAAGTTTGCGCCAGGCTGTTGAGAGCGCCCGCCGGAGCGATGGCCTGGACCGCTTCGGCGATGGCGCTGCGCAACGGCAAGCCCTCGTCGCACAGCAGCAGCCGCTCCAGGAACATTTGTGTCGCGTGTTCATAGGCCTCGTTGACGGCGGCCCAACTGCTTTGCAGCTTGGCTTCGCGCAGGGCCTTGCGTTGCCATTGCCACAGGCGTTCAGCATAGTCGCTCAAGGCCTTCTGGTCCTGCAGGTCGAGGTCCAGGGGCCAACTGCCGAGCAGGGCCTGGTAGAGAATCAACTCATCACCGGTCGATGGCGACGCGGGGTCGCTGTGCAGCGAGGGCGAAAGGATCCGCCATTGCTCCACGCACGTGGTGTACCAGTCCGGGCGCTCGCTGATCACCGCCAGCCGGGCACGGGTGTCTTCGCCGCGCTTGTGGTCATGGGTGGCGGTGGTGATCAGGTTGTCGGGAAAATGCTTGAGCCGCTCGGTGCAAGCGTCGTGGAACTCTTGTGCCGGCGCGCTGAACCGTTCGGTGTTGTAGCCCACGTCGTTGCGTGAAAGCAGCACCGCCGAACGATAGAGCGCGGTGTCCTCGACCGCTTTGGCGGCGGCCGGCGAGGTCAGTTGCTGGAAGCGTACGCAGGCATGCCGCAAGCGTTTACGCTGGCTTCCCCTCGGACGTTGGCGCCAAGGCATGCCGCCGAGCCAGTCCGCCAGGCAATCGAGCACCGGCCAGTCGGCCTCGCTGAGGGTTTGCCGGGCGCCATCAAGGGCTTTGTGGAAAAACACCTCGTCCTCGGCGGAGCGACCCAAAGGGCTGATGTAGGTGCGATACACCGGGAAGTGCACGATCAATTCCTGCAAGGCCCGGCGAATCGCGCCCAGGGTCAAGTCGCGGGTCATCACGTCGTCCCGGGCGACCTGCAGCAACGCCTGGGCCACGCTTTCGAAATCCCCGGCCAGGGAACCGTTGAGAATCTGCTGGCGGGCCAGGCGAGCCTCTTCGATGAAATGCGCAGGCCGCTCGCTGTTTCGGCTCCAGAATTCAGCGAGACGCTCGGCACTGGCCGGGTCATGCTGCAGCAGCGAAATCTGGTTCATGAACTCATAACCGGTGCTGCCATCGACGTTCCAGTCGCGGCGCAGCGTTTCGTCATCGCCCAGGATTTTCTCGACGAAAATCGGCAGGTGCCGCGAGGGTGAAAGCGAGTCGACGCGACGGCGCAGTTTGCGGCAGTAACCGCGAGGGTCGGCCAGGCCGTCGATGTGATCGATCCGCAGGCCGTCGACCAAGCCTTCGGCGATCAGCTCGAAAATTTTCGCGTGGGTTGCCTCGAACACCGCCGGGCGTTCGACCCGCAGGCCACCCAATTCGTTGACATCGAAAAAGCGCCGCCAGTTGATGTCGTCCGCCGCTGTGCGCCAACTGGCGAGGCGGTAGCTCTGGCGTTCCAGTAGCTGATGCAGGCGTTCGAAACCTTCGGCTTCCAGCGAATCGTAGCTGCGCAAATTGCCTTCGATCGCGCCAGGAATACCCGGCTGGGAAGCCAGCTCTCGCAGCTCCTGTTGCAGTGGCCGGGACAGGGAGTGGGCGTCGGTCTGGTAGTTCAGGGTGGTGAAACGCTCGGCCAGCGCCTTGAGCGCGTCGACCTGTTCCTGCGGCAGGTTGTCCGAGGGTTTGAGCAGTTCACCGTACTGCATCGGGCAAATGGGGAAATGGTGTTCATAGTGCTCGACAAAGAAGCTGCCTTGATCGGCGTCGAAGCGCAGTTTGAGCGTGCCTTCCTGCAACGCCACGCCGTAGTCGCTCCCCAGGAAGGGCAACAGCAACTGGCCTTCCATCAGCGGATCGGGTGAGTGCCACTGGATGTCGAAGAATTCGCCATAGGGGCTCAGGCGCCCCCATTCCAGCAGGTCGAGCCACCAGGGATTGTCGTTGCCGCCAACGGCCATGTGGTTGGACACGATGTCGAGGATCAGGCCCATCCGGTGTTCGCGCAAGGTTGCTACCAGGCGCCTGAGCGCGGCCTCACCGCCCAGTTCCGGGTTGACCTGGGTTGGGTCGACCACGTCGTAGCCGTGCATGGAGCCGGCCCTGGCCTTGAGTAGCGGCGACGCGTAGAGGTGGCTGATACCCAGGGAGGCGAAGTACGGCACCTGGGCGATGGCATCGTCCAGGGTGAAGCCTTTGTGAAATTGCAGGCGCAAGGTCGCCCGCAGCGGTTGAATCAATGTCTGGTTCATCGGTCACGCTCGTTCGCCTGAAGTCTCGCGCAGGCGAGTATTTCCAGACGCCGCGCGGCGTCCGGGTCGTCCAGCAGCGCTCGGCTCTCCAGAGCCAGGCGCCGCCGCCAGTTGGGGTGGGTGTCGGTGGTGCCGGGGAGGTTGGCCTGCTCATCGATGCCCAGGGCATCTTCCAGCGGCAGCAACACCAGTGGCGCTCGGGTATGGCCCAGGAAACGCACGCTGGCGTCCAGTACCTGGTCGGTTTCGCGGTGCTCCTCGCGAAAATTCTGCGGATCCTGGTTCAGCGCGTTGCGCAACCCGTCGCGTTCACGCTGGCGATGTTTGCGCCAATCCATCTCGGTGTGGGAGTCGATCAGTTCCAGCCGGGCGTTCCAATCGATGTCATGGCCGTGCCACCAGCCATTGAGCGTCGGCAGGTCATGGGTGCTGGTGGTCGCCAGGGCGTTGTCCGGCCAGTCGAGAATGGGCTTGAAGTGGGTGTTGTCCTGTTCGAACAGCAGCACGCGCATGCCCAGGATGGAGCGGGCAATGAGCTTGTCCCGCAGGCCATCCGGCACGGTGCCGAGGTCTTCGCCCAGTACGATGGCCTGATGACGATGGGACTCCAGGGCCAATAGCCGCAACAAGTCATCGATCGGGTAATAGAGGTAGGCACCATCGGTAGGCGGGGCGTCGTTGGGGATCACCCACAACCGTTGCAATCCCATGATGTGATCGATGCGCAAGCCGCCCGCGTGAGCGAAGTTGGCCCGCAACATCTCGATGAACGCACGGAACCCGTTGCGAACCAGCCCCTCCGGGGAAAACGCCGAGATGCCCCAGCCTTGGCCCGAGCGATTGAGGATGTCGGGTGGTGCGCCAACCGTAAGGGACGCGAGCAATTCATCCTGCCGGCTCCAGGCCTGGCTGCCGCCGCCGTCGGCACCCACCGCGAGATCAGCGATCAGGCCGATGCCCATGCCGCTGGATTTGGCCGCGCTCTGGGCGCGCTCCAGGCATCGGGCGATCAACCATTGGCAGAAAGCGTAGAAGCCGATTTCGTCAGCGTTTTCCTCGGCGAAACGGGCAATGGCCGCACTGCGCGGATCGCGCCATTCTTCAGGCCACTGGCGCCAGTCGAGGCTTTCGCCGCGCGCCGCGCGTTCGGCCTGGAGGGCTTCGAAGCGGCAGTGATTTTCCAAAGCCTCGCCGCTGCTGTGGCGAAAGCTGCTGAAGTCTTCGTGCAGCGGATGCTCGCCCTGGCTGAAGCCGTCATACAGGGCCCGAAGCACCCGCTGCTTGGCTTGCGCGGCGACCGGCCAGTCAATGAGCGGCTGCTCTTCGAGGCTGCGCAATTGGTTGGTCAAGCCGCTGGCGTCGATCGCCGTGCGCAGCGCACGTTCGCCGAGGATGGTGCCCGGCGCCGCGTACAGGCTGTTGAGAAACAACCGGCTGGAGGGCGAGTATGGGCTGTAGCGGCCGGTGTCGCTGCTGAACATCGCATGCATCGGGCTGATCGCAAGGGCATCGGCGCCCCGTTCGCCGGCGACCCGCGCCAGCTCTTCGAGGGCCTGGGTGTCGCCGAACCCGCCATCGCCCGGGCGGCGCAGCGAATACAGTTGTGCGCTCAAGCCCCAGGCCCGAGGCGTTGGGTCGTCCACGGCATCCGCCACGCTGTAGCAGCGGGCCGGTGCCACGGCCAGGGTGAAATGCTGGCCCTGGATGCTCACGTGCTGATACCCCACCGGGACGATCCCCGGCAGGGACGCGTCGGCATCGAGTTTCGAGTTCATCGTGGCGCCGTCCTCGAGCTGGATCTCGCAAGGCGTGCCGGGTTCGAAATAACGGCTCAGGTCGACATTCACGCCGACGTCCGCCGTGATGAGCGGCGGCAGGCGGTGGTTCTGTTGATCTTTTTGCAACTGCAGCAGGCTAGCGTCGATTTCCTGGGCGCTACCGGCGGGATGACCCAGGCCGGTGAGGACCGAACGCAGGACCGCCGGCGATACTTTCTGGGCACGACCGTTGGCGTCGATCCAGTCCACCGCCAGGCCTGCCTGGCCGGCGAGGATTTCCAATTGCGCATCGCTCATAGGCGCTCTCCAGTAAGGGTGGGCAAGGATGCCGCTTGCGTCAGACTGACCAGCGCGCTGTAGGGCGTGAGAACCCCCTGTTGCAACAGACCCATGGCCTGCGGTGGATGTTCGAAAAGAATCTGCGCGTCTTGCGGGGCGCTGTGTTCGACCGGCTGGTCGCTGAGGTTCAGGTCGATGCGCAACACACTGCCATCCCCCATTTGCCAGCGTGCGCTGACCGCCCCATGGCCCAGCACCTCGGCGCCCAGGGCATGGGCCGCGGGCAGGCGCGGGACGATTTCCTCCCGGCGGATTTTCAGCAACTGGCGATATAGCGCTTCGCTGGCCAATTGCTCCGGCTGGTGTGCTTCCAGGCTTGGCCGTGAGGCCTCGAAAGTGCTGGCCGCATTTGGATCAGGGATCCGCTTGCGCTTTTCGGGATCGGCAAAAGCGCTGAACGCCTTGAACTCGTTGCGTCGGCCTTCGCGAACCAGCTCTGCCAGCTCGCCGTGGTGGCTGGTGAAGAACAGGAACGGTTGTTCGGCGACCACTTCATCGCCCATGAACATCAGCGGAATCATCGGCGACAACAGCAATAGGGCCGTCGCGGCTTGCAACGCTTGTGGCGGCGCCAGTTGATGCAAGCGCTCACCGAGGGCGCGGTTGCCTACCTGGTCGTGATTCTGCAGGAACAGCACGAACGCGCTCGGTGGAAGATGGCCGCTGGGCTCGCCACGGGACTCGCCATGGCGGTTGGTATGGCCCTGGAACACGAAGCCCTGGCTGAGGCAGCGGGCGAGTTGTTCCGTCGGTTGTTCGGCGTAGTCGGCGTAATAGGCGTCGGTCTCGCCCGTCAGCAGCACGTGCAGCGCGTTGTGTCCGTCATCGTTCCACTGGGCGTCGTAGCCCTGTTCCAGGAGGCTGGCCTGGTTGTGTTCGTTCTCGACGGTCAGCCAGACATACCGCGTCGGGTCCACTTGCTGACGCACCCTGGCGGCCAACTCCTGGAGGAAGTCCGGGTCCTCGATGGCGTGCACGGCATCCAGGCGCAGGCCGTCGAAACGGTATTCCAACAGCCACATCAGCGCATTGTCGATGAAGAAATCACGTACCTCGCGGCGACGGAAATCTATCGCCGCGCCCCAGGGCGTGTGTTTGTCTTCGCGAAAGAAGCCCTTGGCGTAGCGGTGCAGGTAGTTGCCGTCGGGGCCGAAGTGGTTGTAGACCACGTCCACGATGACTGCGAGGCCATGGCCATGGGCGCTGTCGATCAGGTGCTTGAGCTGGTCCGGCGTGCCGTAGGAAGCCTGGGGGGCGTAAGGCAGTACGCCGTCGTAACCCCAGTTGCGATCTCCCGGAAACTGCGACAGCGGCATCAGTTCAATGGCGGTGACGCCAAGCCCGGCCAGGCGCGCCAGTTGCTGTTCGACACCTTCGAAACCGCCGAGGGCGCCGACGTGCAGTTCATAGATGACCGCATCGTACCAGGGGCGACCGCACCAACTGGTGTGGCGCCATTGATAAGCGTGGGGGTCGACCACCACGCTGTGGCGGTCAATATCACCGTCCTGGGAGCGGGAAGCCGGATCAGGCACTTCCAGTTCACCGTCGATGTTATAGCGATAGCGAGTGCCGGCGGGGCAACGGGCCTGGATCATGAACCAGCCATTGGCCTGGGGCAGCATCGGTATGGATTCTCCAGTGTCGAGTTCGACACTGACGTAAAAGGCATCAGGGGCCCACAGGGCGAAACGGGTATGCTCGGGATCAAGCAGGACCGCGCCGTGGGTCCGGTGTTCAGGCGTCCTTGACGGCATCGGTTACCTCATTGTCTGGCCGATTTTCCCAACGATTTAGCTACCAGTTGTTCGTAAAGTTCTGCGTAGGGTTCCACCGCCTTGCTCCAATTGAAGGGCGCCGACATTGCCCGGCAACGCATGGCATTGAGCAGTTCGGGGAATTCGAAGACCTTGAACGCGCGGCCCAGGGCCTCCTTGTAGCTTTCCACGGTGGATTCGTTGAACAAGAACCCGGTGATGCCGTCCTCGATCGTGTCCGCAAGGCCACCGGTGTTGCGGGCAACGGGCAGCGAGCCAAAGCGTTGCGCGTACATCTGGCTCAAGCCACACGGCTCGTAGCGCGAAGGCATCAGCAGGAAATCGCTGCCGGCGAACATCCGCCGGGCGTCGGTCTCGTTGAAGCCGATGCGCACGCCGATACGTCCCGGAAAACGCAGGGCCAGTTCGCGCATGGCTTGTTCTTCTTCCGGCTCGCCACGGCCGATGATTGCGATCTGTCCGCCGGACTCGACGATGAATTCGGCAACGGCCTCCGTCAGGTCCAGGCCTTTCTGGTAGACCAGGCGCGACACCACGGCGAATAGTGGGCCGGTGGAATCGTCCAGGCCGAACAGGTCGCGTACATGGGCGGCGTTGGCGGCCTTGCCATCCCAATCGCCTATGGAAAACTGGCGTTGCAGGTGGGCGTCGGTGGCCGAGTCCCAGCTTTCGTCGATGCCGTTGGGGATGCCACTGAGCAGGCCTTGCTGGGTCTTGGCGGCAAGGAACCCATCGAGGCCGCAACCGAACGCCGGCGTGGTGATTTCCTGGGCGTAGGTGGCGCTCACGGTGGTGATGTGGCTGGAATAGGCCATGCCTGCCTTCAGGAACGACAGCTTGCCGTAGAACTCCATGCCTTCCTGTTGCAGCGCATGCTCTGGAATACCCAGCTCGGGGCAGGACGCCAAGCTAACCACGCCCTGGTACGCCAGGTTGTGGATGGTGAACAAGGTCGGGGTGCGTTGGCCGCGCCAATGCATATAGGCCGGCGCCAGGCCGGCGGGCCAGTCGTGCGCGTGGACCAGGTCGGGGCACCAGTGGATCTGTGCCAGGTTGGCGGCAATGTCCGCCGCGGCAAGGCCCAGGCGGGCAAAGCGGATGTGGTTGTCGGGCCAGTCGCGGCCGTTGTTGGCGCCGTAGGGAGAACCTTCACGAGCGTAGAGTTCGGGACAGATCAGTACGTAGATCACCAAGCCGTCGGCCATGTCCATGCGACCGATCTTGCAAGGAGGAAGCGCCGCATGGCCACCCAGTTCGCCGATGATGTGGATAGGATTGCCGCTGTTCATGACTTGCGGGTAGCCGGGGATCAGAATCCGGACATCATGCAGCCCGGCCATGGCCCGAGGCAGCGCGGAAGAAACGTCGCCCAGGCCGCCGGTTTTTACCAGGTCGGCGATTTCCGATGTCACGAACAGGATTTTCTTGCGATTGGGGTTCTGTCGAACGACAGGGAGCAGTGCCTTGCCTCCGGTGGCCAACACCGGCGCCGTCGGCGATTCAGCCGCCAGCGGTAGTTGAGAACGGATTTGCTGTGGTTCCAAGGCAGCACTGATCATATATAACTCCTATTTCTCGATCTGTTTCCGGCAAGCGCCAGAGCTGTTGTTTCATTGGCCGAATCCTGCGGCCAGGCGCACAAGCGCTACGCAAGGAGAGCAAAGCGCTGCCCAATGCGGCGAAGCGAATCAGGTGAGGGGACCGTTGCAAGGAATGCTCCAGTCGTTGTTGCCCTTCCTCTAACCTGACCTTTCGCCGTTGCGAAAAGTTTCGACTTTTTTTCGTCCTGATGACCGGTCGGTTTCCCCCCCGGATCGGCAGTCTAGGTCAGAAGCTAGAGCGGTGCGGTTCGCTTCGTCGAATTGTCGGACAATCACGCTTGCTGTCGGCAATGTCTTACACGACGTGGGGGAATACGAGCCGACGAAATGCAGCTTGTTTGAAATGTCCAGGGTGTATGGGAAGGGCGACTGATCAATCGCGTGCGCGGTTCAGCGGCGCCGCGCACCATTAAGAGGCGGGCGCAATGAAGGCTTTTTGATGGCCCTGCGGCGGGGCTTTCATGTGCCCCCTGTTGGAGCAAGCAGACTCGCTCCAACAGCGCAGGGAAACTCAGGCAGTGGGGGTCAACAGTCGAATCGGCTTGCCTGCGGCCCAGGCCAGCAAGGCTTCGATCATCTGCCCATAGAACTGCTGGTAGTTCTGGCGGCTGACATAACCCACGTGGGGTGTCGCCAGGACGTTATCCAGGGTCCGAAATGGATGGTCGGCTGGCAGCGGCTCCTCGGCGAAGACATCCAGGGCGGCACCGGCCAGGCGCTTGTGCTCCAGGGCATCGATCAGCGCGGCTTCATCGACAATCGGCCCACGGGCGGTGTTGATCAGCAGCGCCCCCGGTTTCATCCAGCCCAACGCCTGCGCATCTACCAGGCCATGGGTGCGGTCGCTGAGCACCAGGTGTATGGACAGAATGTCGGCCTGCTTGAACAGCGCTTGTTTATCGACGTAGGTCGCGCCGGCCGCGGCGGCTCGTTCGACGGTCAGGTTCTCGCTCCAGGCGATGACTCGCATACCGAATACCTGGCCGAACTGCGCCACTCGCGTGCCAATGCTGCCGAGGCCGAGGATCGCCAGGGTCTTGCCATGCAAGTCACCGCCCAGGCCCTGCTGCCACAGCCCGGCACGCAACGCGTTGGCTTCCGGGACCAGGTTGCGCGTCAGCGCCATGATCAGCGCCCAGGTCAGTTCTGGCGCGGCGTGCTTGTAGCTGTCGGTGCCACAGACCTGGATGCCCAGCGCCGCGGCAGCCTTTAGATCGAGCGCAGCATTGCGCATGCCACCGGTCAGCAACAGCTTGAGGTTGGGCAGGCGACGCAGCAGTGCTTCATCGAAACGGGTCCGCTCGCGCATCACACAGATGACATCGAAGCCTTGCAGGCGCGAGACGAGGGTGTCGTGATCAGCAGGGTAGTCGTGGAGAAAGGTCACCGGGCCGATGCTCTCCAGCGGCGACCAATCCACCACATCTTGCGCCACGCCTTGCCAATCATCGATGACTGCTATTTGCACCGCCATGGAACACCTCGTCAGGGAATGGGTTTGTCCAGCCAGCCGAGCAGGGCCTTGTGGAACCGATCCGGCTCTTCCATCTGGGGCGCATGCCCCAAGTTGGGGAACTCCACCAGCGTCGACCGCGGGATCAGTTGCGCGACCTGCTTGCCCAGCACGTCGTAGCGGCCAAGCTTGGCTTTCACGGCGGGCGGGGCAATGTCGCTGCCGATGGCCGTGGTATCGGACGTGCCGATCAGCAGCAACGTCGGCGCCTTGAGGTCCTTGAACTCGTAATAGACCGGTTGGGTGAAGATCATGTCGTAGATCAGCGCCGAGTTCCATGCCACCTGCTGGTGACCCGGGCCCTTGTTCAATCCGGCGAGCATGTCCACCCAACGTTCGAACTCCGGTTTCCAGCGCCCGCCGTAGTAAGTATTGCGTTCGTAGGTGCGGATGCCGTCGGCGCTGAGTTTCAGCTCGCGTTCATACCATTGGTCCACGCTGCGGTAGGGAACGCCGAGGGCCTTCCAGTCTTCAAGGCCAATGGGATTGACCATCGCCAGGCGCTCGACCTGATCGGGAAACTGCAGCGCGTAGCGGGTGGCAAGCATGCCGCCGGTGGAATGGCCCAGCACGACGGCTTTCTGCACACCGAGGGCTTTGAGCAACGCATTGGTGTTGTTCGCCAGTTGCTGGAAGCTGTACTGGTAGTGGTCCGGCTTGCTTGAGGTGCAGAAACCGATCTGATCCGGGGCGATCACTCGGTAGCCGGCCTCGCTGAGGGTCTTGATCGAGTCGCCCCAGGTCGCGGCGCAGAAGTTCTTGCCGTGCATCAGCACGACGCTGCGACCGTTGGCCTTGCCTTGGGCGGGCACGTCCATATAGCCCATCTGCAGTGCTTTGCCCTGGGACTGCAAGGAGAAGTGCTTGAGGGTGTAGGGGTATTTGAAACCTTCCAGCTGAGGGCCATAGGCCGGGCCTTCGGGCGGGTTTTCGGCCTGGGCGAACAGCGGCAGGGCAGCGAGCAAGAACAGGCTGGGCTTCCAGCGGGTAGTCAAACACGGCATTGTCGAACTCCTTGAGGCAACTGGCCGATCCTGGAACGGCTGGATTATGGCGACATTAATCACAGGCAACCGAACCGTCGGAACGTTCAACCCATCCAGCCCAGGGTCGCGAGCACGAGCACGCCATAACGCAGGCCCTTGGCGAGGGTGACGATGAGCAGGAAGCGGCGCCACGGTTCACCCATCACGCCCGCCACCAGCGTCAGGGGATCACCGATGATCGGCACCCAGCTCAGCAACAGCGACCAATAGCCATAGCGCTGGTAATGCTGGCGGGCCTTGTCCAGGTGGGACGGGCTGACGGGGAACCAGCGGCGATCCTTGAACTGGTCCACGCGGGTCCCCAGCCACCAATTCACCAGGGAACCCAACACGTTGCCAAGGGTGGCGACCCCCAGCAGCGCCCAGACCGCGTTGCGCTCGCTGAGCACCAGGCCGACCAGCAGCGCTTCCGATTGCAGCGGCAACAGGGTCGCTGCGCCAAACGCCGCCAGGAACAACCCGATGTAAGCCTCGGCCATCAGTGGGCTGGATAGTCCGCCACGACGGTTTGCGTGCCGTCCTTCTTCTGGCCGATCACTTGGTAAGCGTCACTCATGCCGTCCATTTCCATGCCCGGCGAGCCCATGGGCATGCCTGGCGCTGCGATGCCAAGCAGATCGTCGCGCTTGCTCAACGCCAGCACCTGGTCGGCCGGCACGTGGCCTTCGACGAACTTGCCGTTGATTTCGGCGGTGTGGCAGGAGCGCAGGTTCGGCGCCACGCCCAGGCGCTGCTTGACCGAACTCATATCGGCCTCGACATGGTCGTTCACTTTGAAACCGTTGTCTTGCAGATGGGAGATCCATTTTTTGCAGCAGCCGCAGTTGGCATCGCGGTGCACATCGATGGTGACCGGCTCGGCGGCCTGGGCCAG
>Ga0307412_10000979_pt1 | contig 16330 bp, 17 predicted proteins | sample DK1Cmetagenome_3_FD_203823 | JGI IMG/M metagenome (GOLD analysis project Ga0307412, IMG submission 203823) | Maize rhizosphere microbial communities from greenhouse at UC Davis, California, United States - DK15-C-1 | ecosystem: Host-associated > Plants > Roots > Rhizosphere > Soil | place: USA...
GAAGACATTATCGATCCGGCCAGCACGCGGCAGGTGCTGGAAGAGTTCGTGGAAGTGGTCGCGCCCTTGCGTGAACCCGGTCCGCGCGCGTTCGGGTATCGGCCATGACACCGGGTCTGGAGCGCAACATGAAGCGAGTCATCGTCGCCAACCGGGGCGCCGTCGCCTGGCGCGTCATCCGCGCGCTGCGCGCGCTGGGCCTGGAATCGGTCGCCGTCTATTCCGAGGCGGACCGCGATCTTCCTTATCTGCGTGAAGCCGATGTGGCGGTTCCGATTGGTCCGGCGCCGGCCGTGCAAAGTTACTTGAACCGCGACACGCTGCTGCGCGTGGCGCGCGAGACGGGCGCCGATGCACTGCATCCGGGTTATGGGTTCCTATCCGAAAACGCGGACTTTGCCGAGGCCGTGGAATCGGCCGGCATGATCTTCGTGGGCCCGTCGCCGCGCTGGATCCGAATGCTGGGGCACAAGACGCGGGCGCGCGATGCGATGCGGGCGTTGGGCATGCCGATGGCGGCCAGCAGTGCCGTACTGGGTGCCGACCTTGACGCGGTGCGCCATGCGGCCCAGGACCTGGGCTACCCGGTGTTGATCAAACCGGCGTCGGGCGGTGGCGGCATCGGCATGATTCCCCTGCACGGCCCGCAGGATGTGGAACCCGAATGGGCGCGGGCACGGCAGATCGCGGAACGCAGCTTTGGCGGATCGGACCTGTATCTGGAAAAGCTGCTGGTCAACCCGCGACATGTTGAATTCCAGTTCCTGGCGGACCGCCATGGGCAAGTACGCTGCCTGTACGAGCGCGACTGCTCTACGCAGCGTCGGCACCAGAAGGTACTGGAAGAAGCGCCCGCGCCAGGGCTGGACCGAGGCGCGGTGGCCGACATGGCCGCGAAGCTGGAAGGCATGCTGTCGACGCTGGGATACGACGTGATCGGCACCGTCGAAATGCTGTACACGCCCGAGTCCGGCTTTTCGTTCCTGGAAATCAATACCCGCCTGCAAGTCGAACACGCCGTGACGGAAGCGGTCACGGGCGTCGACATCGTGGCCGCGCAACTGAAGCTGGCGGCGGGCGAGCGCATGGACAACGTGTTGGCGCGGGTGCCGCCCTTGCAAGGGCATGCGCTGGAGGCGCGCGTCTACGCGGAAGACCCAGTGCGCTTCCTGCCGTCGCCCGGCGTGCTGCGGGGATTTTCCCCGCCCGAGCTGCCCGGCGTGCGCGTGGAGACGGGCTACGCACAGGGCTGCCGCGTGTCTAGTCATTACGACCCGATGTTGGCCAAGGTGATCGCGCATGCCGCCACGCGCGACGAGGCCTTGAGGTTATTGAGGCAGGCGCTGGCGCAGTTTCATGTGGACGGCGTCAAGACCAACATTCCCTTCATTTTGCAGGTACTGGACGACCCGGGCTTTGGTGCGGGGCAGGTGTCCACCGGCATGGTGAGCCGCATTCTGGATGCGCCGCGCGCGGCGGCACAGGCGGCGTGAAGCAGGCAAGCAGGCAGGCAGGCAAGCGAGCCAGGCGGGTCTGGCAGCTATAGCAGCATGTCCGAACCGAAACAGACAAGGAGACAACAATGTTCAAAGTAGAAACGCCCGTGGTGGGCCGAGTGGTTGCCGTCAGCGTGCGCCCAGGGCAGCGCGTGGACGCCGGCGATAGCGTGATCAAGGTGGAGTCGATGAAGATGGAAATCCCCGTCGAAGCCGAACGCGCGGGGATCGTGGCGCGCGTGCTGGTGGGCGAAGGGGACGAAGTGGACGAAGGCCAGGTCGTGGTTGAACTGGAGTAACGCCGCCATGCTGATCCATACGGAACGGACGGAAGCCGGCCAGGTTGCGTTGTTGCGCTTGCGCAATCCGCCGGTCAACAGCCTGAGCGCGGCGTTGCGGGCGGAGCTGCACGACGCGATCAGCGACGCACTGGCGGACCCGCATGTACGCGCGCTGGTCTTGGCAGGCGACGGGGACTTCTTTTGCTGCGGCGCAGAGATCCGCGAATTCAATACTCCGATGTCGACGCGCGAACCGACATTGCGGTCTTTGATTGCGTTGATTGAAGGCGCGTCCAAGCCCGTGGTCGCCGCGATCCATGGCGCGGCACTGGGTGGTGGGCTGGAACTGGCGCTGGGGTGTCACTTTCGCGTGGCGCGGGAGGGCGCGTCGTTGGGCCTGCCCGAAGTGAAGCTGGGCGTGCTGCCCGGCGCGGGTGGGACGCAGCGGCTGCCCCGGCTGGTGGGCGTGGAACGAGCGCTGACGATGATTGCGCAAGGCGATGCGATCGATACGGCGAAGGCGCTGGACTGGGGCCTGCTTGATGCCGTGTTTGCCGATGATCTGGTCCACCGTGCCGCCGCGGTTGCACTGGCTGCTTCGGATGCGCCGTTGGCCGGTCGCAATGTCGGCGCGCGCCAGGTACCGGCGCTGTCTGATCCGGGCGTGTACGAGCGTGCCCGCGAACAGGCCGCCCGCCGTTACCGGGGCTGCGTAGCGCCGTTGGCCTGCATCGCCTGCGTGGAGGCCGCCACCCACGGCACGCTTGAAGACGGCTTGGCGGTTGAGCGCGAGCGCTTTCTGGAATTGGTCAACGGCAGCCAGTCCAAGGCGCAGCGTCACGTGTTCTTTGCCGAACGCGCCGCCGTCAAATTGCCGAAGGACTGGACGGCGACGGCCGCCATCAACACGGTGGGCGTGGTCGGCGCGGGCACGATGGGCGGCGGCATCGCGATGAGCCTGGCGAACGCCGGGCTTGACGTCGTGCTGGTCGAGCGCGATGCGCAGGCACTGGAACGCGGCTGGTCGGCGATCCGCAAGAACTACGCCGCGACGGCGGCCAAGGGCAAGTTGACGGCGGCGCAGGTGCACGAACGTCAGGCGCGCATACGCCCGTCGCTGGTGATGGACGACCTGCGCAACGCCGATCTGGTGATCGAGGCCGCGTTCGAGGACATGGACGTCAAGCGTCAGATCTTCACCGCGCTGGACGCGGTCTGCAAGCCGCAGGCCATCCTGGCGTCGAATACGTCGCGCCTGGATATCGACGCGATGGCCGGTTTCACCCGCCGGCCGGCGCAGGTGCTGGGCATGCACTTCTTCAGCCCGGCCAACGTCATGCGATTGCTGGAAGTGGTCAAGGGTCGGCAGACCGATGGAAACGTGGTCGCCACGGTGTTCCGGCTGGCGCGGCGCATGGGCAAGCTGCCGGTGCTGGTGGGGGTATGCGACGGGTTTGTCGGCAATCGCATGGTCAGCCCGTACACGCGCGAGGCGCATTTCCTGTTGGAAGAGGGCGCGTCGCCGTCGCAGGTGGACGGGGCCTTGCAGCGCTTCGGGCTGGCCATGGGGCCGCTGCGCATGGCGGACATGGCGGGCCTGGACATCAGCTGGGCGTTTCGCAAGCGCACGGCGTCGACGCGGCCTGCGCACCTGCGCTATTCGCGCGTGGCCGACAGCCTGTGCGAACAAGGGCGCTTTGGACAGAAGACGGGCAGCGGCTTTTATCGCTACGCATCGGGCAGCCGTGAACCGCTGGAAGACCCGCAGGTACTGGCGTTGATCGAGGCATGCGCGCGCCAGGACGGCATCGCGCGACGCGACATCACGGAAGAGGAAATCGTGCAACGCACGATGTACGCGCTGGTCAACGAAGGCGCCCGCATCCTGGAAGAGGGCATCGCGCGCCGCGCGTCCGACATCGACGTCATCTACGTCAACGGCTACGGCTTTCCGGCGCATCGGGGTGGGCCGCTGTTCTATGCAGACCAGCAAGGGCTGCCGAATGTGCTGGCCACGATTCGGGGCTTTCACGACCAACACGGCGAACTCTGGCAGCCGGCACCGTTGTTGGAACGGCTGGTGGCGCAGGGCAAGCGCTTTGCGGACTTGTAAATCAGCGGCCGGCGCATCGGGCGCGGCGACGCAGAATAAATAGAAGGAGACAGCAATGCACACGGAACAAGCCGAAGCCCCGTCGCGGGGGCCGCAGGAACAGTACTTTGCCGCGTTGGCCGAAGGGCGCTTCCGGATTCAACGTTGCGCGGCATGCGAGCGGCATCAGTTCTTTCCCCGCACCCTATGCATGCATTGCGGTGCGACGGACCTGACGTGGATGGACCCCGCCGGCACCGGCACCGTCTATTCCTTCAGCATCGTGCGGCGCAAGCCGGAAGCGGGCGGCGACTACAACGTGGCGCTGATCGATCTGGCCGAGGGCGCGCGCATGATGAGCCGGGTGGACGGCGTGTCGCTGGAACGGCTGCGGATCGGCATGCCGGTCAAGGCGCGGGTGTTGCTGGATGCGGCCCAGCCGATGGTGGTGTTCGAGCCCGTGGAGGCCGCATGATGACGCTGGATTCACTGCGCGGGCGGGTCGCCATTGTCGGGGTAGGGCATGCCGGGCTGGGGGAGGCGCACGGCTACACCGAGATGGAAGTGCTGGCACAGGCTGCGTCACGGGCAGTCGCCGATGCGGGGCTGACGATGCGGGATATCGATGGGCTGGCCACGTGCAGTTCGTCGGCCACGATGTGGAGCATGCCCGTTGCCGAATACCTGGGCGTGCGGCCGCGCTATATCGAAGCCACGATGCTGGGCGGGTCCAGTTTTGTCTCGCACCTGCTGCCCTCGGTGATGGCGCTGGCGTCGGGGCAATGCAATGCAGTGCTGGTCTGCTATGGCAGCACGCAGAAGACCGCCACGTTCGGCCGCAAGGAAGGCGTCAAGGCGCGGACACTGCTGGACCCGCAGCCTTTCGAACATCCGTATTCGCCGCTACAGCCGGTCACGTCCTACGCATTGGCCGCCGCCCGTCATATGCATCAATACGGCACGACCCGGGAGCAGTTGGCCGAAGTGGCCGTCGCGGCCCGCGCGTGGGCGGCGCTGAATCCCGAGGCCGCGATGCGCGACCCCCTGTCCGTCGACGACGTGCTTCGGTCACGCCCCGTCTCGGATCCATTGACGGTGCGCGATTGCTGTCTGGTCAGCGACGGTGGTGGCGCCTACGTGATGGTGCGCGCCGACCGCGCCCGCCAGCTGCGGCAACCCCCCGTGTACGTGTTGGGCAGCGCCACGGCGGTGTGGAACCGCCAGATATCGTCCATGGAAGACCTGACCGTGACGGCGGCGGCCGAATCGGGCAAGCGCGCGCTGGTCATGGCCGGCCTGAACGTGGCGGACGTGGACGTGGCTGAGCTTTATGACGCCTTCACGATCAACACGCTGCTGTTCCTGGAAGACCTGGGCTTTTGCAAAAAGGGCGAAGGTGGCGCCTTTGTGCAGGGCGGCGGCATTGCGCCCGGAGGCCGTCTGCCGGTGAACACGAACGGTGGCGGGCTGTCGTGCGTGCATCCTGGCATGTACGGCATCTTCCTGGTCATTGAAGCCGTACGTCAATTGCGGGCGCAGGCGGGCGATCGCCAGGTGCCGGGCGCCGAGATCGCCCTGGTGCATGGCAACGGCGGCACCTTGTCCAGCCAGTCCACCGCCATCCTGGGCGGCCCGTCCACGCGCTGACGCGTGGCGACTGCCCCTCCTTACAAAAGGGACTTCCATGCTGGACAAAACAGTCGATACGCTGGCCGCCGCGGTGGCCGACGTGCAAGACGGCGCGGTGATCCTGATCGGCGGCTTCGGCGCCTCGGGCGTGCCGACCGATCTGGTCTGCGCGCTGCTTGCGCAAGGCGCGCGCGACCTGACCATCGTCAACAACAACGCTGGCAATGGCGAACGCGGCCTGAGCCAACTGGTGCGAGCCGGGCGCGTACGCAAGATGATCTGCTCGTTTGCGCGGTCGTCGGATCGCAAGAAGCCGAACGCCGCCGCGTTCGCCGAGGCCTACCACGCGGGCAAGATCGAGCTTGAATGCGTGCCGCAGGGCACGATGGCCGAGCGCATGCGCGCGGCAGGCGCGGGGCTGGGGCCGTTTTTCACGCCCACCGCCTATGGCACGCCGCTGGCGCAAGGCAAGGAGACCCGCGTGATAGACGGCGTGGGCTACGTGCTGGAAGCCCCGCTGAAAGGTGACTTTGCTTTCGTCAAGGCGCGCACGGCGGACCGCTGGGGAAATCTGGTGTACCGCTACGCCGGGCGCAACTTCGCGCCGGTGATGTGCATGGCCGCGACCACCACGGTGGCGCAAGTGGACAGCATCGTGGAACTGGGTGGCATCCCGCCCGAGCACGTCATGACACCGGGAATTTTCGTCAAGCGAGTGGTAAAGGTAGAGGGCAACCATGGCCTATGAAAAGCTGAGTCGGCGGCAGATAGCCCGTCTTGTCGCCCTGGAAATTCCGGATGGCGCCACCGTCAACCTGGGCATCGGCATACCGACGCTGGTGTCTGCCTTTTTGCCGGCCGACCGCGATGTGCTCCTGCACACCGAAAACGGCATCGTCGGCATGGGGCCGGGCGACCCTGATGCACCGCTGGACCTGGACCTGATCAATGCCAGCAAGGAACCGGTGACGCTATTGCCGGGCGCATCCATCACCGACCACGTGGTGTCGTTCGCCATGATGCGCGGCGGCCACCTGGATCTGACGGTGCTGGGCGCGTTCCAGGTCTCCGCGCGCGGTGATCTGGCCAACTGGGACACCGGCGCGCCGGGCACGATTCCGGCGGTGGGCGGCGCGATGGACCTGGTGGCCGGCGCGCGCCAGGTCTACATCACGATGGACCACGTCACCAAGGACGGCCAGCCCAAGATCGTGCGCGAATGCACCTACCCGCTGACCGGCGCGGGCGTGGTCGACCGCATCTATACCGATCTGGCCATCATCGACGTGCTGCCCGACGCCATGCGGGTCAACGCCATGGTGGCGGGATTGCGCTTCGACACCTTGCAGGACCTGACGGATTGCCCGCTGACGCTGGCGGAAGATTGGCGGGTGTTGTCGCCGGAATAACGTTCGGCTCGTACTTTCCCCTTGTTGACACGGGGAGTTTTCGATACTTAGAATGTTCTTATAGCAAGAATAGACGTTCTGTACATAAGAACGACATGGGCGGGAAGAGACAATGGAAAACCACGCTATGCCAGCGCAAGACGCGTCGGACGCGCAGCTTGCGCATCGATTCCGAAGCCGTGTGCTGTTGTTCTCGCGGCCGCGCCAGGTCGACATGGACCTGCTGCTGCGCGTCGGCGACGCGCCGTTGCTTGTTCGCATCCGTGACGGTCGCGTCGAGACCGCCGATGCGCCCGGCGCGCCGCTGCCTTCCTGCGACGTATCGCTGCGCGCAACGGCCGCCGCCTGGTCGCGCTTCTGGCAAGCCGTGCCGGACGCGGGCTGGCATGACATCTTTGCGTTGAGCAAGCGCGGCGAGCTTTCTATCGAAGGCAACCTGAAACCCTTGATGGCGCACTTGCAGTTCGTCAAGGATCTGCTGGCCACCGGCCGCGAGGTGCAAGCATGAACGCCGCGCTTGAACCCATCGTTGGCCGTTACCTGAGCGTCGACATCGGCGGCAAGCCCTGCCGCGTCTACTTCGAAGAAGCGGGCGAGGGCATTCCACTGGTCTGCCTGCATACCGCGGGCGCCGACAGCCGCCAGTACCGCCACATGATGTGCGATGCCGACATCACGTCGCGCTATCGCGTCATTGCCTTTGACATGCCATGGCACGGCAAGTCCTACCCGCCGCCCGGCTGGCAGGACGAGGAATACCGCTTGTCCACCGAACGCTATGTGGAAACCGTCATGGCGTTCTGCCAGGCGTTGGCGCTGGATCGCCCCGCGCTGATCGGCTGCTCGATCGGCGGGCGCATCGTGTTGCAGCTGGCGCATCAGCACGCCGACCATTTTCGCGCCTTGATCGGCGTGGAAGCGGCTGATTTCCAGCAGCCCTGGTACGACACTTCGTGGCTGCATCGCGGTGACGTCCATGGCGGCGAGGTCTGCGCCGCCTTGGTGTCCGGGCTGGTCGCGCCGCAGTCGCCAGCAGTCCATCGCCACGAAACCTTGTGGCAATACATGCAGGGCGGTCCCGGCGTGTTTCGCGGCGACCTGTATTTCTACCGCGTGGACGGCGATTTGCGGGGTCGGCTGGACGGCATACGCACCGACCGTTGTCCGCTTTTTTTGTTAACGGGGGAATACGACTTTTCGTGCACGCCCGAAGACACGTTGCGCACTGCCGCCGGCATCCCCGGCGCGCAGGTCACCATCATGCGCGAGTTGGGGCATTTCCCCATGAGCGAAAACCCACAGCAGTTTCGCGGCTACATCATGCCGGTGCTGGACGCCATCGCAGGCCTATAGCGCGGCATCACCGACGGGCAGGCACTGCCCGCGATCCACAGGAGGCATCATGCGTTATCCGATCATTCTGGCCGGCATCTTCGCCCTGGCCGCAGTTCCCGCCGTGCAGGCGCAAGAGACGCTGAAACTTGGCGCGCTGGTCACGCTGTCCGGCGCGGGCGCCGCCTGGGGGCAGGGGATGAAGAACGCCGCCGAGATCGCGGCGGATCAGGTGAACGAGGCGGGCGGGCTGGACGTTGGCGGCAAGAAGTACCGGGTCCAGGTGGTGGCCTATGACGACAAGTACCAGGCTAACGAAGCCGTCACCGTGGCCAACCGCCTGGTGTTCGAGGACAAGGTGCGCTACGTGATCGGCCCGGTCGGATCGGCGCCTGTGCTGGCGATCCAACCCATGACGGAAAAGAACAAGGTGATCGTGATGACCTTGGGCTTTACGGCCAAGGCGCTGGCCGCGGACAAGCCCTTTACCTTCCGCCCGAACGTAACGACCGCCGAGGTGTCGCAGCCGCAGATCGACTGGTTGGTCAAGTCGCAAGGCCTGCGCAAAGTGGGCGCGCTGTTTCCCAACGACGAAACCGGGCAGCAGATCGCGCTGGATCTGGAAGCTGCATACAAGAAGGCGGGCGCGGCCTTGTCCGTCAAGGAATTCTTCGAACGCGATCGGGTGGATTTCGTGCCCGTGCTGACGCGCATGATGGCACGCGGCATCGACGCCATCGAACTGGACGGCAATTCGCCCACCACGGCCGGCCTGATCGTCAAGCAGGCGCGCGAACTCGGGTTCGAAGGACGCATCGTGCGCACCGGCGGCCCCGCCACGCAAGAAATCGTCAACGTGGCCGGCAAGACGGCCACCGAGGGTATGTTTGTGCATACGCCGATTGATCCAGACTTGCCCGCCACCAAGGCCTACGCCGAACGCTACGCCGCCAAGTACAAGCACGCCATGAACGGTTTCAGCCCCGCCTTTTATGACGGCACGAACATGCTGTTTGAGGCCATGCGCCGCGCCGGCACGGTGGAAGACACGGACCGCGTGCGCGTCGAACTGGAAAAGCTGGAAGGCTTTGACGGATCCCTGGGCAAGCTTAGCTGGACAGGCAAAGCCATGTACGGCATCAACCACCAATTGAACGCGCCGTTCTACGTGGCCGAGGTCAAGGATGGCCGCGAGGTGATCCGCGCGCGCTGCACCGTCGAGGGATGCCGCTAGCGCGGCGGGGGATGCCACGTGGATTGGAGCATCTTGCTGACGCAGGCCACGATCAACGGTTTGATCGTGGGGCTGCTGTATCTGTTGATGGCCGTGGGCTTCACGCTGGTGTTCGGCGTGATGCGGATGGTGAACTTCGCCCATGGCGAGTTCTACATGCTGGGCGCCTTTGGCGCCTATTACCTGACGACCCAGGCGGGCTTTTCGTTCCTGCCCGCCGTGGCGCTGACCTTTGCGTTGGCGGTGGCTGGCGGCGCGGTGCTGGAATGGGGCGTTCTGAAGCCGTTTCGCCGGGATGAACTGAACGGCATGATCGCCACCATCGGCCTGGCGATGATTCTGCAAAACCTGGCCTTGATGTTCTTCGGGCCGGACCCCTTGTCCATGCCCGCCGTGGCGCAAGGCACCGCCCGCATGGGTAAGGTCGTCGTGCCTTTGTCGCGCGTGTACGTGGTGGTGTTCGCCTTGCTGGCGCTGGCCTTGCTGTATGGCTTCCTGCGTCATTCAAAGCCGGGCCGCGCACTGCGCGCCGTGGTCGAGGACTTTGAAATCGCCGGCATCCAGGGGATTCGCTCGCGCATCTATTACCCGCTGGGTTTTGGCCTGGGGGTGGGGCTGGCGGCGGTGGCCGGCGCGCTGATGGCGCCGCTGTTTTCGGTGTCGCCGTTCGTGGGCGCCACGCCGTTGCTCAAGGCGTTCATCGTGGTGATCCTGGGCGGGTTGGGCAGCATTCCCGGGGCCGCCTTCGCGGGCCTGGCGCTGGGTCTGGCGGAAAGCTATGGCAGCCTGCTGTTCGACAGCAGCACGGCGGACATGCTGATTTTCGCCATCGTGATCGTGATGTTGGTCGTGCGGCCCAAGGGGCTGCTGGGCCGGGGGGAGGCATAAGCCATGACGGACCTTTCGCTTGACGCAGGCATGGCGCGGCCCGCGCCATTACGCTGGCTGTTGTGGGCCGCGTTGGCCGTCGCGGCGTTCGCGCCCTGGTTTGCCGGACCGTTCGTTCAGCACCTGGCGGTGCTGACCTGCCTGAACGTACTGATCGTCAACGGCTTGGCGCTGATCGCGCGCTGCGGGCAGTTGTCGCTGGGGCATGCGGCGTTCGTCGCGCTGGGCGCCTACGGCTCGGTACTGGCCGCGCGCTATCTGGGATGGAGCTTTCTGCCCGCCACGCTGGTCGGCGTGGCGTTGACAGCGTTGGTGGCGCTGACGCTGGGCGCAATCATCCTGCGCTTGAAAGGCGTTTATTTCGTGTTGGTGACCTTCGCGTTCGGGGAACTGGTGCGGCTGATCCTGCTGGACGGCTCGTCCTGGTCTGGCGGCGCGAACGGCATCGCCAGCATCCCGCCGGCCGCGCTTGCCGGTATGGTGTTCGATACGCGCGCCAGCTTTTACGGCCTGGCGCTGTGCGTGGCCCTGGCCTCCGTGGCGCTCTTGAGCGTGGTGGCAAGACAGCCGTTCGGCCATGCCATCGACGCCGTGGCGGAAAACCCCGCGCTGGCCGAGTCCACCGGCCTTGGCGTGCACCGGATCCAGCTGTGCGCCTTTGTGGCCGGTTGCGCGTTGGCGGCGGCGGGCGGCGCCTTGCAGGCGCGCTACGTGGGTTATGTGTCGCCCGAGTCGTTCAACGCCAGCATCTCCATCGGCTTCATCATCATGCTGGTCATCGGCGGGCGCCGGTCGGTATGGGGCGGGCTGATCGGCGCCATGGTGCTGACGCCGCTGCCCGAGCTGTTTCGCGGCGCGGTGCAGACGCAGCACATTTTCTATGGCGCGGCGCTGATTTTGATCCTGCGTTTTCTGCCGGCGGGCCTGGCCGGCTTGCCGGGGCCGTGGCAGGCGCGCCGGCACAAGGAGTCCCAATGACCCAGCCTTTATTGCAGGTGCAGGGCCTGTCGCGCAGCTTTGGCGGATTGACGGCCTTGCGCGATGTCAGCTTCGCCGTCGCCCCAGGCGAAATCGTCGGCCTGATCGGCCCCAACGGCGCGGGCAAGACGACGGCGTTCAACGTCATCAGCGGCACGATGCCGCCATCGGCGGGTTCCGTGCATTTCGACGGCCGCGATATTTCAGGCGGCCCGCCCAGCCGTGTGGTGGTACGAGGGCTGGCGCGCACGTTTCAATCCACTTCCACCTATCCCGAGGCCACGGTGGCCCAGAACATTCGGCGCGGCATGCTGTCGCGCGTTCGACATTCGTGGCTGCGCCATCTGGCCGGGCGTGACCAGGACTTGTTGTCGGCGCCGGAGGTGGCGCGGGAGGTGGACCGGCTGCTGGTCCTGCTCGACCTGCAAGGCTGGCGCGACGCGGCGGCCGGGTCGCTGGCCTATGGCTTGCAGAAAAAACTGGGCATCGCCGTGGCGCTGGCCTGCCGGCCGCGCATGTTGCTATTGGATGAGCCGGCGGCGGGCCTGAACCACGAAGAATGCAACGAGCTGGGGCGTTTACTGCGTCGCCTGCAATCCGAGGAAGGGCTGACGATGCTGCTGGTGGAACATCACATGGCGCTGGTCATGGAACTTTGCCATCGCATCGTGGTGCTGGTGCAAGGAGAAAAAGTCGCCGAGGGCACGCCGCAAGCCATTCGCGACAACCCCGCCGTGATCGAAGCCTATCTGGGAGCCCCCGACTATGCCCATGCTTGAAGTCCAGGACCTGAAGGTTCGATACGGGCCGCTGGAGGCCGTGCGCGGCATCAGCTTCACGGTTGACCAAGGCCAGATCGTTGCGCTGGTTGGCTCGAACGGCGCGGGCAAAAGCTCCACCTTGAAAGCGCTGATCGGTCTGGCGTCGGCGGCGGGCGGGCGCATTGTGTTTGAAGGGCGGGACATCGTGCGGCTGGGTTCGGCGGCGCGGGTGTCGGCCGGGCTGGCCTTGTCGCCAGAAGGGCGGCGCTTGTTCGGCCGCATGACTGTGCTGGATAACTTGATGGCGGGCGCGCATGGCGTCAGGTCGCGTAGCCGCGTTCGCGCGCGGCTGGACGAGATCTACACGCTGTTTCCGCGTGTGCAGGAACGGCGCGCGCAGTTGGCGGGATCGTTGTCGGGTGGCGAGCAACAGATGGTGGCCATTGGCCGCGCGCTGATGGCGCAACCTCGTCTGCTGATGCTTGACGAGCCGTCGTTGGGCATCGCGCCAAAGGTCGTGGCCGAGATCGCGGACGCCATTCAACGCATCAACCGCGATAGCGGCATCGCCATTGTGCTGGTCGAGCAGAACGCGCGGCTGGCGCTGCGCCTGGCGCATCACGCCTATGCGTTCGAACATGGCGAGGTGGTGCGCAGCGGCAAGGGCGCCGAACTGCTGGCCGACCCCTTCGTGCAGAAAGCCTATCTGGGCATTTGAGTGAGTCTGGCGATGCAAACCGTTCTTCCGGAATACGAGGTCTACGCCATCCGCTACGCCCGGATGCCGCGCCAGCGACGCGACAACTTCCTGGGCGGCGATCCGCACGACGGCGACATGCCCATGGACTTCTTCGTGTGGCTGATACGCGGCGCGGGCCGTGTTGTGCTGGTCGACACGGGTTTCAACGCCGACATGGCGCGCATGCGCCGCCGCGACCTGATCCAGTGCCCCATCGCGGCCCTGGCCCCGCTGGGCGTGCAGCCCGAAGACGTGCAGCACGTGGTGCTGACCCATCTGCATTACGACCACGCGGGCAACCTGGACCTGCTACCCAGCGCGCGTTTTCATGTGCAGGACGATGAGCTTGACTACGCTACCGGCCGCTGCATGTGCTTTGAACCGCTGCGGCATGCCTATGCGGTGGAAGACGTGGTCACGCTGGTCAGGCGCGTCTACGACGGCCGGGTGCAGTTTCACGACGGCGACGGGACGTTGCTGCCGGGCGTGGAACTGCTGCACATCGGCGGCCACACGAAAGGCCTGCAAGCGGTGCGCGTGCATACCGAACGCGGCTGGGTGGTGCTGGCGTCGGACGCCAGCCATTACTACGAGAACATGGGGCAGGGCAGGCCGTTTCCGATTGTCTACAACACGGCCCAGATGCTGTCGGGCTACGCGAAGCTATATGGCGCGGCGCAATCCGATCAGCATGTCGTGCCCGGGCATGACCCGTTGGTGCTGGATCGGTATCCCAAGTGGCAGGATTCGCCGCATGTGGTGATGTTGCATCGACCACCGCGGCTTTATGGTGGGTAGAAATCCCGCGGAGCGCCAATGGCCGGATGCATGGCGCCTGCAAGCCGGCCGCCCCTTGCCGGGAAGCCTTACCCCAAATGCCCGCCCGCGACGTACATCACCTGCCCGGTGACATACGACGCTTCCGGGGCGGCCATGAAGCAGATGGCGGCGGCGACTTCCTCCATGCTGCCCATGCGGTGCATGGGCGTGGTTGCCAGGCAGTCGGTGTACATCTCGCGTTGCCAGGTTTGATCCTGCTGCGACGGCGGTTCGGTATTGCGCGGGATGGCGCGCACGCCGTTGTCCAGCGCACCGGGCGACACGCAATTCACGCGAACGCCGCTTTCGGCAAGCTCCAGCGCCATGCAGATGGTGGCGGCATGCACGCCGCCCTTGGACGCGGAGTACGGCACACGATAGATGCCGCGCGTGGCGTTCGACCCCACGTTGACGATTGCGCCGCGCCCTTGCTTGCGCATTACCGGGATGACTTCCCGGCACGACCACAACGTGGGCCACAGCGAACGGTTCACTTCGCGCTGCATCTCGTCGGGCGTGTATTCCCAGAAGGGTTTCATCCAGATGGTGCCGCCCACGTTATGCACGGACACGTCAATGCGGCCGTGGGTGTCCAGGGTGTATTCCACCATTGCCTGCGCGCCGGCATGCGTTTCCAGGTCGGCGCTGATGAAGGACGCCTGACCGCCTTCTTCGCGGATCTCGCGGGCCACGGCCGCGCCCAGGTCGGCTGCCCGGTCGACGAGGACTACGCTGGCGCCTTCGGCGGCGAGCCGCCTGGCCGTGGCGCGGCCCACGCCTTGGGCGGCGCCGGTGACCAATGCAATTTGATTTTCAAAGCGGTTCATAAGACGGTTTCCGATTTAGTGCGCGCGCGACAGGTCGCCCGGCACGGGCCGCGACGTCTTGGTGTCGACGGCCAGCACCGCCAGCAACGCCCCGGCCAGCGGAACCGCAAGCGCCAGGAAGAAGCCCGACGGGCCGAACCAGCCCAGGAAGCTGCCACCGACGGCCGAGCCAATGATGGCCCCGGCGCGGCCGATGCCGATTGACCAGCCCGTGGCGGTCGCGCGCAGCGCGGTGGGATAGGCGCCGATCACCAGGTAGTTCAGCGCCAATTGTTGGCCCCCGATACCCAGGCCGGCAGCGCCGATCAGAATAAACACCAGCGTCCAGTCAGTGCCCGCATACCCCAGGCCCAGCGACACCGCGATGCCCAGCGCGAACATGGCCATCAACAGCGAGCGCGTCGGCACGCGCGGCATCAGATAGGACAGCGGAATCGCGCAGACGATGAAGACCAGATTCACGGTGAACGTGCCCATGGGCGCCTGGTCGGCGGGCAGCCCGGCGGCCTTCAGCACGGTGGGCAGCCACGAAAGCAGCATGAACCACGCCACCCAGTTCAGCAGATAGATCGACCAGATTGCGATGGTCTTGCGCGCGTAGCCATCGGCAAACAGGGCCTTGACGCTGGCGCGGATGGTGGCGTCTTCCGGCACGGTGAAGCGCGTGCCGGCCGGCAGCGGTTGGCCCGAGATCTTGGCAAGGATACGAGCCACATAACCCTGGCCGGCGGCGTCGCCGCGCATGGCCTTGAATTGCAGCGATTCCGGCAGCAATGCGAACAACGCAACCAGCAACAGCAGCGGCGCGATGCCACCGACGATGAAGATGCCTTGCCAGCCAATCACCGGCAGCATGCGCGCGGCGAGCAAGCCGCCCAGCATGGCACCGGCCGGCAGGCCCAGCAGCACGCCGGTGATGACGGTGCCGCGCAGGCGCGCGGGCGCATATTCGGCGGCCAGCGCCAGCACGATGGGGGTGCAGCCGCCCATGCCCAGGCCGGCGATAAAGCGCAGCGCCAGGATTTGCCAGGTTTCCGTGGCGCCCGCGGTCAGCAGCGTTGCCAGGCCAAACACGGCTACGCCCATCAAGGCGGCGGGCCGGCGGCCGATGCGGTCGCCCACCAAGCCCAGCAACATCGCGCCCACGGTCATGCCGACGATGCCGGCGGTAAGAATCGGCGCCAGTTCACCCGACTGCAGCTTGAAGGCGACCAGAATGGCCGGGCCGGTAAAGGCCATTGCCTGCGTATCGAAGCCGTCGAACAAGGCAATCAGAAAACACAGAATCAAAACACGCCATTGAAAGGCGCTCATTCGATTCTTATCAATCAAAGTGGGTATGGATAGCGTTGCTGCCGACATGGGAGTCCCCTCGTGGTTCGCTTGATGCGTTATTGGTATGTGGTCAAGACGGCCCTGCGCAAGGCGGCGCGCAAGGCCTTGCCGCGTTACGCCTGGGCGCTGGCGCGCGGGCGGTTGACGATCTGGTTGTCCTTGCCCTGTATCAGGCTGGTCAGCGCAAAGTTGAATTCGATTTCCTTGTAGGAATCGGCTTTCAAGCCCAGCTTGTCGCCGCCGGTTTTTTCCACCACGGGCGGAATCAAACCTTCACGCGTGGCATACGCAAAGTCATCCCAGATCAGCGGGTCGCCTTCGATATTGAATTGCGTCGTCAGCTTGCGGTGCTGGTCGGCGCTGACGAAGAAGTGCACGTGGGCGGGGCGGTTGCCGTGGCGGCCCAGCGTGTCCAGCAGCTGCTGCGTGGCGCCCTGCGGCGGACAGCCGTAGCCGACCGGCATGAGGGTGCGGAATTCGTATTCGCCATTGGGGCCGGTCTTGACCGCG
>Ga0307412_10000980_pt1 | contig 16314 bp, 13 predicted proteins | sample DK1Cmetagenome_3_FD_203823 | JGI IMG/M metagenome (GOLD analysis project Ga0307412, IMG submission 203823) | Maize rhizosphere microbial communities from greenhouse at UC Davis, California, United States - DK15-C-1 | ecosystem: Host-associated > Plants > Roots > Rhizosphere > Soil | place: USA...
GCGCGCCGTGGACTTCGTGGAACGTGCGGCGCGGACCGGGGAAACCGGCGGAACGGTCACCACCAGGCTGGGCCGCAGCAGCCCGCCGCCGTCGGAGCGCTGGTTCCACAGCCAGCGGTCCACCACCGCCGGGGAGCAGCGGCGCGCGGAATCCATTGCCAGGTCGCGGGGCCGGTTCACCCGGAATTTCGTGGTCCAGGGCTCTGCCGCTGACTGGGCGGCCTGCTGGCTCGCGGAATTACGACGCCGGCTGCGCGGCCTCCGCGCGGACGGTACCCCGGGTGCCGAACTGGTCTTCTTCCTCCATGACGAAGTGATGGTCCATGCTCCTGTGGAGCGGGTGGCTGCCTGCACCAAGGCCATCGAGGACGCTGCCAACGCTGCCAAGGAACTGCTGTTCGGCCGCATCCCGGTGGAGTTTCCCGTCAGCATGGCCGTGGTGGACTCCTACGACCACGCCAAGTGAGGCAACCACAGATACCCATATGTCAGAGAATGTAACCTACCCGGCAGTAGCTCGACGGGCATCGTGACGGACGTTACAGTTCATAGCGGCGACTGAGGCAGACCGGTCGGGACGGCTGATGCAACGACGCATACCAGGGGAGGTCCGACATATGGCGGGCAGATTCGAAATTCATCGGGTAGGAGACGAGTCATACCGGCTGCGGCTCACAGACGCGGTAGGCAACATCGTTGCCGTGTCACCCAACTTCAAGTCGCTCAACATGCTGCTTGAGGGCATCAAGGCGATGCGGGAAAACGCGGCGACAGGCATCGTGGTGGACCTGAGGCAGCAACAGGCCTGAAGCACCACCCACCGGGCTCCCCGGCTTCTGCCGGGGACCCGCCACGACCGGGCAGCCGCGCTCAAAGGCGCGCGTGGCTTCCCTATTCTTTTGGATCCCTTTTAGACGGCCAGCCTGTGAAGGCGCGTGCGGTCCCACGGGACGGACCAGCCCAGCTGGTCGAAGAGCCCGCTCAGGACAATTCCGGTAAAGCCCCATACCAGGACACCGTTAACGGTGAATCCGGGGCTTTCGAACGTGCGCCCCGCCCGGTGCACCGTGGCCATGACGCGGTTGTCGGGATCCAGCAGATCCCGCACGGGCACCCGGAAGACCTGGGCTGACTCGGCGTAATCCACCACCCGGACCGGCGAGGGCGAGTGCCACCAGCCCAGCACCGGGGTCACCAGGAAGTTGCTGTGGGCCAGGCCGAGCTGCTGGAGCGTGCCCAGGACCTCGACGCCGTCTGCGTCGAGCCCGGTTTCCTCCTCGGCTTCGCGGAGGGCTGCCTCCACCGGTGACTCGCCGGCGTCGATGCTGCCGCCGGGAAAAGCGACCTGCCCCGGGTGGGAGCCCAGTGTGTGGGCCCGTTCCAGGAGCAGCACGTCGAGGTCGGCGGGGGCAAGCGGCTTGCCCGAGGCGGCGGGGACGTCATCCAGTGCGCCGAAAAGCATCAGCACCGCGGCTTTTCGCGCCAGGTCCTCGTCCACGGTGAGGGCTGCCCAACGGGGATCCGGGGTGGCGTCGAATCCGGATTCGGACCGGCGCACAAGTCGAATCAGGTCATCCCGGGCACTCACGGCGTCCTCTTCCGGGATGCCATCCTGATCTCCGCGGCCCGCTCCGTGTTGGCCAGCAGTTCAGCCAGCAGGGCCTCGCTGCCCGGCGCCAGCTCATATTTCAGGAGCTTGGCCGCCTTGGCCGGGTCAGTTTCCCCCAGGCCATAACTGGGACACCAGTTGGCCACCGGGCACGCCCCGCAGGCTGGTTTCCGGGAATGGCACACCCGGCGGCCGTGGAAGACCACCCGGTGCGAGAGCATGGTCCAGTCCCTCGGCTCGAACAGCTCGGCAACGTCGGCCTCGATCTGGACAGGATCCTCCGACTGGGTCCAGCCGAACCTGCGGGCCAGCCGGCCGAAGTGGGTATCCACCGTGATGCCCGGGATACCGAAGGCGTTTCCGAGCACCACGTTGGCGGTCTTGCGGCCCACGCCGGGCAGGGTGACCAGGTCCTCGATCCGGCCGGGCACAACGCCGTCGTACTCATCCACCAGCCGGGTGGCCAGCGCCAGGAGGTTCCGCGACTTCGCCCGGAAGAAGCCAGTGGGCTTGATGATTTCCTCGAGCGTGGCCGGGTCCGCCTCGGCCATGGCCCGCGCGTCAGGGTAGCGGGCAAAAAGCAGCGGCGTGATCTGGTTGACCGTGACGTCGGTGGTCTGGGCGGAAAGAACTGTGGCGACCAGCAGCTCAAACGGATTGGTGAAATCGAGCTCCGCGTGCGCGTAGGGATACTTCTCCGCCAGTGCCCTGTTGATGCGCCGTGCCCGCCGCTTCAGCGCGAGCAGCGACTCCGACGAAACCACCGGCATCCCGGCGGCCTGGCCGGCGGGTGCCGGCTTTCCGCCGGCGTTGGCGGCGCGGGGCACGGCCACGGGACCTAGCCGCGCTCGATGTTGCTGAGGTCCCGCAGGACGCCCAGCCGCCCGTCAGTGTGCTGGACCAGGAATTCGTGGCCGCGGTCTTCAAGGGCAAGGACCCAGCCGCCCGGCTCAATGATGAAGGCCGGCGCCCCGGTTCGCGGATCGTAGGCGGTGCGGTGCTGGGCGACGGCGAACCAGAACGCCTCGTGGATGGGCTGCTCATCCAGGTCGTCGTGCCGGCTGGACGGGTCCACTGTTGCCCCGATCGGTTCCTCGGAGCGGATCTGCTGGTGCACAGCCGTTGCTGCGGGCGGCTCCCACGTCTTCCGGGCCGCGGAGGCAGCAGCGCCGGACGCAACCGGCTGCGCACCGGCGTCGTGATGTCCGCCGGGCACACCGCCGGTGACGGACGACCCGGAACCGGCGGGCACCTGCCCGAACCGGGTCTCCTCGGCCGACGCCGCAGCGGGACGCACGACGTCGGCCGCCTGGGTGGGCGGACCAGCGTCGATGTCAGGAGCGTGGTCGGCGACTTCGGGAGCCGTGGACACGGGTGTGCCTGCCGTTGGGGCGCCTGCCGGTGCGTGACCGGTGGTAGGCACGGCCGCGGTGGCCGGGGAATGGTGTGCGGAAACAGACGGGACGGCGGCGGTGGCCGGCGCGTGGTCGGTTGACCGTGGCGGGACAGCCGAGGATCCGGCACCCGCGCCGCCGAAGAGCTTGCCGCTGGCGGCACCGAGCAGCTTCCCCGGGCCGGGCTTGGCAGCGGACTCCGGCCTGGGATCCTTGGGTGCACGCGGCTTCTGGACCGGGACAGCGGCTTCACGGGCCACCACGTGGGCCGGCGCTTCGACGCGGCCCTGGAAGTCACCCTTGAGATACGGCAGGAAGCGGCCCAGCACGGTTGCTGCGAAAAGGACCAGGGAGCCGATCAGGCCCACGAGCAGGCTGGGCACATAGGCGCCTGCGACGGACAGGAAGAAGAAGGCGACGGCGAAGCAGGCCACCACGGAGCCGAACTGGTCGATGGACAGGGAACCGATGCGGATCCTGGTGGCGGGCGCGAGCCGGCGCGCGGCGAAGAGGGCGCTGGCGATCAGGGGAAGGATGATCCCGAGCCCCAGGAAGAACAGGTTGTTCAGGTTCCACAGGTTGTACCGGCCGCCGAAGATGGGCAGCAGGGAGGCGATGAACAGGATGAGGGTGCCGGCGAAGACGGCCAGGTCCCGCACGGTGAACGGCCCCAGCACTGCCTGGTTGGCATCCTTGGAAAGGCTTGCGCGGCTGCCCTTGCCAGCGGCCGCCGGCTGCGGGCCGGCTCCGGTGGCGGGCCCTTCGGCACCGGCGGCTGCCGCGGTGTCGGGGCCTGTTTTCTGGCCGTAGCTCTGCTGGTTCATCTGTTCTCCTTAGCGTGGCGGTACCGGGGCGAGGCCCCGGTACCGTCCCGTCGTAACACCGGATCCGCTGCTGCCCCGCACTGGTAGCGCCCGGCCGCAGCGGCCCGAAGTGAAGTCACAATTCCATTTCAGCCTAGTCAACAGCCGGGCTGATCACTAGCTGAGGGGGGACGCCCGGGACGTTCGAAAGACCGTGCGGCAGACCATTCACCGCTTAATAAATGCCGCTCGCGGGCTGGCTTGTGACACGGCACACATACCGGCGCGGGCAAGCATTAGTCTTGATTCCGGAACAGCTCTTTGCGGTATGTCCGTGACGGGCCGGTGCCCGATGCCGTGTACGGGGCGGAGCCCGGCCGGCGGTCATGCCGCCAGCGAAGATCGATGAATGATGAGGTTCACATGTCCCAGGACACTTCAAGCTCCACGGCCACCGTTCCTGCCGGCCCCGCAGGACAGGAAGCCCAGCACGGTGACGCGTTCGAAAACCTGCTCCATGAGACGCGGACCTTCCCGCCGTCGCCGGAGTTCGCTGCCAACGCGGTTGTGACCGCTGGGGAGTACCGGGAGGCCGACGCCGACCGGCCGGCTTTCTGGGCGAAGCAGGCACGGGAGCTGCTCACCTGGAGCAAGGACTTCGACGAGGCGCTGGACTGGTCAAACCCGCCCTTCGCCAAATGGTTTGTGGGCGGGGAAGTCAACGCCGCGTACAACGCGCTGGACCGGCACGTCGAAGCGGGCCGGGGCGACAGGGTTGCCATCCACTTCGAGGGCGAGCCCGGCGACACCCGCTCCTACACCTATGCCGAGCTGACCGAGGAGGTCAAGAAGGCAGCGAACGCGTTCGAGTCCCTGGGCGTGGCCAAGGGCGACCGGGTGGCCGTGTACCTGCCGATGATCCCCGAGGCTGTCATCACCCTCCTGGCATGTGCCCGGATCGGAGCCGTGCACTCGGTGGTGTTCGGCGGGTTCTCCGCCGACGCGCTGCGTTCCCGGATCGATGACGCGGAGGCCAAGCTCGTGGTCACCGCCGACGGCACTTACCGCCGGGGCAAGCCCAGCGCACTGAAGCCGGCCGTGGACGAGGCCCTGTCCAAGGCCGGGCACACCGTGCAGAATGTGGTGGTGGTCAAGCGCAACGGCCAGGACGTGGACTGGACCGAGGGCCGGGACCACTGGTGGGCGGACACCGTGGACGCCGCCTCAAACGAACACACCGCCGTCGGGCACGATTCCGAGCACCCGCTGTTTATCCTCTACACCTCCGGCACCACCGGCAAGCCCAAGGGCATCCTGCACACCACCGGCGGCTACCTCACCCAGACCGCCTACACCCACAAGGCAGTGTTCGACCTGCACCCGGACACCGACGTGTACTGGTGCACCGCCGACGTCGGCTGGGTCACCGGCCACTCCTACGTCACCTACGCCCCGCTCATCAACGGCGCCACCCAGGTCATGTACGAGGGCACCCCGGACTCCCCGCACCAGGGCCGCTGGTGGGAAATCGTCGAAAAGTACAAGGTCTCCATCCTCTACACCGCCCCCACCGCCATCCGCACCTTCATGAAGTGGGGCCGCGAGATTCCGGACAAATACGACCTGACTTCCCTGCGCGTCCTCGGCTCCGTGGGCGAACCCATCAACCCCGAGGCGTGGATGTGGTACCGGAACGTCATCGGCGGCGGCAAGGCCCCGATCGTGGACACCTGGTGGCAGACCGAAACCGGCGCCCAGATGATCGCCCCGCTGCCCGGCGTAACCGCTGCCAAGCCCGGCTCCGCGCAGGTCCCGCTGCCCGGCATCGCCGTGGACGTCGTCGACGAAATGGGCGAATCCGTACCCAACGGGCACGGCGGATTCCTGGTCCTCCGCGAACCCTGGCCCGCCATGCTCCGCGGCATCTGGGGCGACCCCGAACGGTTCAAGGACACCTACTGGTCCCGCTTCGAGACCATGTACTTCGCCGGCGACGGCGCCAAAAAAGACGAAGACGGCGACGTCTGGCTCCTGGGCCGGGTGGACGATGTCATGAACGTCTCCGGGCACCGGCTCTCCACCACGGAGATCGAGTCCGCCCTGGTCTCCCACCCCACCGTGGCCGAGGCCGCCGTCGTGGGCGCCGCCGACGAAACCACCGGCCAGGCCGTGGTGGCGTTCGTCATCCTCCGCGGCGACGCCGTGGACACCGGCGAGGACATCGTGACCGAACTCCGCAACCACGTCGGCAAGGAAATCGGCCCCATCGCCAAGCCGAAGAACATCCTGGTGGTCCCGGAACTGCCCAAGACCCGCTCCGGCAAAATCATGCGCAGGCTCCTCAAGGACGTCGCCGAAGGCCGCGACCCGGGCGACGCCACCACCCTCTCGGACCCGACGATCATGCAGCAGATCGCGGCGAGCCTCCGCAAGTAGGACGACGCCGGCGGCGCTTCCCCGCAGCGGGGAGGCGCCGCCGCCGTATGCTGGGAGCAGACCACTCCCCCTGCCCCCCGAAGGATTCGCCCAGATGCTTCCCGCTGCACGTCACCAGGCAATCGTGGACGCCGTCCAGCGCGAACGGGTGGTTCGGGTGTCGGACCTTGCCCAGCAGCTTGGCGTGTCCCTCATGACCGTGCGGCGCGATATTGAGCAGTTGGAGGAGGGCGGCAAGCTGGAGCGCATCCACGGCGGTGCCAAGCTGCCGGGCGATGCCAGCGCGTACGAGCCCGGTTTCGAACAGAAGTCCACGCAGCTGACCGCTGAGAAGCGGGCCATCGCCGTGGAGGCCGCAGGACTGGTGCAGGAAGGCATGGCGGTGGGCCTGAGCGCAGGTACCACCACCTGGGCGCTGGCGAAGGAACTCGCCGGCGGCCCCCGGATCACGGTGGTGACCAATTCCGTGCGGATCGCCGACCTGTTCCACCATGCGGCCTCCTCCGGTTCGGCGCGCTACGCGTCCACGGTGATCCTGATCGGCGGCGAGCGGACGCCCTCGGATGCCCTGGTGGGTCCCATCGCCACCGGCGCGCTGAAACAGCTGCACCTGGACATCCTTTTCCTGGGCGTCCACGGCATGGACGCCCAGGCCGGGTTCACCACGCCCAACCTTCTCGAAGCGGAGACGGACCGCGCTTTCGTGGCCGCAGCCCGCAGGACAGTGGTCCTGGCCGACCACACCAAGTGGGGCATGCTGGGCATCAGCTCCATCGCCGCACTCGACGACGTTGATGAGGTCATCAGCGATGCGGGCCTGGGTGCCGATGCCCGCCGCATCCTGGGTGAGACCACCAAGCTTCGGGTCGTCGTTCCCGCCTAGCGGCTGGTCCTTGACCCGAGCGCTCCGCCCGGCCGTCAGGCCGAGCCACGCCACATGATGGTGGTGTCAAGGACACGAGGGGTGCCCGGAAGCCCGTTGAGCTGCGCAAGCACAAGTTCGGCGGCGGTGCTCCCCAGGAGATCCGCGGGCTGGCGGACCGTGGAGAGCTGCGGCCGGCACCGCAAAGCCCAGCTGCTGTCATCAAACCCGACAATGCCAACGTCTTCCGGCACCCGCCGGCCGGCTTCCTGCAGGGCCGTCATGGCACCGGCGGCCACGGCGTCCGAGGCCGCGAAGACCCCATCAATCGCAGGCTCCCGGCGGAGGAGTTCCTGCATGCCTTCCAGCCCGGCGGCATAGGTGTACAGGGGGTACTCAACAACCAGTGCGGGGTCGAACTTCCCGCCCATCGCCGCCCGGAACCCCGCAAGCCGGTCCTGGCCGGAATCGCGGTCCAGCGCACTGGCGATCATGCCCACCCGCCGCCGCCCCGTATCCAGCAGCCTGCCGGTGATGCTTCGGGCTGCCTCCACATTGTTGATGGCAGCGTACGGCAGGTCAGGTGTCCCGTCCGGATGGCCCACGAAGGCTGCCGGCAGCCCAATCTCGGCAACCGCGGCAGCGATGGGGTCAGAGGCGCGGGCGGAAATGATGACCGCCCCGTCAACAAGTCCGCCGCGCAGGTAATCCGCCACCCGGCGGCTGTCCCGGTCGGAATCGATAATGAGGGAAACCAGCTGATAGTCCGCCTTGGAAAGAACCTCATTGGCCCCCAGCAGGATCGACCCGATATTCGGGTCCTCAAAAAGCAGGGAATGCGGCTCGTGGATGATCAGGCCAATGGCCCGGGACTCCTGCTTAACCAGGTTCCGGGCGGCGCTGTTGCGGACGTAGCCCACTTGCGCGATCGCTTCCTCCACCGCCTGACGGGCCTCTTCGGAAACGTACTTTTCGCCGTTGACCACCCGCGAGACAGTCCCCCTTGAAAGCCCCGCGGCGCGCGCCACATCGTTGATGGTGGCACGGCGGGCACGGGTGCGGGTCAAGGACATATTTGTACTGTAGCGGAGCGGAGGCACCCGTGTTCCGCAACTCAGCCATTGACACCGGCCACCCTCCGGGATAGCCTGTGAACGTTCCCAGATTGCGCAGCTCACAGTTATGCACGGCCTTCTGGGAACGTTCACAGAGATACAGACAACAGCGTCCAGGACCCTGAGGCACATCCTCGGCTTGCACGCTGCTGCGAGTCAAAGGAGCAGGGTTGGGTCCCAGCAGAACGCCGGTCACGGAACTGTCCGGCAACGGAAAATTTGTCTACGGCTGCGATTACAACCCGGAGCAGTGGGACAGGACCGTGTGGGAGGAAGACGTCCGGCTGATGAAGCGGGCCGGCGTGAACCTGGTGGCCGTCAATATCTTCGGATGGGCAGAACTTGAAAGCTCCCCCGGAACATACTCGTTTGAACGGCTGGACGAGATCCTTGGCCTGCTCCATGCCAACGGCATTGGCGTCAACCTCGGCACCGGCACCTCATCCACCCCTGCCTGGCTGACCACCCTGCACCCAGAAATCCTTCCTCGGTCAGCGTCAGGAGTCCGGGCATGGCCCGGCGGACGCCAGGCGTGGTGCCCCAGTTCACCGCGGTACAGGGAACACGCCCTCCGACTGGTGGGCGAAGTGGTCCGCCGCTACGGCGCCCATCCTGCCGTCCGGCTGTGGCACGTCTCCAATGAGCTGGGGTGCCATAACGCGCTCTGCTACTGCGACGTTTCCGCCGCCGCCTTCCGCAGCTGGCTCACAGCCCGGTACGGCACTCTGGATGCGCTCAACAGCGCCTGGGGCACCACGTTCTGGTCCCAGCGGTACTCGGCCTGGGAACAGGTCCTCCCGCCGCGGACCACCGTCTCCACCAACAACCCCACCCAGGTGCTCGATTTCCACCGCTTCAGCTCCGACGAACTCCTTGGCTACTACCAGGCCGAGGCTGACCTCCTCAGGCAGCACAGCAGTATTCCGGTCACCACCAACTTCATGGTCACCGCGCACATCCGCAGCCAGGACTACTGGTCCTGGGCGCCGCATATGGACGTCATCGCGAATGACCACTACCTGGACCACCGGCTTGACGATCCCACGGCCGAGCTGGCCTTTGCTGCCGACGCTACCCGCGGCCTCAGCCAGGGACAGCCGTGGCTGCTGATGGAACACTCCACCTCGGCCGTGAACTGGCAGCCCCGCAACATCGCCAAGGAACCCGGGGAAATGCTCCGCAATTCGCTGGCGCATGTCGCCCGCGGAGCCGACGGGCTCTGCTTCTTCCAGTGGCGGGCTTCAGTGCAGGGCAGTGAAAAATTCCACTCCGCGATGCTTCCCCATGCAGGGACAGACTCCCGCATCTGGCGTGAGGTGGTGGAACTGGGCGGCATCCTCGAAACACTGGCTGAGGTGGCCGGGACTACCGTGAAAGCGGAGGCCGCCCTGGTGTTCAGCTGGGAGGCATGGTGGGCCTATGACCAGGAATCCCACCCGTCCTCGGACGTGAAGTACCTCGACCAGGTCCACGGCATGCACAAGGCACTGCGGGAAGCGGGCATCACGGTGGACGTGGTGGCCCCCGGCGCCGACCTCTCGGGCTACAAGCTCGCCGTCGTGCCCGGCCTCTACCTCGTCCGCGACACCGAGTCCGCCGCACTGGCCGACTACGTGCGGAACGGCGGAACCGCCGTCGTCACCTATTTCAGCGGCATTGTCGATGAAAACGAAAAGGTGCTCACCGGCGGCTACCCCGGAGCATTCCGGAACCTGCTCGGCATCCGCGCCGAGGAGTTCTACCCGCTGCCCCCCGGGCAGACCAGGGCCCTGGACAACGGCACCACAGCCTCCCTCTGGACCGAAACCATGCGCCTTGAAGGCGCCGAAGCAAAGCTGTCCTTCGCCGAGGGACACCTGGCCGGCTCCCCTGCCGTCACCCGCAACCGCCACGGCGCGGGCCACGCCTGGTACATCGGAACGGTACTCACCGTCGCCGCACTGCGCGAGGTGGTCAGCGAGGCGGCGGCGGATGCAGGACTGGAGGCCCTGGCCTGTCCCGAAGGCCTTGAGGTTGTGGTCCGGTCCGGAACGGACAACAGCTACCTGTTCCTGATCAATCATTCGGCAGACGAGCACAAACATCCGGCGCGCGGCTACGAACTCCTTGTGGGCGAAGAAGTCTCGTCCGCCGTCGTCGTTCCCGCGGGCGCTGTGCGCGTTGTCCGCACCTCCAACCCAACACCCCCAACCGGCCCAAGCACCGGCCAAAAGGATAAATGAAAGTGACCAGCACAAACACTGCTCCGGCAACGGCCCAGGGGGCGCCGAAGACCCGGAAACCCAGGACCGCATCACCGCACCGCCGGGCCATCCTCCTGTTCGTGGCGCCGTTCGGCGTCCTGTTCCTTGCCTTCTATGCCGTTCCCATCACCTTCGCCGTGGTGCAGTCGCTGCTCACGGTGGAGCGCAAAGGGACCTTCGGCCCTCCGCAGCAGGTATTCGGCGGGTTCGTCCAGTACCAGCAGGTATTCCAGAACAGCGAATTCTGGCAGGCGGTTGGACGCGTGCTCCTCTTCGGGGTGGTCCAGGTGCCCATCATGCTCGGGCTCGCCCTGATCTTCGCCCTGCTGCTTGACTCACCCCTGCTGAAGGGAAAGAAGTTCTTCCGGCTCGCCTTCTTCGCGCCCTACGCCGTCCCCGGTGTCATCGCCGCCATCATGTGGGGCTTCCTGTACTCCCCCTCGCTCTCCCCCTTCGAAGCCATTACCTCCGGAGTGAACTTCCTGTCAGCCGAACTGGTGCTCTGGGCCGTGGCGAACATCGTCACCTGGGTTTATGTCGGCTACAACATGCTGATCATCTATTCGTCCCTGCTGGCGATCCCCACGGAGATCTATGAGGCGGCACGCCTGGACGGTGCCAGCAACCTGCAGATCGCCTGGCGGATCAAGATCCCGCTGGTGGTCCCCGCCATTATCCTCACCGGCGTGTTCTCGATCATCGGCACGCTGCAGCTGCTGGCCGAGCCCCAGACGCTGCGCAGCTTCAGCTCGGCGATCAGCAGCACGTTCACCCCGAACCTCGCGGTGTACACCACCGCATCGGTACCGAACTACAACCTCGCAGCAGCGTTCTCCGTGGTGCTGGCGCTGGCGACGTTCGTTCTTTCCTTCGTCTTCCTGAAGGCGACCCAGCGGAAGGTTTCCCAGTGACTGCAACAACGGCGATCACAACTGCCGGCGGGTCCGCGCCGGCTTCAAGTACCGGCCGCGGACCACGGCACAGCATCATGTCCCGCAGCGCCGCGATGCTCATCATGGGCGTCTTCACCCTGTACTTCCTGATTCCCATCTGGTGGCTGCTGGTGTCCTCCACCAAGACCGGCGGGCAGATCACCGGCACGGCACCGCTGTGGTTCACCATGGACTCCATCCCCACGTTCTTCGCGAACCTGGGGAGCCTCTTCACCTACGGTGACGGCGTCTTCGGCCGCTGGCTTGCCAACAGCGCACTCTACGCAGGGCTGGGCGCGCTCGTCGGCACCGTCATCGCCGCCATGTGCGGGTACGCCCTGGCAAAGTACGAGTTCCGCGGCCGGGAGGCGATCTTCAACATCGTCCTCAGCGGGGTGCTTGTTCCCGCAACGGCCCTGGCACTGCCGCTGTTCCTGATCTTCAGCGAAGTGAAACTCACCAATACCCTGTGGGCGGTCTTCCTGCCCAGCCTGGTCAGCCCCTTCGGCGTCTACCTTGCCCGCATCTATGCCGCGGCGAGTGTTCCCACTGAACTGCTGGAGGCTGCCCGCCTCGATGGTTCATCGGAAGTCCGGACATTTTTCACCGTATCCACCCGCCTGATGGCCCCGGCGCTCGTGACCATCTTCCTTTTCCAGTTCGTCGCAATCTGGAATAACTTCTTCCTGCCCCTGATCATGCTCCGCGACCAGACACTGTTCCCGGTCACGCTTGGACTGTACGCGTGGAACAGCCAGATCAGCCAGATACCCGAGCTCCGCGTCCTGGTGATCGTCGGGGCACTCGTTTCGATCCTCCCCCTGATCGCCACGTTCCTTGGGCTTCAACGCTTCTGGAGCAGCGGGCTGGGCGCCGGAAGCGTCAAATAGCCACTCCCCCCATCCACATCGTCCCGCGGCGCCCGCCGCGGTACACCACCCCATTGATAGGAAAAGAAATGCGCGCGCATTACGGAAAAGCCACTGCAGCCTTTGCCATTGTTTCAGCGCTGGCCCTCGCCGGCTGCTCCGGCGGCGGGGGCACGACGGACGCCGAGGCCACCGGATCCTGCGAACCGGCTTCCGGTCCCGTTGAACTGACCTTCACCACCTGGGTTCCCGGCATGGAGAAGGTAGTCGACCTGTGGAACAAGGAAAACGAAAACATCCAGGTCAAGGTGCAGACAGGCCCCAACGGCAACTCCGGCACCTACCAGAACTTCTTCAACCAGCTGCAGGCAGGCAACGCACCTGACCTCGGCCAGATTGAATACGATGCCCTGCCCAACTTCCGCGTTCAGGACGGCCTGGAAAACATCGCCGCCTGCGAGGGAGTGGCCGATGCCAAGGACAAGTTCGTTGACTGGACCTGGGGCCAGGTCACCTTCGGTGAGGAAGACTCCGTCTACGCAATCCCGCAGGACAGCGGTCCCATGGCGATGTTCTACCGGGCAGACCTGTTTAAGGAGGCCGGCATCGAGGTGCCCACAACCTGGGACGAGTACGCCGCCGCCGCTGAGCAGATCAAAGCCCGCGGCTCCTACATCACCAACTTTCCCCGCAGCGACGTCAACTGGTTCGCCGGTAACGTCTGGCAGGCCGGCGGGCAGTGGTTCTCATCCGACAACGACCAGTGGGACGTCAACCTGACCGGCCAGGAGTCCGAGAAGGTGGCCAACTACTGGCAGGACCTGCTGGACAAGGGCCAGGTGTCAACACTTCCCTCGTTCTCGGATGAGTGGAACGCCTCCTTCAACGAGGGCCAGCAGTGGACCTGGGTTTCCGCCGTCTGGGGCGCGTCAACCCTGGCCAGCGGCGCCCCGGATACCGCCGGCAAGTGGGCCGTTGCCCCCATGCCCCAGTGGGAAGACGGCGGCAAGGCCGCAGGCAACTGGGGCGGCTCCTCCACTGCTGTCCTTAAGGGCTCCGAACACCCCTACGAGGCAGCGAAGTTTGCCTTGTGGCTGAACACCGATCCTGAAGCCCTGGCCCTGGCCAACGAATTGGGCGGCCTTTACCCGGCGGCCAAGTCGGCTACGGAACTTGACGCCTTCACCAGCGGCGTTGACTACTTCGGCGGCCAGAAGATCTATGACGTGTTTGCCGAGGCGTCCTCCAATGTGGATCCCAACTTCACTTGGGGCCCGACCATGACCCAGACCTACACGGATGTCTCTGACGGATTCGGCAAGGCGTCCGGCGGCGAGGGCACGCTCCTGGATGCCCTCAAGAACGGCGAGAAGAAGACCATCGAATCCCTGAAGTCTCAGGCAATCCCGGTCAAGGAATAACTTCCCGCCTGTAACCGGCCGGTACCAACAAAGGCAATCCACCACTTCCGCTGCCTGCGGAGGTGGTGGATTGCTTTGACGAGGGCTGCGCCGCTCAGGGGCAGCCGCAGGACTGCCGCACCAGAAGCTTCGTGGGAAAGATCCGGTGCCGGGGCTTTTCGCCGCGCCTGGCGCCCACGAGCGCCGCAACGGCCGCCTCCGCCATGGCGGCTACAGGCTGTTCCACCGTAGTCAGCGGCGGCCACGAGTATTCCGATTCAATGGAACCGTCAAAGGACACCACGGCAATGTCTCCGGGGACAGCCACTCCTGCCTCATGGATTGCCCGCAAAAGACCCACCGCCTGCGTATCGGAGGTGGCAAAGATTGCCGTCGGCCGGTTCACGGACGCCAGCAGGCGCTGCCCGGCAAGGTAGCCTCCGGGCCAGGTGAATCCGTTGTAGGCAATGGGCCCTTCCTGCAGTCCAGCCTCCTGCAACGCCTGGCGCCAGCCCACCTCACGGCCGTCGAGGCTGCCGGACACGTTGGTACCCATTGCCAGGCCGATGTTGGTATGGCCATGGCCGATGAGGTGTTCCACCGCAATCCGGGCGCCCGCTGCAAGATCCACACCGATGCTGTTGAAGCCCGGCGCATCATGTTCCTGGTTCAGGAGTACGGCCGGAATCTCAGCCGTCTCGAGTGCTTCAAGATCCGGGTCGAAGAGGACACTGGCCAGCAGCACGCCATCCACCTGCCTGGCGGCCAGGTTACGGATGTTCCTCCGTTCCTTGGCCAGGTTCCCGTCCGAGTTGCTAAGAACCAGGGCATAGCCCAAGGCTGCGGCGGCGTCCTCCACGGCATGGGCAAAGAGCGAGAAGAACGGGTTGGTGTTGTCCGGGATGATCAGGCCAAGCGTCTCGCTGGACCCCAGCTTGAGCGCGCGCGCCGCCGCGTTGGGCCGGTAGCCAAGGACCCGGATGGCGTCCTGCACCTTGGCTTCCGTTGCGGGGGCCACTTTTTTGGGTCCGCCGTTGACGACGTAACTGACGACGGCGGTGCTGACGCCGGCGTACCGCGCCACGTCCTTGCGCGTCACGGGGCCGCCGCGCGGTGCCTGTACTGCCGGGGAAGTCATGCTGTCCATGCTAACTACAGGTACCCGGCGCATCGCCGAAGTCACGGATGGGGAGCCGTTCGCCGTTCCGCAGGGCCGACTGGTGGGCCACGATGCCGGGCATGGTGAAGCGGGCTGCCACCCAGGCATTGACGGGCGGCAGGGTTCCCTTGTTGACGGCCGTGACGAAGTCGTCAACCAGGAAATGGTGGCTGCCCTCGTGTCCGTTGGGGGCGCCGCGGAATTCAGCCGGCAGGCGGCTGCTGTCGTGGACCGGAGCCAGGCCCGAGACGAACGCGTCCCGCAGCAATGGAGCCACGTTCGCCAACGAGGGGTCATCGAGGGGAATGCTGGGCCGGGTCTGCATCTGGTCCGAAATGTCGTGGACGTCCTGCTTGTCCTGCCAGACGGTTACCCTGGCCAGCTGTTCCAGGCTTGCTTCGGTGCCGAAGAAGCGGAAGCGGGATTCGCGGATGTGCGAGGGGTACCCGACGCGCCGCATTTCGTTGGTGCGCATGACCCCGCCGTCGCTCATTTCGAACAGGGCGGTGGCGTTGGAGAAGTCGTTTCCGAACATGCTGACGCCCTTGTCAAAGACGCCGTCGTTCCTGTCGTCCTGAACCCCCACGCAGCTCACGCTGACGGCGTGGGCTGCAATGGCTCCCAGCACTCCGCCCACCGCATGGGTGGGGTAGAGCATGGGCGGGTAGCTGGCAGTTTCCTTCCAGCGTTCGCCGCCGCTGTACCGGTAGGCGTCGTAGAAGCCCAGGTCCATGTCGTGGACATAGTCACCCTCGGTGTAGAAGATCCGGCCGAACCTGCCGGCGGCGTGCTGGCTGCGGGCGTAGACGGTTGCGGGGTTGTAGTAGCTGGTCTCCCCCATCATGTAGACGTTTCCCGTCTCGCGGACGGCATCAATGATGCGGCTGATCTCCTCTTCGGTCACGGCCATGGGCACTGCGGAGTAGACATGCTTGCCGGCCCGGAGTGCCCGTTCCACCAGCGGCCCATGGGTCCAGCGCTGGGTGAAGATGCCCACCGCATCGACGTCGGAAGCCAGCAGCTCATCGAAGTCCCGCAGGACACCGGCCAGGCCCAGCTGGTCCGCTGCCACGGCCGCCCGCTCGGGCAGCTGGTCCACCACGTACACGCTGCTGACTCCGGGGTGCAGGTTGAACAGGTGCGCGAACTGCCCGCCGAACTGGCCGGCTCCCACGATGCCTATCGAGAACGTCATTGTCAGCCTTTCGCCATGCGCCTGGATCCGGACGGGAGGACCGCGCCCCGGACGGGCACGGCTCCGTAAGCGTTTCCCGCCCCTCATGGCAGTGTTTCACCCTCATCTACTCGAGTCAATATTGGATCGCTGGACGAAGGCCGGGAGATGACAGAAGAAAATTACCTCTTGCAACCTCCTATCTACTCGTGTAGATTTGCTCCCAGGTTGTTACACACATCACATCTCAGGAAGGGTCGACGATGACCACCCTTACCAGGAACCCCGGTTCACGGGAGCACGGCCTGACACGCACGC
>Ga0307412_10000981_pt1 | contig 16310 bp, 11 predicted proteins | sample DK1Cmetagenome_3_FD_203823 | JGI IMG/M metagenome (GOLD analysis project Ga0307412, IMG submission 203823) | Maize rhizosphere microbial communities from greenhouse at UC Davis, California, United States - DK15-C-1 | ecosystem: Host-associated > Plants > Roots > Rhizosphere > Soil | place: USA...
GCAAACGGTATCAGGTAAGATATAGTTAATGGCAATTATTTTAAGCTAAAAACATAGTAAAAGCCTTCAAATTTAAGTATTTGAAGGCTTTTTTGTTATTAAAATTAATTTTTACTTAACATCATTGTAATATAAATAAAACATTTTTATTCAATATATAGTGATTTTGTTTATTTAATGTGAAATTTTTAATAAAATATATTTATTAACGCTAACGATTTGATATTGATTGATTTTGAAAGAATGTAATTTTGATTAAAAGTATTAATTGCTGAGCCAAAAATTAATTTAACTTTGCCGGTTGAATGATATAAACCAATTATTGAGTTTTGTAATAAAATTTTATATCATTAAAAAAACTAATAGTAAACAGATTAAAATAGTCAGAAGTTAATTCGCCTGAGAAATAGATATGAAAAATAAATTCTTAGATTTTAAATTGAGGAAAATTGTTCATTATTCTTTGATATTATGTATTTTATTGATACAGATTATAATAGCCATATTTTTTTATAACGAATTTGTAAACGGACAAAAACTGGAATTTATCAAAAACCAGTTGGAAGAAAGTAAGACATTGACAGGGCTTACCGACAATTCGAGAAAAGATTTTATGGATGCCCAGAATTATCTTCAGAAATATATGGTCAGCCAGGATGAAAAAGATCTGAAAGCTTACTTCGAATCTCTCCGAAAACTTAAAGGCAATTTTGATAAAATAGGACAATACGGAAATATCAGTCCCAAACTGAAGCGTAATTTAGCACTACAGGAAAAAGACACCCTGGAGGTTACAAAATTCAACACATTGATAGATTCCGTATATCAATATTCTCTGAAACCGCCCGCAAAACTTGCAGACACCCAGTTTGAGCTGAAAAAGTTTAAAAATAATTTCGAAAACCTTAAAATACAAACCCATACCTATACCGACACAATCAAAAAGAAAGGCTTTATGGGAAGGCTGAAAGATGCAATTTCGGGAAAAGTGGAGGTGAAGAAGGAAAGCACCGTCATTACGATGACAAATAATAAAGCCATAGACCCTTCTCATTTGAAATCTGAAATGGACAGCGTAATAAAGTCCATGGATAAGCATTACTTGTCTCAAATAAAAAAAGTACGTGTACACGCGGCACAGAGCCAAAAGGATAACATCCATTTTTACAGTAATTTCAGTAAATTATTAGTTTACAGCAGGGATCTGATAGATGTGTATGAAACGGCTATCAAAGATTTCAAATCAGAATTAGAAAAAGAATACAACAAGCAAAACTCAATTAATAATAAGATCCGGACTTATCTGGTGCTGGGATTAATGATTTTAATGTTTATTGTATCCATCCTGATCATGTATTTCACAAGGGTTGCATTTATATATGAATTCAAGCTGAAAGAGGCCAACAAACAGATTAAGAATAATCTTAATTTCAAAAACAGGATTCTCGGAATGCTGAGCCATGAACTAAGATCCCCATTGAAAATTATCAACATTTTTATCGATAAAATCAACAGGACAACAACGGATGACAAGATAAAAGACTACCTTAAATCCATAAAGTTTACCAACAGCACGCTGCTCATACAATCCAACCAGATTTTAGAATATACAAAAAATCAGGACGCAGATCAAAAGCTCACCAACACGGTTTTCAACCTTAAAGATGAGGTTAATTCTATCGTTACGGCCATTACGCCTTACATAGAAACAAGGAATAATAAGTTTGTGGTGACGGATGAAATCCCGGAAAATACGGTGGTGAATTCTGATAATATAAAGATCAATCAATTGTTGATGAATATTCTGGGGAATGCCAACAAGTTTACGGAAAACGGGCAGATTCACCTTACAATGACAACCGAACCGGTAAGCGAAAATATAATTTCCCTGACAACAACAATAGCTGACACCGGTGCGGGAATATCTGAATCCGACCTCGGGAAAATTTTTGAGCCTTATTATCAAGGCATGGTTTCAGACGAAATTGATAATCTTGGCGCGGGATTAGGGCTTAATTTATGCAAGGAAATTGTAGAGCTTTTCAATGGTGAAATAGCTGTGTCAAGCGAGTTGAATAAAGGAACAAAAGTAACATTCAGGATAAATTTAAATAGTAATAATGATGAAAGCAGATAAAGAGATAAAATTCCTTTTAGCAGATGATCATAGTATTGTAAGACAGGGAGTTGAGATCGTAATCAATGACATTGTGCCCAATGCTGAGGTGTATCACACATCGTCTTTACAGCAGATTGTAGAACTTGTAGCATCAAAAGGAATAGAAATAGCAGTTATTGATGCTCATTTTCCGGATGGGAACAGCCTGCATATTTTATCACAAATGAAAGATGCAAATCCGGACATCAGAATTTTAATTTTTTCAGGGCTTGAAGAACATTTACATGCGTTAAAGTTCATTAATGGCGGTGCTAATGGCTATTTAAGTAAATTGGGCGAAGAAGAAGACTTGCGACAGGCCATTTCAGATATTATACATGACGGGAAATATATTTCTGACGTTTCCAAAGATTTGCTGGCCCAGTTTGCTAATAATCCGGATTTGATTAATCCTCTCAATAGTTTGACAAATAGGGAATTACAGATAGCAGAGCTGTACGCAGAAGGTTATGGAAATCTTGAAATTGCCAATGATCTGGACATAAAACAGAATACAGTGAGCACAATTAAAAAAAATATATTTAATAAGCTTAAAATTGAGAATCTTGTTGAGCTCGTAGACCTTATCAAGACCCATCATAAAATATAGACCTTCCGGAACCAGTTTTCATTATTTACAATGAAGCCGTGTCGATAAATATCTACACTCTGATCGATTTATATCGATGCTTATATTAATGAATTTTATATCGTAATGTCGTTACTTTGTATCAATAAAATTAAGCATTTGATTTTATACAAATGATAAGGCAAAACTATAAGCGATGGTTATAGTTTCATATATAAGTGATGATTTGGTGTATGTATTTTACCTTCAACCGACTTCTTAAGCTTATTTATAAAAACACAATTAATATAAAGGAGTTAACTGGTCTTTTAAGGTTAATACAGAAAAAAGGAGGCTCTTAGGGCCTCTTTTTTTATTTGAACTTTTCACTATAATTTTCACTTTATATACAGTTTTCCATAACCGGAGATCCCATAATATCAGTATTTGGTTGTAAACAATTATCTTTATTTGTAATTTTAAATGATAAATAAACGTTTAGTTTAAACAATTATCTTCTAAAATTAAATAACAGATTTGAAACTTCCATTATCATATTACCTTAATCAGAATGTCATTTTTCTTGCGAAGGATCTCTTAGGAAAAGTCCTTTTCACTAATAGTAATGATGAAATAACTGCCGGAATAATCGTAGAAACAGAGGCGTATTTCGGGATACAGGACAAGGCATCGCACGCATACGGAGGACGACGAACCAACCGCACCGAACCGATGTACAGTAAAGGAGGAATCTCTTATGTATATCTCTGCTATGGCATTCATCACCTTTTCAATATTGTGACTTCTGTTGAAGATGAGCCGCACGCTGTATTAATAAGAGCTGTTGAGCCGTTAATAGGCAAAGATATAATTGAAAAAAGAAGAAATATGCCTGTTACAAAACCTGCTGTTTCATCCGGGCCGGGTTCTCTAGCCAAAGCTCTGGGAATTAACGGTTCTTTCAACAAAAAAAGCCTTATCGAAAATGAAATCTGGATTGAAGATCAGAATATTTGCTATACTCCTGATCAGATCGCTGAAGTGCCGCGTGTTGGGGTAGGGTATGCCCAGGAAGATGCACTCCTGCCGTGGCGGTTTTTCGTGAAAGGCAATAAATATGTAAGCAAACCGGATAAATTTTAAATAAGATTCAATAAAAAAGCAGCCATACATTGTACAGCTGCTCCCCTAAGATTATTTAATAAGTAAAAACTTTCTAAATTCTGATTTTTTTATTTAAAATTTTAAAAATGAGACCACCCCACAATCAGAGTGATCTCGACATAAAATATTCCCTTTTACTTTATTTTATTTCATATTTTTCTTGCGAAAAGTATTATTGTCCGTATCTGACTGTAGTAAAAATAGAGATAAAGGATAAACGAACAATGATTTAATATAAATTAAGCAAATTAAACTTTAATCTTAGTATTTTGAAGAATATAATTCTGTATCTTTGGGCAAATGATCACCTAAAAAAGAATAATATTCTATGGAACATCTTGATAATAAAGATTTGCAATTGCTCAGACTGCTTCAAAAAGACGCAAAACTCACCGTAAAAGAACTTGCCAAAGAAATAAACCTTTCACCATCACCGGTTTTTGAAAGGGTAAAAAGGCTTGAACAGGAAGGATATGTAAAAAAATATGCCGCTATTCTTGATGCGGAAAAGCTCAATCTTGGATTCACGGTGTATTGTCAGTTAAAACTAAAAAGTAACGACAGCTATCTGGCAGTAGAATTCGAAAGGGAAATTCTGGAAATTGAAGAAGTTGCAGAATGCTACAGCATTTCCGGCGATTTTGATTTTCTGCTGAAAGTCCATGTCCGGGATATGAAGCAATATCAGAATTTTGTTTTTAATATACTTGGCGCAGTACCATCCATCGGAAGTACGCACAGTACTTTTGTGATGGCACAGGTAAAAAACATACACGGGCTAACAATATAATTTGATTTTAAAGCAAAAAAAATCCTCAGATTGCTTCCGAGGATAAAAAACTAATAACCATGAAAACTCAAATTAAACATGAGTTAATTTATTATATTAAAATATTGTGCCAAGATATTTGATAAAGATGTTTGTTAAGGATATTTTATGAATATTTAAGAAAAAATAATAAAAGTACGTGTTGGCATAATTTATTCTCTCTTGTTTTTATAATTTAAAATTTAATATCATGGCACATAGAAATTTTAGAAAAGAAGATTTTGTAAAAGATTCATCCGGGCTTTATCAGGTAGAATTCCGCAAAGGCAATATAGGTGAAGGATCAGACCTACTTGTAGAGCGAAGAAATGAAAAAGGAGAGTACGAAATATTACAAACCGAAATCAAAAGACATGAAGACAGCATTTTTGTTTGTTGGAGTGAACCATTTGACGGAAGGGTCTTGTTTGACGAATTTCATTAATTAAATTTTTGATTTAAATAAAAAAAGCAACCTATTATGGCATAATAATAGGTTGTTTTTCATTATAAACCAAACCATTCACAAAATGAAATCAAATGAAACATTACAAAAAAGCCTGAGAGGAAAAACGGTTGTCATTACAGGAGGCAGCAGTGGAGTAGGAAGGGCTACAGCAGAAGCATTCGCATTGGAGGGATGCAATATTGTTGTGGCAGCAAGAGGAAAAGAAGCACTTGAAGAAACCGTAGCTTTGTGCCGGGATCTGGAGGTTGCCGCAATAGGAGTTCCTACGGATGTATCAATAGCCGGAGATGTTCAGAATCTTGCGAATAAAGCCCTGCAGTTCAATGGTAGGATTGATATTTGGGTGAATAACGCCGGAGTAATGGCAAGCGGAAAGTTTGAGGAAATCCCTATGGATCTTAATGAGCAGGTAATCAAGACTAATCTTTTCGGATATATGTACGGTGCATACAGTGTTTTACCTGTTTTTAAAAAACAAAATGAAGGTATTTTAATTAATAATGTTTCGATTGGTGGTTTTATGCCGGCTCCGTACAGTGCGGTCTATTCATCTACAAAATTTGGAATTAAGGGAATGATGGAATGTCTTCACGGAGAAGTTTCCGATTTTCCGGATATCCATATCTGTAATCTTTATCCACAGATCCAGAGGTCGACAGGAAATATGCACTCTGCAAAATATTCAGGACTAGATTTTAAAATTCCACCGTTTGCTGCAGATCCGAGAGATACTGCGGCTGCAATAGTTGAATTAGCAAAGCATCCTAAAAAAGATATGTTTCCTGATATTACGTCGAAACTTCTTACGAATGTGTACCGCTTGTTTCCAAAAGTTATAATTAATACAGCTTCTGCAGCGATGAGAACGATGATGAAAGTTAGAAATGCACCTTCTGATTCCGGGAATATTTTGGAGCCTTCCTCAGAACCTCACCGGATTTATGGTGAAACAATGCTTCCGGTTCCTTCCAGAAAAACTAAAATGGCAATATTGGCTGGAGTAGGATTGGGTCTGGCTTATATGTTGCTGAAAGGAAAATCTTCAGACAATAAAGCTTAAAATAAAGTTCCGGCAAATCGAAGATTTGCCGGAACTTAAATATCTATTTAATACTATTTAAAATTTATAAGTAAAAGCGTTGATATTCATTCCTGCACCTACTGATGCAAATAATACAACATCACCCTTCTCGATGGAATGGGTATTCAATTCACCTTTTAGAATCATAGTAAGCAAAGAAGGTATAGTCGCTACACTGCTATTCCCCAGTTTATTAATTACCATTGGCATTACATTGTCCGGAACCGGAGCATCATACAGCTGAAAAAATCTACTGACAATAGCTTCGTCCATTTTTTCGTTTGCCTGATGAATAATGATTTTATTTAATTCGTTGATGGAATATCCGCTGTTGTCAAGACATTGTTTCATAGCTTCGGGAACGTTCACTAAGGCAAATTCGTAAATTTTCCTTCCATCCATTTTAATATATTTTGTATCAGGACAGCTTTCATTATTATATGATTTTCCAAAATACAGATAATCTTTTTCCTTAAAAGTATAAGATGCCGATAAATGGGACTGTATTCCCGATTCATCATCAGAAGCCTCTAAAATCACCGCTCCTGAACCATCCGCATAGATCATACTATCCCTATCATGGATATCAACAACTCGGGAAAGTGTTTCCGCACCAATGACTAGGCATTTTTTTGCGATTCCAGATCTGATGAAAGCATTGGCCTGTATTACACCTTCAATCCATCCCGGGCATCCGAACAGAACATCATAAGCGACACAAAAATTATTTTTTATTTTCAATAAATGTTTCACTCTTGCAGCAAGGCTCGGAACCATATCGGACTGAACCGTACCGAAACGTACATCACCAAAATTATGTGCAAAAATGATATAATCCAATGTTTCAGGATCAATTCCTGAGTCTTCTATAGCAGCCTGAGCGGCTATTAATCCCAAATCTGATGTTACTTGATTATTGCTGGCGTATCTTCTTTCCTCAATGCCCGTAATTTTTTGTAATTTACTGGTAATTGCTGCATTATCTTCTTTTAGTAAAACTCCCTGTTCATTAAAAAAGATGTGTTTGTCGAAAAATAAATTGGTAATTGTTTCTGAGGGTATATAATTACCTACGCCGATGATTTTACTTGTCATTTAAACTATGATTTTCAGCATTTTAAATTGTTTTTTTGCTGATTTATTCAGTAAAGATAATGATTAAATCCTGAAAACCGTATTGCTTATGAAAACTTAAGAAAAATTAATAAAGTTTTGCATACTATATTTACGATGAATAAATACTTTGTAATAATTACGGTTTCCCATAAATAAGCTTTCGATATTTTAAATAATATTGTATTTTAACAATTAAAACTAATTTAAATACCATGCAAATTTTATTAATCGTTTTGTTGATTTGCTTAACGTTTTATGCTTTCAGCAAATTAAACAAAGTCAAGAAAGAATTAATTCAAAAAAATGCCCAGATCAATAATCTGAATGCACAAATCAATCAGCTTAATAATGAAATACTCGGCCATCAGTCGGATAAAAGAACATTAAATGATAAAATCTTACAGTTAAAAAACCATAATGATGCATTAAGTAAATATCAGGATATTATCAATGTACAAGTAGAGTGCGAATATCTTTTAAAAAAAGCAGAAAAAGACAGTTTAAAATTAAGGGAAAAGGCAAATCAGGAACTGGTAAATGCTCAGGAAGAAGCTAAAGAATCCCGAAAGAATGTAAAAGAATTTACAGAAAAGAAGCAAAGAGAAATTGAGTTGTTATACGAAAATGCTGTAAATGAAACTCAAAGAATTATAGAAAATGCCGAAAATAAAGCCGAATCAATAGGAGGAGATGCTTATAGAAGCCTGAAAGAAGCAGATGAGATCGCCGAAAGAATAAAAGCAATGAAAAATGTAATAAAAGGCTATGGAAATGAATATCTGGTTCCAAGCTATACTTTATTAGATGAGCTTGCAGAGGATTTTGGTCATAAAGAAGCGGGGGGAAATCTTAAAAAACTCCGTCAGAATAATAAATTAATGATCATAAACAGACAGGCAGGAATCTGTGAGTATATGGATGAACAAAGAAGGATTACCGCTGTAGATTTTGTTATTGATGCCTATAACGGCAAAGTAGATTCTATTTTATCTTCAGTGAAAAAGGATAATTACGGGATTTTAAAACAAAAAATAGAAGATGCTTTCCAACTCGTTAATTTTAATGGAAAAGCTTTTCGAAATGCCAGAATTTCTGAAATTTATCATAATACCAGACTGGAAGAATTAAAATGGGCCGTTGTAGCACAGGAATTAAGATGGCAGGAACAGGAAGAGCAGAGACAAATCAGAGAACAGATCCGTGAGGAAGAAAAAGCCCGAAAGGAATATGAAAGAGCAATTAAAGAGGCAGAAAAAGAAGAACAGACTTTAAAAAAGCTTATTGAAAAGGCTGAAGATCAGGTTTCCAGGGCAAATGAAGAGCAAAAAATACTTTTCCAACAGAAATTAGAAGAATTACAAGGAAAACTTCAACAGGCAGAAGAAAAAAATCAACGTGCAATTTCTATGGCACAGCAGACCAGAACAGGAAATGTTTATATAATTTCAAATATTGGTTCGTTTGGAGAACAGGTCTATAAAATAGGAATGACAAGGCGTTTAGAGCCTTTGGATCGCGTGCGCGAACTTGGAGATGCAAGTGTTCCCTTTGAGTTTGATGTACATGCAATGATCTTTTCCGAAGATGCGCCGGCCCTTGAAAGACAACTTCATAAAAAATTTTTAAGAAGTCAGCTTAATAAGATTAATCCTAGAAAAGAGTTTTTTAGATTGGAAATAAATGAAATAAAAAGCTATCTGGAGTCAATTGATATTAATTGCAAATGGACTTTAATGGCTGAAGCAAAGCAATATAGAGAAACCTTGAAACTTGAAGAAGAAATGAAAACCAACAAACAACTTGAAGCGGAATGGGAACAGTATCAGGAAGTTGTAGATCCTGTAGTTTACGAAGAGGAAATTGTTGAGGAAATTTAAATTGAATAAAGGATTTGAAAAATTAAGATGCATCAATAAAAATATTTTGCCATTATCAAAAATCTTTCTATATTTGCACCACTGAAAACGGCGGTACCGTCGGAGTTCAGGAGAGTTGGCAGAGTGGTCGATTGCGGCAGTCTTGAAAACTGTTGACTGTAACAGGTCCGGGGGTTCGAATCCCTCACTCTCCGCTGGTAGAGATACTAAAATAAGCTAAAACGCTGTAAATATCAATGTTTACAGCGTTTTTTGTTTTAGCGCTAGCATCAAAAAAAATCAAAATAGGTCACGATTTATATGACCTTTTTCGTGACCTATCCTGAAAATTTGAAAATAGGTCACGAAAAATTCAAGGAAACCCGACCAATAGGCAGTCTAACGATTGTACATCTTGCAAAAAGTGGTAACAAAAACTAAATTATTAAACAATTAAAGTTACCACACAATGAACAAAACATTCAACCTGTTATTCTTTATAAAAAAGAATAAAATCCGAACAAACGGAACAGCACCCATCTACTTACGAATCACGATAGATGGCAAGGCAGCGGACATTGCCGCTAAAAGGTATATCGACCCACAGAAATGGGATGGTAAAGCACACAAGGCACTAGGTAATACCCAAGAAGCCAAAACACTGAACCTCTATCTTAAAACTTTGGAACAGCGAGTTTACGATTCTCATTACCTGATGCTGAAAGAAGAAGACTTTGTAACATCAGACAGTTTAAAATCTAAACTACTTGGAACCGATATTTCCACAAGAATGCTCATTCCTATTTTTCAGGATCACAATGATAAAGTAGAAGCACTGGTTGGTCAGGATTTTGCGCCCGGAACATTGGAGCGTTATAAAACATCGTTAAAGCATACGCAGGAATTCCTAATCTGGAAATATAAAACTTCTGATATTGACATTACAAAGATCGACCACGCTTTTATTATGGATTATGACTTCTGGCTTCGCAGTGTGCGTAAATGCGCAAACAATACCGCGGTAAAGTATATCAAGAATTTCAAAAAGATCATTCGGTTATGTATAGCGAATGGCTGGCTCACCAAAGATCCCTTTTTGGGCTACAAAGCAAAGCTGAAGGTAGTAGAACGTCCGTATCTTACCAAAGAAGAAATTCAGACGATTTATGAAAAGGAATTTGCATCAGAAAGATTGAACCAGGTAAAGGATATTTTCCTTTTTAGTTGCTATACCGGTTTGGCGTATGTTGATGTAAAGAAATTGTCTAAGTCACACGTCAATATCGGAATAGATGGCGACAAATGGATATTCACACATCGTCAAAAAACCGACACATCAACTAGAATTCCGTTATTACCTTTAGCCCAGGAACTCATTTTAAAATATGAAGACCATCCTGAATGTTTAAATTCAAATGTCTTGTTTCCTGTCCTTAGCAATCAGAAAATGAATTCCTATCTCAAAGAAATTGTGAACGTCTGTGGAATAAATAAAGAGCTAACGTTTCATATCGCTAGACATACTTTCGCTACAACTGTAACATTGTCTAATGGCGTTCCGATTGAAAGTGTAAGCAAAATGCTCGGTCATACGAATATAAAAACTACTCAACATTATGCGAAGATCTTGGATAAGAAAGTGAGTGATGATATGTCAGTTTTGAGGGGAAAACTTCAAAGTGAAGAGAAAATAAACGCTTAGGATAGCTAACGGTAATAAAAAATGAGTTTTTAAGGTGTTTCTTCTAATCAAATCTCCAAAACAAAAAATAAAAAAACACAAAACTTATTTCAAGTCTCTTGGCTTGTGGACATATGGTTTCAAAACTGGACTTTGGACGATGCCTTCTGTCTTGCGTTTCGCTTGCTTTATCAGATATTGGAGCAGGCTTGATGGTTTTGACTTTTAATAAAAGTAACAAGGCTGTGAGTTTTTTTTAATATATTTGATTAATAACTAATAACCAACTGTGTAAGTGAAGTTTTTCACTTACAATAGAGAATGGTTAATATTCATAATCTTATATGGAAAATATTAAACCTATCGAAATTACAAAAATTGAAAAAAGATTTAAGATTGTTCTCAAACAAATTGAACATTTTCAAGATGTAGCGGAATATGACAGATCATACAAGCTTGATTACGATTTAAAAATTATTGAACTTAACTTAAATAATTGTAACATTGGCTATTTTTCAGAATCTTTATTAATCAAATCATTACAAAAGTTTTCTCTTGTCGGAAATAAAATTAGAAATATTGATTTTTTAAAGAGTCTACAAAATCTTATATACCTAAACCTTAGTAGTAATCAGATTGATGATGTTTCAATCTTAAATAATCATCAGCGGTTAGATTATTTGGATATATCAAATAATAATATATATGATTTAAGTCCGCTATATGACTCTCTTAGAAACGATTTAAATCTTTTAACTTTTGATAATCCTTTAGTCTATCCCCCAAAATTTATCAAAAATGATAATCATGAAATAATTGATTGGTTTGATAATTTATGGTCTAACGCAAACAATAAAATTAAAGATTGTCTAATGATGGAGGATGATATTTTAGATCTTGGAAATATGGGACTCACGGACTTATCAAGAATACCTTTGTTATTTGAATGTAAACATTTGAAAAAATTAATTATAAGTAACGAATATGCTGAATATGAAGATGAATGGATTAGAAGGACAAGTAATAATGACGGGTTACCAAATAACATATATTTTGTACCTGTAGAAATATCAAAGTTAATTAATCTTCAGGAACTTATAATTGGTGGTGATTGGAAAAGTAAAAGAAGAAAAACTTGGAATAGGTGGAGAATACGAACGTTTTCTGTATTTAATAAACTAAGAAATCTCCATATCTTAAACCTTAGCAATAATTTGATTCACGGCAATGTAATTTTAAGCAATTTCAAAGAAATTGAAATTTTACATTTGAATAACAATAAAATTACTTCGGTAAAAATAGGCTCGGCTTTAGAGAATGTTGAAGAAGTTTATTTGAGTAATAATCTTATAACAGATATTTCTTTTATTAATTTTTTACCCAATATAAAGACTGTTGATTTCCATTCAAATAAAATTCAAACATTATTACCGATTCTAGATTTACTAAGGTACAAAAATATCAGTGTTTCAAAATGGCAGTTAAACACTATTAATTTAATTCAAAACCCTTTGGTTAATCCTGTTCTTGAAATTGTTGAACAGGGTACGGATGCAATTTTGTCCTATTTTGAGCAATATAAAGCTTCAGAAGTTATTAATATAAAGCCGTATTTAAATCGTGACATAAAACTGATTTTAGTTGGAAATAGCGATGCTGGTAAGTCTACTTTAGTTGATTATTTTATAACAAATAAATGGAATAATAATATTTCTAGTACACATTGGATGAAAATTCAACCTTGGATTACAAAGCATAAAGGAAAAAATTACAATATTAGGATTTTCGATTTTGGAGGACAAGAATATTATCACGATACACATTATCTTTTTTTTACACAACAAACAGCATACTTACTTTTGTGGAATGAAGCGTCTAATAAATATGGAAAAATTTATATAGAACAGAAACAAGTTGATGGAACTAAGATAATTAATAGTGTCGAATGTTTTCCTTTGGAATATTGGTTAAATTCGGTAGTATACCATACTAAAAATAGAAAACTTTCAATTGATGAGCAACGGATAACAGAGATTATAGATAAGCGTGATGTTGAAATTCAAATCGAAGAAGAATGGTCAAGAAAAAGCTCAAAAGAAATAGAGAATGTGGGTGATTTGGAAAATGTACCTAATATATTAATTACTCAAAACAAAATAGATAGTGTTAGTGATGTTACTTTTCTTAATGAATTCGGTTTAAAGAAATCTTACTCCGAAATATTCGAATTTTCATCTATATCAGTCAAATCACAGAGAGGAATTGATAACCACAAAAATCTATTATTCGAATTATTAGATAAAATACCATTAGTAGATAGAGAGCTATTAGGAACTTGGGGATATATTAAAGAAAAAATAGAAAGTGGTAGGCATCCAAATAAAAAAATAAGTATTTCCGAGTTTAAAAAATATTGTAATAAGGAAATTAAAAAAATGCCTGAAGTACAAGGAAAAGTACAAAAATTGCCCGATGGAATATTATTTAATGACATAAGCATAAAAAGTTTTACGCAGTATTTGAACACTATTGGTCTTGTGCTTTATTTTCCTGAAAACGATGCATTGAAAGAATATGTTTTTTTAAATCAAAATGATATTGTGAAAAACATTTACAACATACTTTTAAATCTAAATAATCTAAATGGAAAATTTGATAAAAATCATGTAAACAATGTTTTAGGGAAACTTGTGTTTGATGATGAGAGTAGACATATTATCCAAATTATGTGTCACTTCAAAATGATAGTTGAACATCCATCAAAGGAACAAAACTATATAGCACCGCTATATTTGCCATCTGCTCCACCTAAAAGTATTAAATTGTTTCTTAGTACATTTCAAAAACCAATTTGTAGATTTATATTTAATAGTTTCATTCATAAACATATAATATTAGAATTTTTTCAAAAGTATGGACAAGATATAATAAAAGATTCTGATAATGGTGAGGCTTATTTGTATTGGAAAAATGGAATTGTTCTAAAAGATATCAATACAACTGAAATTGTTTTAGTTAAATTCTGTAATGTTGATGAAAGCAATTCAAAAGCTTACATAGATGTATATATGATGGAAAATTCAGGAGATGGCAGATTTTCTCAAGAGATTATAACTACATTGGAAAAAATTTGCAGCGATAAAGATATTACAAAAACAGTAACTATCGACGGAGTAAATTTTATTCCGTTAATGATTATTCATAAAGCTGAAGAGGATTCGAATTGGGTATTTATGTACAATCAAAAATATCATAATTTGAAAGAATTTAAACAATATTTAAAATCCCCTATTAAAATGAAGAAAATATTTATATCATATTCAAAAGCTGATACCCAATACTTAGTAAAACTAGAAAATCATCTCAGCGTTTTAAAAAGAAATGGAACTATCGATACTTGGAACTGCAGGCAATTAATTCCTGGTGAAAAGTGGGATGGGAAAATTAAGCAAGAATTGGAAGAAGCTGATATTATACTTTTTTTAGTAAGTGACGATTTTTTAGCTACTGATTACATTTGGGATATTGAAATTAAGCGCGCAATAGAGAGAGAAAATGAAAATCCTGCAAAAGTAAAGGTTATTCCAATTATTGTCAGAAGTTGTTATTGGGAAGAGTCACCTCTTGGGATATTTAATACATCACCTCCTAAAGCACAAGTTTTAAGTCTGGCATCCGATATAGATACGGCATTTAAGGACGTTGTGATGGGAATTAAAAAATTATTAAAATATTGAGCAATATTAAATCCTGATGAGAACCAGGATTTAAATTTATTCATTCACAGATTTAACTAGGATATCCATTAATTTTTGAGATTAAATTTGAATGATTCAAACTATCTGCTATTAACAGCCTCTTCTATCAATCTTTCGATATTGCTTGCGATATCAGTGTATGTATTTATTGAACTTGGATCATAAGTCTTAACTAGAGTTGATATTTTGTTTCCAGATTTTGAATAGGTATAATCAAATGGGTTAGGTCCTTTATTACATTTTCCATTTTTCATACAATTAAGATTATGAATATAGATACCAAGAACCGCCTTACCGTCATTCCAAGCTTTTTCAATCTCGTATTTTACCCATTTTCTACTATACGTTTCAGATCCAATTAAAACCACTAAACAACTCTTATATTTTAAGTTTTCATCAATCCAATTTTGAATATACCGATCACCATTTTTTTTAATTTGTTCCCATTCGTTTGGAGAAACAGGTTTATTATCTTCAAGCGCACCTATATTTCTTATCTGTTGAACTCTAAATACATCATCGTCATAATAAAAGCTGTAAAATATTTGTCTTTTTGCCATAGTTAATGTTTTTGTAAAATATTAATAATTATTATCGTATTTTTTATAAGATCTGCTTGAGATATACCAATTTTACCTAATTCTTCAATTGCATTGTGTAAAGTTGCATCTTTAGGATAATACAAATCCAAGTTAATCATTACCTTATCCCATAATATTTTTGAGACAGAGCCCGTGGCACCTATTGGTATTGGTAAAACATTTTGTTGTAGGCATAACTCAAATTCTTCGAGAACACCATCTGAGTTAATAACATTTAAACCATCAAGCTTATTACCAAAAACAAATATAGCAATTCCTGCCTTTGAAATCATTTCCTTTCTATATTCAGTTCGCATTTCTTCAAGACTTAAAGTTTCAGATTCTATTTGAGGAAAAGGGCGGAGAATAAGTAAATCATCTAAATTTCTATAGTTGGAGTTTATTTTAAAATCCAATGCTCCGTTGATTATTGTACTCCCGATTCCAACACCATATCCTGAGATTATCTTATATTGTTTTTCAGCAAGTTTATAACTTAGAGCATGTAATAGTTTTATAGCATCTGTTTCCGTATATGGAGAAAAGTCTTGCGCCGCTCCTGAAATAAAAATATTTTTTCTTTTAATTCTTTTCTCTATTTCTAATAATATAGATGTTATTTCGGTGTGCGTTTTAACTAGAATAGCGTGAATACCATATCTTCGTAAGTCTTCTGTTTTAAGTTCCTGTTTTATCTTGGCATAGAGATAATCTTGTTTATTTTGATCTCCAGATTTTTCAGGATTATTAAAGTCTGTTTCCATAACTTCTCTAAAAAAGCAATAGTGAGTAGGAGTATTATCTTTTAGTAAGATTTTAATTCTACTTAAAACATATTCTAAGTTTGGATCGTCAAAACTAAACCCAATGAAAAGGAAGGTTTTTGACAATAAGTCACCTCGAAGGGCGGTAGAAAAAAGTTCCTTTTTATCATTGTACGTTTGATAATCATCTTTTAAAAGTACAGCTTCATCTGGAGAATCTTTGTCGCCATGCATTTTATAGACAATTGCGTTTTTTTTCTTAATGTTACTTGCAAAATCTTCATTTCTAATTTTTAGTTCTACTGT
>Ga0307412_10000982_pt1 | contig 16308 bp, 24 predicted proteins | sample DK1Cmetagenome_3_FD_203823 | JGI IMG/M metagenome (GOLD analysis project Ga0307412, IMG submission 203823) | Maize rhizosphere microbial communities from greenhouse at UC Davis, California, United States - DK15-C-1 | ecosystem: Host-associated > Plants > Roots > Rhizosphere > Soil | place: USA...
AACCCCGTATTTCTCTTGGTACCTATCCTGAAATTAGCTTACGAGATGCTCGTGCTCTACGTGATATTGCAAGGGCCCTGGTCGCCAAGGGCATCGATCCGCGTGTCCATCGGCAGTTGGAGCGTAACGCCAGGCGCCAGGCCACGGAAAACGCCTAAGAAGCGGTTGTTCAGCATTGAAAGTGGTACGCAAAATTGAACATCGTGTTCTGGTCGTGGGTCTCGATAGTCCGGCCGGGCCCAGAACCTCCCGCTTCAATTGGCCGCCGAGTCGGCTGACAGCGAGGGCGCTCAGATTGAGATGTAGAGGGGGCGCCAGACCTTCGCTGTTCATGGCCAGTTAAGCCTTTGGGCTAGGTCGGTGATCAGTCGTTGGGCAGGTGCAGTTGCACTTCCATTGCGTCATGAAGGAGTCGGACGACCTCGATCACGTCGTCGTTTGCCACGCGATAGAACACGACATGCCGCGGGCTTTTGACCGTTCCATGGGGGTGTTTAGCCTGCTGGCGTGAGTAGATGAGGTGATAGCTGCGTAGACCCGGTGCAAGCTCATCGCGGTCGTGGCTGCCAATGCGATAGGGCGTGTCGGCGATAGCTTGTAATGCGGAGAGGATCAGCGCCAGGTAGCGCTGGCGTGCTTGATCGCCGAACTGCGTCTGGGAGAGCCTGAGGATGTCGACAATGTCGGCGCGCGCCGCGTTGGAAATCCGATACGGCGGCATGCTCAGTGTTTCTCGCGCGCGGGGAGGGTTGCCTCCAGGCTCAAGCCCTCGAGGTAGTGCTCCAGATCCCCTTCGTTCACCTGAGTAAAGCGCCCGTGCTCAAGATCCATGATGCCGATCGAGGTCGCCTGACGCAGTGCCTCAATTTTGGCGGTGTCTTCGGCGACGCGCTGCTCCAATAAACGTAAACCTTCTCGCATCACTTCGCTGGCATTCTGATAACGGCCGGACTGCACCAAGTCATCGATAACCTGTTCCTGGTGAGGGGTGAGCACAACGTTTCGCGTTGCCATAATTGGCTCCAGTTCTTGGCAAACAGGCACTTTTGATTCTTGGCATATTATGCCATTTTAGCTCAGGAGAATAGCTTGGGGCCGACATCCGGCGGTCAGGGGATGGCTGACTCGGCGCCAAGGAGCTCAAAATTTCAGTGGACCTTTTTGCGCAATGGCGGGCAGATAAACTCAAGCTGCAGGTGACCCGAGCGGGCCCTTACTGCCCGGTCGCGGTCGAGTCCAAGCTAGCCTGGCGTAGATTTGTGCATGAGTGCCTGAAGTTTCTGATTGCCGGCGGCGTGGCCAATGTCGATTTGGCCTGGACGCAATAGGCGTCGGGTGGCGAAACAAGCCATACAACAGATTCCCCGATCAGCCATTCGCGTTACCTGAGTTCGAAGCTGAGCTGGGTGCACTCAGGACCTTGAGCTTGAAGGCCCCCCGCACGCCAGGGGAGACAACTGCTTTCGAGTCTCGATAGTCTTGACGGACCCAGACCTTCCGCTTCAATTGGCCGCCGAGTAGGCAGCGAGTGCGCTGGGGTTGAGGATTGTAAAGGGGAGGCTTACCTTCGCTGTTCATGGCCAGTTAAGTCCTTGGATCAGCACGTCGAGCAGTCGGCGGACGATCTATGGGGCTGTCAGGGATGTTGTGCTTCCTCCGCTCCGATCTGTTCGAGGGTTGAGACCAATCCTGCATTCGATTTTTGCAAGGCGCTATGGACGATATCGGGCAGCAGCGCTGGCAGGGGCGGCTAGGGAGTGGTCGAATGGAAGCAGGGTCGAGATAATTCGAGCGCTTCGCCGTCCCTCGCCAAACCATACGGTTTCGCCAGCTACCTAGTCGGCAATCTCCCAGTACCGCACGGTAATCCGTTCCGGCGCATCACCCTGCGTGCCCGCCGCTTCCCGCTTAATGATCACGCAGGTGCTTTCCTGGGCGATGATAGGTGGGCGGCCATCTGGTGAACCAGCCACTGTCTCTGCGCCGCACCTGACCGCCACTGCCGAACGAGATCGTCCAAAGTGCGTGGGCGCGCGGGGCACAAAGAGCCAGTTTTTGAGCTGCATGGCGTTGAGGACGGAATCGAAGGGACACATGACATTTTGGTCGAAATGTTATGGGTTGATCCGCGCAGGCCAGGGGAGGCTATTACTGTGTATAGGTTCTGTAAAAATCGACCTCCTCACATACGGCAGCAGCAGGGTCTAGTTAAAAATATTCTAAATTTCTCGATGATCATTTCGTCCTTCCTACAGGTGACCGGCAATGCGGCGAGTGGCGTATTGGTGGTTGTCAGGGAATGCTAAAACGATGCAGCGCCACCCAGCTAAGGAACAGCACGTGAAAATGACGAAAAGGGAAGAAGACGTTATGAATCTATTGGTTCAAGGTATGACCAATAAGAAAATAGGAAAAGCGATCGGAATTAGTGACCATACGGTGAGGGACCACGTTTCCTCTTTGCTTAAAAAACATAACGCCATGAACCGGGTTGAGTTGGTGGCTAGGTATACCAGCAGAACGCTGTCGACTGTTGTTCTTGACGAGCCTGTCGTTGCGAAATCCTCCAGTTTTCCCCTACAAGTGTAGGGTTGGTCATTGCTGGGTGGCTCATGCTTAACTGTAGTTTTAAGTGTGCAGTTGCAAGAGCGGCCATGAAACGGAAATCGTTGTCTGATCTACACGGTGTCTTTGTTGGTTTTGAGGCTTTCGTTTGACGGGGCTTTGGCCGAACTTTGCGGCTCCATTGACCAAGTCGCAGATGGTCAATCTGTCCTTGCAGAATTATAGATGATTCGCTATGCCCCTTGCTAAACGTGTAGCCCATCGACGGGGATTCGTCCAATGGTTATAATGCAGACGACCTTGAGTTCATCAGGCTGGCAGCGGCTTGACGATGGACTCCAATCCCGTGTTTCAATGGCGGTCTAATTTGAAAAGGAGTTCTAGCTATGGGAAGTGTATTTAAGCATCCGATGTTCATTATCGGTATATCATTATTGGCTGTGGGAATCGGTACCGCAAACCCTGGGTTTTGGATTCCCGGGTGCGTTTTTATGGTAATTGGCTGGTCCAAAAAATCCAAGGGTTGAAGCGACCCCTTAGCTAACTCGCAAGCGGCGATCTCATTTTTCAGGTGTCTGGCAGCTGGGCTGAGCCGAGAACGCCGCCTGGCGAGCTGGGTTCCGAAGGGAGGAGCTGCGAACGATGGAGGTTTTCTGTGGAAAGCATTGACTATTCCAGGGTGCAGGCCCTGATGCTACTTGGCTGCGGCTAGGCGTGTTATCGCTTCACCAGTCGCTTCTTGTTCTTGATGCGCTCTAAAGATAAGTCCACAATAAAGTCCATCCCTGTTTAAGGGGGAAGGAAAATTCCTTAGATTTCAACGAGTCGGACACCAGATACGAGTCTCGTTTCCCGCTCCAATTATTTTTCTATAGACTTCCATTGAAGTATTTAGAAGTCAAAGAAAGAGGCCTCGGCCTCTTTTTTCGTTCCAGTAAAATCTACTCTGATACATTAGTATCCACGATTTTTTAGTACATTTTTTAGTACATCAATTCGACGCTTGGTAAATCAGTTTTTTGAGCAGCTTGGTACTCTGAAAACTGTACAACACACCTTCATTTCATATGAGGGAGTTAGTACGATGGTCCTTACCAATACGGCGATCCGGCACGCCAAACCTCGCGCCAAAAACTATACCCTTCCTGACTTTGATGGCCTCGCACTTTTCGTGAATACGAAAGGCACCAAGAGCTGGCACTTCCGCTTTTCCTGGGCGGGCAAGCAGCCTCGTATTTCGCTCGGTACTTATCCTGAAATAGGTCTGCGCAATGCTCGCGCTCTGCGTGATATCGCTAGGGCGCAGGTCGCGAAGGGTATCGATCCCCGCGACCAGCGACGGCTTGAGCGCAATGCCAAACTGTTGGCGGAGAGAACACCTTCTTAGATCGATGTGGTACAAATTTTCGGCCCTTAGGGGAGCGGGACCGCCGGGAATTCAAGCAGTGCTGAGTTGGGTTATGCCAACTCTTTCGATCCACCATTGCTGGTCTTTAGCTCGCTCGCCACACCTGAAAGCCAAGATCGTATCCTTAGACTTTTCGTCCCCAGAGTCACCGTGCTGATCGACGGCATGGCGTGCTCCCCTCAATCCTACCTATGTATCCGGATGAATGGAGGCTAGGCCAGGGCTGGGGTTATCAAAGATATGCTAGTATTTGATAGCGCAGATAACTGGTGAGGAGATTTCCATGAGCGTTACAGAGCAGTCGGGCGTCTCCACTTTGGTCGGTACGCCTAAGGAGGCTCGGGCGAGCTTAAGCCGCTCGCATGCGGACCGAGTGCTGGTCGTGTCTTTTGATCAGGTCAACCTCAGCGTATTTGAGGCGTTGGCGGAAAACTTCGCCAATGTGGCTTCTTCGATGTACGAGGTGCTGCAGGAGCGTCAGGACCCGAAGTCGCTGGAGCGACTGGCCGAGGTGTTTGTGACGCGTAGGCCGCCTTCGCCTCGCTTGCTCAAGGAAGCGACAATGCTGGTACAGGCCCGCAAAGCGGTGTTGGAAAGCGGTGACTGGCTGACCGCCGCAGACATTGCCCAGGTGGCCCAGTTGAGTACCCGTAACCCGAGTGCCCAGCCCAACAAATGGAAAAAGCAGGGGCAGATTTTTGCCATCAGCCACGGTGGGGTCGACTATTTCCCTGGCTACGGCTTGGACCCGGACGCGGGCTATCGGCCGTTCAAGGCACTGGCCAAAATCATTGAGGCTTTCGCTGGCCACAAGGACGGCTGGGGGATGGCTTACTGGTTTCGCTCCGATAATAGTTTTCTGGGAGGCAAAAGACCTCAGGACCTGTTGGCATCGGCGCCTGATCGGGTGATTGCTGCCGCACAGGATGAAATCCAGGGCGTTGTCCATGGCTAAGCAGCGTACCGAGTCCAGTGAGGGTAGGGCGACGCCTCCCACGGATTTGGCGGCGTCCGTTACCCCAGTGCCTGCGGCTACGTTGCACGTCAGTTTCACCGTGATCGCCAAAGGCGATGTGCTTCACCGTGTGCACCAGGATAAGTATCAGCCTGATCAATTCAATCCTGGTGTGCACGGCAACGCACGCTTCAGCCCGATCCAGGATGATCAGGGGCGGGCGATTCCCACCTTGTATGGAGGCACGACAGTCGATTGCGCCTTGATGGAGACCGTCTTCCACGACGTTCCCCATACGGCTGGGTTTAAGAGCTTCGACAAAGGCAAGCTGACTGGACAGGTGCATTCTGTCGTCCAGGTTAGCCAACCGCTGCACCTGGTTGATCTGTCCAGCGTGCCCCTGCGGAAACTGGGTATCACGCGTAAACAACTGATCGACACTGAGAAAGATCAATATCCTGCGACGCGCAAATGGGCAGAGGCAGTCCACCGTCAGTGTCCAGATGCCCAAGGGCTGTCTTGGGTGTCGCGACAAGATGATTTGGCACGTGCGGTGGTGCTCTTCGGTGACCGGATTCCTGACGGCGCACTCCATTCGCAGGGGGCGTCACGCAGCTTGACCGGCGACTCGACTGTGTTCGACACGGTGCTCAATCTGGCAGAGCGGATTGGGGTCGTTATCATCGCGGGAAAAAGCTGAGTCAAAGTGACCGAACAGTGGCCTCTGGAATCCGCTCTCTGAGGCTGGAATTGCCATTCCTCAGTCATTAGATCTTGCCGAAGACGGCGAGTTTTTATGGGGCATTAATGGTGATTTCCGTACAAATTTTACGTGGTGTTGACGGCCAGACACGTCTCGCTTACCTCCCAAGGAAGGGGGGCTTGCCACGGAGCGCAGCAACAATGATGACATGGTTCCATGCTGGCCTAGAAATGCGGAGCTCTTTATGGGCGTCAACCAGATGTTAAATGATGAACTGTTGAGCCGGTTGGAAGAGAAAATTCCAGCCATGGCGAAAGGCGCGATTAAGGCGGCCTATATCAATACGCTGGCGGCCGGACTCAGTGTGATGGAAATCAGGAATGGCATGCTCGTTGAAACAATGGCCGATGGTCAGCACAAGGTTATTCGAGCGGCCAAGCCCAAGCATAAGGTAGCTTCGGGCAGGATTATCAAGGTGCGCCACCTTTCATAACGAGCGGCGAGAGCGCCCGTATCTTTACGATGTTGCCGTGCAACGCGCGCGAGTACATTCGTCATGTCAGTCTTTGTGCTGTGAGCGAAAAATAGCCGCCAAGCTCGCCATCGCATGGACCGTTAAATCAGTGACCCTGGGCTCTTAGCTTAGCCAAGCCCTGTTTGATGTGTCCGGCGTTCCTTCAAGGTCAGCTCCTTCACCGCGGCCTCCAAGGCGAGCTGATTTTGGTACAGTCGCTCAAGAACATCAGAAAGTGAATATTCGCTGGGCATTGTTTGGGCTCCAATCGAGGACTCAAGAGCGTAGCAGCGGAAGGGGTGGAAACCAAAGGGCGGTTGAATAAGTGAGCGCTTGCCGTGATTCAGTGACAGCAATCGGCCAGAAGCGGGAAACGATGATCAGGTCAAACGTTTAACTGAACGTCTAGAGCCTTTCATAGACTACTTCAAACCCGGCACCTAACTCCTTTGGATAGCCGCAAGCAAAGCCTCAGCAGCGTCGTCAAATTCCGTATATTCGGCCGTTTCCCAAGGCCCCGGATCTGGTGGGTAGTCCCAGTTCAAGGCGGTGTCGTGCCAGCGTGTCATTTCACCCAGCCTTTCGAGCGTAGTAGCGCTCAGTGGTAATTTTTCTTCGATTGATCCCACTGAGAATCGTGTGTTGGCGCTGATGCGGAATTGCCCAACATGCTGGGGCAAGATTGCCCCAGCATGGATAGGTAGATACCCAGCACAGACGGCCGTAGCCTTGAAGGCTGCTTGGATCCGCGTTTTTTCGGCAGATGGGTCAATTCTTCATCAGCACCTACATCCAGCTTTATCAAAGAGCTCCTCAATGAGAAATACGACGTCGAGCTGAATGAGTTTGGGGCTTTGGCCGTTGCGCCTGTGCCTGGTCCTGCTTGCCCTGCATGCGACGCGGGGGAGTTAATGCTATGGGCCAGGAAAAACGGCCGGGAGTCGTTTTACTTATGTTCGCTTTCTCCACGCTGCGAGCACATCGAAACGGCTTGTCCGGATTGCCGATCGCTGATGCGTAGGGAAGGGCGCTATCTGATCTGTAGCAAGGACTGTGGTGGGTGGGTTGCGCTGTGTACGGTCTCGGGTGGTCGGATGATTCAACGTGGGACTGACAAGCCATTCTGGGGGTGCACGGATTATCGGCATGGGCAGAAAGAGTCTTGTGGCCATACTGAGAAAAACATCGCTCCTCCGAAGGCTTACAGCATGCGTGCGCGGGTGTAGTAATCAATCGCGGCGGGCAGTCCAGTAATGGAGCTAGGCACCGGTTGTTCGAAACGGTTCAAAAAGAGAGATGCCTTTGACCGAAACGAGTCATTCGGATGTGTCAAGCAAATTCGGGAGGATTCTGCGCTTAGCTCCATTAACCGTTAGATTTCTCGTTGCGACCTGGTAACTCGATCCTCAGTGGACCGATCTCTCCGGTTCGTTGTACCTCCTCATGATTCATCCAACTACGGGGTCAATAGCAAACCGTTGACTGCGGAGTGGCCATATGATATTAAACTGCCTTCATGCGCTAAAGACCGATTTATTTTTCCACTGACCATATGACTGGAGATGTGTAAAGCGAAAACAGCACTAAAGTCAGTTTATAGCTATTAATATTAAAGTTATTAATATCTATTTCGCCATAGGTGCAGCAGCCTTGACGACCTACGCTCGCTAGTAAAGCCGGCATACAATTACCTCCCGCGCCACTAAAATCAGAGCTTGCAGGCAGCCATGAGAAAAATTATATATCTTTTGTCCATCTTAACCATAGGAGTTCAGATATCAGGTTGTTCGCAAAATATTGTTGTCCCGGGGGCGGAGACACTGACCAACGAAACAAGCGCCTATATCAAGCTGGATAACAACTGGTCCTGGTCGGTCTCAACAACCATAGACGCAGTGTACCCAAGCGAAGGCAAAGCTTTGTTAGAGGCAAAACCCTTCATAGAATACAGCCAGATAAAAGTCACTCCTGGAATATATCGAGTTGTACTAAGAGTCGTCTCTGGCCATGCCCGAGCCTTTCCAGCGCTTAGGGTTGTAGCCAAGCCTGGTAAGACCTATATACTCACATCCAAGCCTGTGATGGACGGAGCTGCCGTTAAAGCTGAGTATAAAGAAATAAATACCATCGAATAAAATCAAGGAAGAGGCTATGAGGTTAAATTTATCATTTCTTTGCCTGGTGTTGCTGGCTGGGGTAACAGGGTGCGCTTCTCAAAACATTCCGTTAATCGAAGATAGTAGTGCGACCTCCACTAAGGTTCGTTTTGTTTCGCCGCGTGGAATGGGGTTCCTTAATCTATATCCAGAGACAGACTGCAACAACGGTGCACTTGTAGCTGCTGACACGGACGTTGACAACTTTATACGGTCACTACGCGGAAATTCTCCGAAAAGAGTAGGGATGATTGACTCTCCAAATCCCGGCTTGTGGGAAGCAGAAGAGTACTCTTTTAAGGGTGGGCAGACTCTCAACATAGCGGTTACCCCCCTCCCTGGATACTGCCTTGGCGGCATAAGTGTCCCCACTGAGCCCGGATCACAATATGAAGTGGTTCTAGTGAGCAATACATTGCTCGGGTGCAGGTTTAAAGTAAGCAAACTAACCATGCTCAATAATACACCGCATCGGGAGCCCGTCAGGAGAGTAGCTCCACTGATTTGCAAGTGAGTAGCCTGCGGAGTTTTGCTAATGACGACTGAAAATGTGCAGCCAGTGTTCGGAAAGAGGTGCGCTGCAAAAGCAGACTCTCTGAAAGCCTTAATGTACAGAGCCCTCAGTATTAGGGGGGCATATGATGTTACTCAGCTCGATATCCATGCTCGCTCGTGAATTGGCGAAGATAGGCCCGAAACGAAATATGGCCATTTTACAAATGGACAAGATTGCTGATACCGAGGAGTACGTTGAGTGCTCTTTTGGTCGAGACGCGGATATCGGAGTTCTTAGGCTAAACAAAGCGCGTGGAACGTTATTGGTTCTTTCTGAGTGTCCACTAGACAAAAACGGAGGATGGTCGCAGAGAGCATCCATGAGATTGGCGAGGCTCTGGAAGGAAGGTGTATACCCTGAAAAAACCGAATGGGCCTCGTGAAGCAAAGTAGACACTCATGGGCGAAAGAGCCTAGCCTAGAGCTGCCCCTAGGAACACTGTTCACAACCGCATAACCTCAAGGTACATTTTCCGACTTTCTTTTTAGCCATGTCGTACCTCTAACGTTCGACGCGGTTCGGTTTAAGATGTTAGGCCGGGGCGATAGATGCTATGCGGCATGAACAGCGAAAAAATTACGTCACTTAGATCGACTACTTATAATTAGAAAATCGGGGCAATCGAAGCTATGCGTTTATTTGGCGGAATATTTTTAGTGCTTGCCGGGTTGTGTACCTCTTGCGCAACGCTGGTTGATGCCACAAATTGGGATGTGGTTAAGCCATTTCTCGGCATCGAGCTAGGTAAGGTATTTCAATTGTCGGGTAGCGCTAGATACAAACCCCATTTTATGGGAGAGAAAAATGGCGTTGGGTCATATTATATTGACTTTAAGCATAATGAGTTACCTTTCAATACCCTAAAAATCGGTGTGACGCCTAAAAGCAAACTGGTGTTTTCGATTGAGGCGATGGTGGATTATCATGATAGAAAATTATGTCATGATGAACTGATATTAAGGCGCGATTACATTGAAAATAAACTTTCCATTAAATTTTCTTATGAGGGTGACGAAACTTTTTACTCGCATCGCGTTGCAGTCAAACATATTGAATTAACTTTAATGTGTTTTGGCACGCAGTACACGGAACTCTATCAAGATTGGCCGGTAATGTTGTCTGCAGTGAAAGAACTAGACGAGTCAAAATAATTACATGTATACAGCTAATAGTTAGCGGTAAGGGGGCGGTTTATCTGTCCGCTCTAAAAGTCGGCCTCTAGGGAAGCTCCGATCAACTTGCCGCAACCGCGCGGCAAGTTGAAAATTCCGCTGCGTTGAGCGTTATGTGCCGCGAAACGTCTCGTGCGTACCGCCTTGGCGGGCTTTTCAGCCCAGTTCTCCGTGTTATGCGCGTAACTCGCCCATACCCATCAGCTGTTTTCGAGCCATCCACAGGTTTGACAAGGCGAACAGCGTGGTCAGTTGAGCGGAGTTTTTCATCAGCCCACGAAAACGCACTTTCACATAACCGAACTGGCGCTTGATCACTCGAAAAGGATGCTCAACCTTGGCACGCGTCTGAGCTTTGCAATACTCAATCTTACGCTTGGCCTTGTAGAGCGGGCTGCACTTATTGAGCCTGGAATAGGTGCTGCGCCGCGCGGCGATTTGCCAGATCACTTCACGGTTTTCGTGTTCTTCTCGCTTCTCAACCCCGGTGTAGCCCGCGTCGGCATACACCGCGTTTTTCTCGCCATGCAGCAGTTCGGCGACCTGGGTGACATCGGCTACATTGGCCGCCGTGCCGTGAACGTGGTGAACCAGCCCCGACTCAACATCAGCGCCGATATGCGCCTTCATTCCAAAGAAGAATTGGTTCCCTTTCTTTGTTTGGTGCATCTCTGGGTCGCGGTTGCCGTCTTCATTCTTGGTCGAGCTAGGCGCATGGATAATCGTGGCATCGACGATGGTGCCCTGACGCAAGGAGAGGCCTTTTTCCTGCAAATAACCATTGATGACCGCGAGGATCGCCGGCGCCAATTTATGCTTTTCCAGCAAGTGCCGGAAATTCATGATCGTAGTGTCTTCAGGGATCGGCGCGCTGAGGGTCAGACGAGCGAACTGGCGTATGGGCGTGATTTCATACAGCGCTTCTTCCATGGCCGGGTCGCTCAGCGAGAACCAGTTCTGCAACAGATGAATCCGCAGCATGGTTTCCAACGGATACGGTTTGCGGCCACCACCGGCCTTTGGGTAATACGGCTCAATCAACGCCAGCAAGCCACTCCAGGTTACGACCTGATCCATCTCGGCGAGGAACCGTTCGCGGCGCGTTTGCTTGCGCTTGTCGGCATATTCGAAGTCGGAAAAGCTCATCTGGCTCATGAAGGGCTCGGGTCAGGTGATGAAGCTGTATTTCAGCACATTCGAGGACTAGTTCGGACATTCCCTCGAGGTTGTGAGAAGAGCCGGCGTCAGCCCACCTTCAACAACGCTAAGCCGGTGGACAGAGTGATGGCAAATTGATATTTTGTTCGTGTGTCGGATCTACAGCAGTTACTTGTCGTCATCCACAGACATTTCTCTCTCCGGATTATGGCACGTGTACAGCGAGTTCATCGGGCCAAGCAACGTTGAGATCACAACTGAGCAATAGAGAATAATATGAGTGAATGGAAGCGTCTGGTATCGGATCCAAGTAGAAAAAAAGCGATTTTTTTTCTGACGTTTTTAATGCTTCTCTCCCTTGTTAGTAAAAATGATAAAGTGCCCGTAGAGCAGTTGGTGCTTGAGACATTATTTGGCTTTCTCGACACCTTTCTAGCCGTATTTCTGATATGTGTTATTCGGGGTGAAGAAAAGACTCACAGGAAGAATCCCTTGCTGGTGACTAATATTGGAGCGTGGGGTTATATTTGGCGCGCTTATGTAATTATTATCGGCTCTTCAATGCTCGCTGTGGGTTTGTTGGTTCTGCTGTTTAGTTATCAATTTCCCCCCGGCCCTTTTGGGCTTTCTCATGTTGTTCTATGGGTTTCCAGTACGTTTTTTATGCCGGTTGCTTGCTGGGTGTTTTTTTCGAAAAGCAGAATGTCTCAATTTCGCTGGTTGGTTTCAACTGCAAGAGCTGCAGTTTTTTTGCGGTAAAGCGTGAGTGTTTGGAGACAAGGTACTGCGTTGCAGATGCGCGACCAGCGTTATAGCGTCGATAGGAAAAGCACATTTTTGCGGGACCACCCTAGGGAAGCTCCGATCAACTTGCCGCAACCGCGCGGCAAGTTGAAAATTCCGCTGCGTTGAGCGTTATGTGCCGCGAAACGTCTCGTGCGTACCCCTTTAATCGCTATGTCGAGTTCAATTGGCAGATGCTACTTGCACCTCTTCAACCCTAATCAAGATCAACCAATGCAGAATATTTTGAAAACTTTGGCTTGCTTACCGATGCTTTGGACCACAGTAGCCAATGCAACTTCACCATGCACAGGTGACGGATGCATTGACGAAGCATCGGCTTCCCTTATCGCACCGTATGATTTTTTCGAGGCCAAGTGCTCTTTGATAAATCCTGGAATGCGCGAGCGATACACTGCGGTGGCCGCCCACTTCCTACAAGATGCAAATGCAGATTTCCTCAAGAAATTGCGAGCGTCGGAACCCTACGCTCGCGTGTTCGCCAAGATAGAATCGAGCGCAAACTCCTTAAGTTCAGACGAACTGGTCAACGCTTGTGAGGCGTTTTCGAAAGAAAACTAAGGTCCAATCAATACGGATGCGCTGTCGGCTATCATCCACCACCAAGGTTCTGAATGTCATCAACGGGTTGCCAGTCACACCGGGCGGGAGCTGGGCTAGGCTGCCCCCACAGACGGCTAAAGCTATTATTGTCACTCTTCAAACAAGGTCCAGCCGTGGCAGATGCCTTCAAATTCTTAAGCGTCGGCGAACCACCCGTCGTGAGACGAGTGGTTTTGGATTGGACGTTGTAAGCTTCAACTTCTAAGCATTAACCGGAGTGTCATCGATCTCAACGCATTTCAGTGCGCGGCAGGTCTGGAAACGGCTTTTTGAATTCTGAATTATCTATATTGTATCGAGAGCCTGCCCAACCGCTGAAGGGCAGCAGCACGTTTTTCTCATTACTCGTCAAGGCAGTGCCTTCGCAAGCCGATTGGCGTCTGCCCGGGTTGGATTCCCGCCCTTCTGTACAAGTGGCTTGGCTCGGGTAGCAGTGAACACTATAGGACGGCATACCTTGGTTGTTTGGGGCCTGTTCCTGGTAGCAAAAACCATAGTTGCTAGCCCACTGATCGAATCCGGCAGTTAATAGCAGTAGGTGGCAGCCAAACCTCGATGGTACGGGATAAGCGGGAGAGACGCTTGTTGAGAGGCATCACATCCCAGCTTCCAGAAGGCTGAAAGGCCGTTCTTGCGAGTGCGTTAGCACAGTCCTGGGCGTCGTCGAGATGGTAAATGACCGTAGGCTTGCTATATGGTTCGGGGCCACTTCTCCCTTGGCGGCGAGCGCTATCCAGCACGTCTTCAATTGGCGGGACTGAGGCACCAATGCCCCGCCAAAGTGAGCGTAAGGTACGCACATTATCGCGTCCTTCAGCTCCATAGATCTGAGTGTAGAGGGTGATTCCCTTGCAGACCGGATCCGCAGCTTGCACAGGGGGCAGGGCCGCGGAGACGGACAACTCAGTATCTGCCGCTGGGGAGGCTGAGTCGAGCCCGGGCTCAGGGACCGCTGTTGCCGATGGCATTGATGTTGACGCTTCCGATTCTGAAGGCCGGATTTTTGCCAGTTCGGTCTCGGGCGCTGCCAGCGCTGTTGGTTCTGGTTCTGCTGTAACTTCTGGAGCTGGGACTGGCGCTTCTCTTTCTGGTACTTCTGCCACTTCAATTAGAGTAGCAAAGGAGACCGCGAAGGAAGCGGCTTCCCCGACCGTGAATTGCCGCGAGACCGAAATGGTAATCCTGTTCGGGATCCTGAAGCTGAAGGAGCGCATACTCAACTTGGTCAAAAGGGAGGTCGTCGTGGAAAATACGATCAAGGGCGGGAATGGGATGCCAATGGACGCCCAGTTAAGGATATTGACTTTACGGATCACGGACGACCAAAGAATCACACGAATCCGCATGAACATCCTTATTTGCCCAATCCAACAGGTGGCACCCTTCAGCATGGCCCTGCGCGACCATTGCAAAACTAAGATAAGGATATAAATATGCTTGAAGTACCGATGTATCGAGTGAATGGGACTCGTGCTCAACTGGCAGATCTTCTAGCAAAGGTACCAGTAAATAGCTGGGTTTGGAGTGTTATCGAATTTGATGGCGCCGGCCAAATGCCGTCCAATTATTCGACTCTTGAGTTTCAGAAAAAAATACGCGAACAACCTCATGGCTTAGTTCTGACTTGGAGCGAAATCTTAACATTTTCAGAAACAATTGAGTACACTATTGATTGCTTAATCGTTGCCGTATCGAGCATTGATAAGCTGGAGGTCGACAAACTATTAGCCGATGACTTCCAGGAGTGTGAAGTCGCCCTTCGTGCCATTGATAGCACAGAGTGGATTCTATTTTCCTCAAGTCAAACACTGTTAAACAAGTTAGAAGAAGCGGCGCTACAGTCTTAGCCCTTATCTGGATGCGCTCGTGCCACTATCGAGCCGGTACTGCTATTGCGTACCGGCTCATAACTCTATTGCTAAGGTGCCTGAAACTGCTTATGTATTCATTCCGGGACCTCCATCCTTATCGATAACTCAAATATCAGATGTGCCAAATTCCACGGGCTATCGTAATGAAGAAGCTGCCGGGGAAAAGGGGGCCGACACAGGCGGCGATTCAAAGGCTGAAAAAGGTGAACGAACCCGGGGACGGCCATGGCGAGGAGAGCCAGGATCAACTACAGACCCGGATGCGGGGGGCAACTCTCGCCGGTACGGAGCGATGGGTTCCCTGAAGTCGATTATGATGACCCCCACCCTAATGAGTCAGGGATCGGGAACAGCCATCACACCCATAATTGGGATAGATCTGCAGATGGTGGTCCTCCAACATACAAAGACCGCAATATAAGCACTCTTTATAGTCCGTTGCCTAAAAGATGAGTATCGCTATGTTATCTAGTACTTACCATGACGAAAAACTTATATCTATTGCTGTGGCTGATGACAGTCTGGCTATCGAAATATCCGCTCAGAACAAAAAAATCATAATAAAAGTGAATGAATTGGAAAAATTGCGTGTCACGGATTTTAAAGAGGGTAATATAATTAATGTTGCGCAAGTGATCTATGCAGGGGGGGCAGGCACAGAAGGTATGGTCAGGTCGTTGCTCAAGTACGCCTATGAGGTAGATGATGCCGATCTGGAAAGAAACACCGAACTCTCCTCATTCCTAGACAAGAAACTAATGGACTATGAAAATGGTTTAATCGTCATCCTCGAACTAGAGCCTTCTTATGGGGCCTACTTGGTTGCTATCGGAGGTAGTATTTTGGAGATGGATTCGCCTAGTTAGAGTATATCAAAACATGCGATAGTGTTGTGGTTTGCACCTGCAAAACGGCGTCCGGAATTCCGATTTTGAATGCAGAGAATGAGATTTGCCCGGCGTGGGCGCTGGATTATGTTCATGTAGTGTTGGTGATCTCTAAAAATTCACCTGTGTTTTATTCAGATGTACACGCGAGTTGCTCATGACACCTCTTATTGATTTCGGAGAGTTCTGGACACAACTGTCACTCCGCTCACTGGCTGAGCATGCTCCTCAGGTGCTGTAAAGGCACAGCCGGAATTCCTTCTTGGCCTTGATACTCCCAGAAAACGAGTCCAGAATTAAGTCTTTTCCTGCTTTTGCAAGAAAACAAAATCCTTAGATTTCAACGAGTCGGACACCAGATACGAGTCTCGTTTCCCGCTCCAAGATTCACAAAAAAAGCCACTCAGATGAGTGGTTTTTTTTGTGCCTGAGAAAATGTCGGTATTCATGTCGACAGGCAGCTTTCGGCCGATTCTGTTGAAAAAGCCGACCATGGTTTCCACGGCAGAAAAGTACAGCTACACGTTAGCGCTTAGGTAACCGAGGCTTGCACTGGCCACGCCTTCCCATGAGAGGCGCGGTCATCATTCGGGCTTCAGAACATTGGTGTCTCAGGACAACAAGCCAGATAACGACGCCTTGACCGCCGCTTCAGTCTTGTTCGACGCCCGCAATTTGCGCATCGCATTCACCAGATGGAACTTCACCGTTCGTATGTCGATGTTCAGGATGATCCCGATTTCGACATAGGTTTTTCCCGATGCCGTCCACCTGAGTATTTCCTTCTCCCGGGCGGTCAGTGGCTTGTAAGTATCAACCCTGGTTTTTTCGAAGAAAAACTGCGCCATGGCCTCATGTACCAGATGAGTCAGCCAAATCAGCTTGGTCTCTTTGCTTTCCATTTCCTGTATTGAAATGCGTTCGCTTGAGCGGGAGACGGAGAGCAGACCGATCGA